>Ga0137403_10000337_pt1 | contig 59799 bp, 53 predicted proteins | sample CZOMad2_1_16fung_FD_122057 | JGI IMG/M metagenome (GOLD analysis project Ga0137403, IMG submission 122057) | Vadose zone soil fungal communities from Angelo Coast Range Reserve, California, USA - CZOMad2_1_16fungal (Hybrid Assembly) | ecosystem: Environmental > Terrestrial > Soil > Vadose zone...
CTCGAGATCATGGACTCCATCATCTGCGTGGCCGTGATGGTCAGCTTGTTCTGCTCGCGCGCCATGCGGATCATGCGTTTCTGCATGGCTGGAACCGAGGCATCGCCGACTTCGACTGCAAGGTCGCCGCGCGCCACCATGATGCCCTCGCAGGCCGACATGATGTCCGTGAGCGCTTTGGGTTCGACCGCCTCGGCGCGCTCGATCTTGGCGATGAGGAAGGCGTCCCCGCCAGCCGCGAGCAGAAGCTGCCTCGCCATGTACATGTCGGCGCTCGATTTCGGGAAGGAAATCGCAAGGTAGTCGACCTTGATTTTCGCCGCCGTGCGGATATCGTCCATGTCCTTGGGCGGAAGCGCAGGCGCGGTGAGACCCCCGCCCAGGCGGTTGATGCCCTTGTTGTTGGACAGCACTCCACCGTGGCGCACTCGGTTGTGCACCTGGTTGCCCACAACCCTTTCGACCTCGAACACGATTTTGCCGTCGTCGAGCAACAGCACGTCTCCGGGCCGAACGTCGCGGGGCAGTTCCTTGTAGTCCAGGCCGACGCGTCCGTCCTCCCCCAGATCGCAGTCGGCGTCGAGCACAAAAGCATCACCCGAGCTGAGTGTGACCTTGCCCTCCTTGAACTTGCCGATCCGGATCTTCGGACCCTGCAGGTCGCCCATGATGCCGACGGTGCGTCCGGTCTTGCGGCAGGCCTCGCGTACCATCTCGGCACGTCGCTCGTGGTCCGCCGCCGTGCCGTGGGAAAAATTCAGGCGCACGATGTCCACGCCCGCGAGAAACATGCGTTCGAGCGTTTGCGGGTCGCTCGATGCGGGCCCCAGCGTGGCGACGATCTTGGTGCTTCTGCTCATCAAACCTCCGAGAGAACGCTTCTACTGAATTTTGGCATCCGGGGGCCACTTTCGGCTATATTTCCGGTCTGCACCAAGGCTGAGCCCTCGAACGGAGAGCCGGGAAGCTCGCAGCGGCTACCCTTGGCAACGGGCACAGAGGGGGTCCAGCCCCGGCCTGGAACGGTATGGGAGAACATACGTGCTTGCCACCCAGATTCGCCAGAAGGACGGAATTTTCTACTTCGGCAGCGTCCGCGCTCCCGAGTTGCTCGCCAAGGTCCGCTTCATCAGTCGCTTTTACGGTGAAGGCGAGCAAATCGCCCCTGCGCGCATCTCCCAGGACGACGAGATCGCCCAGTTCATAGCGAAAATCGAGCGCACCGATCGAGCTTTCCAGAGAACGCTGTCGCGCGCCAAGGTGCGTCAGCTCAAGAATTTTTACGAGACGGCGATCACCCAGCCGCCCATCCCCGGAACCGTGCTCCTTTTCACTGCGGAAAAGCTCCGTTTCCAGCCCCTGAGCGGACAGGACGGCGTGGGGCAGCTCGCCGAGCCTCAGTCGAAGTTCCTCATCATCGACGGCCAGCATCGTCTCGCGGCCTTGCGATTCTATCTCGAGGAGCGCCCGGACGACGCGAAGACCATCAACGTTCCGTGCGTGATTTTCGACGGCCGGAGCGAAGACTTCGCCACCGAGATGTTCGTGATCATCAATTCCACGCCTACGCGCATCAACAAGAGCCATCTGGTGGACCTCTACGAGCGCGTGTCCTGGGCCGAGCCCCACCGCAAATTCGCCGCGAAGCTGGTCGGGAGCCTCTACAGCGAAGGGGACAGCCCCCTGCGCTACCGCATCAACCGGCTCGGCGGGCGCAGCCAGCAGGACAAGTGGATCCTTCAGGCGGAGTTGTTCAACGAATTGCACCGCTGGGTAAACCGCGACTGGCGCCGCATCCAGATCGCGGGCGGCAGCAGCAAGGAAGTCCCGCGCTACTACGCCATGGTGCGCGACTTCCTCAAGGTCGCCGAACGCGTGTGGGGAGAGGCCTGGGGGGCCTCCAACTACATGGTCACCAAGCCGGTGACGCTGAAGGCGATGATCCGCGTTTGCGCCGACCTCGCTCGCGAGGACGGAGATCCGGCCGACGGCCGCCTCAAGCGCTGGGAGGACCGCCTGGGTCCCTGGCGGGAGCAGGTCAAGGCTTTCCGTATGGAAGGCTTCTACGAGCGCTTCGCAGCCAAGGGGGAAGTCGAGCGCGTCGCTCGGGTGCATCGCGAGCTCGGCCGCGCCGCAGGCATCGAATCCCGACCGGCGAAGTAGCAGCTCGGCAGTACCGGCTCTAGGCAGCCGAGCGCCGCTCGAGAACGTCGATCGCGGGCAGCTTCTTGCCCTCGAGGAATTCCAGAAACGCGCCTCCCCCCGTGGAAACGTAGGAAATCCTCTCCGCGACGCCGTACTTTGCGATCGCAGCGAGGGTTTCGCCACCGCCGGCGAGGGAATACGCGCGCGACCCGGCGATGGCCTGGGCGATGGCCCGGGTTCCCTGCCCAAACTGGTCGAATTCGAACACGCCGACCGGTCCGTTCCACACGATGGTCCCGGCGCCCGAGAGCGACTGGGCGAAGGCGGCCGCGGTATTCGGCCCGATGTCGAGGATCATGTCGTCCACGCCAACCTCGCCTACCGGCTTGATTTCGGCTTTTGCGGTCGCAGACAGCTCCTTGGCGCAGACGACATCGGTAGGAAGCGGAACGTCGCCGCCTTTGGCCCGAAGGATTGCGGTGATCCGCTCAGCCTCGGCTATGAGATCCGGCTCGGCGAGCGACTTGCCGACCTTCATTCCGGCCGCGAGCATGAAGGTGTTGGCGATGCCTCCGCCGGGGATCAACCGGTCGACTTTTTCGGAGAGGGCGGCGAGCACCGTGAGCTTGGTCGAGACCTTGGAGCCGCCGACGATGGCGATCAACGGACGGGCGGGGCGCTGGAGCGCCTTCGAGAGCGCCTGGATCTCGGCGGCCATGAGCGGCCCGGCGCACGCGACCGGTGCATATTTCGCGACGCCGTGCGTCGTGGCCTCGGCACGGTGGGCGGCGCCGAAGGCGTCGTTGACGTAGATATCGCACAACGCCGCGATCTTTCTCGAGAGCGCGTCGTCGTCCTTCTTCTCGCCTCGGTTGAAGCGGCAGTTCTCGAGAAGCACGGCCTTGCCGGGCTCGGCCGAAACCCCCTCCAGCCAATCGCGCCTGAGCGGCACGTCCATGCCTAGGAGCGCGGACAGGTGCGCAGCGACCGGCGCCAGCGACTCTTTTTCGTCGAACTGGCCCTCGGTCGGCCGGCCGAGGTGGGATACCAGCAGCAGGCGTGCTCGTCGGGCCAGCGCTTCTTGGATACCGGGAAGCGACGCTCGGATGCGCGTATCGTCGGTGAGCTTGCCGTTCTGAATGGGAACGTTGAAATCGACGCGCATCAGTACCCGCTTCTCGCGCAGGTCGAGATCGGACATCCTCAGAACGGGCATGGCCTACTTGGCGGCCATCAGGGCCACGGTCACGTCCAGCATCCGGTTGCTGAAACCCCACTCGTTGTCGTACCAGCAGGACACTTTCACCAGCGTGCCCCCGGATACCTTGGTGAGCGTCGCGTCGAAGATCGAGGAGGCTGGATTGTGGTTGAAGTCGGACGAGACGAGCGGTTCCTTGTTGTACTCGAGGACGCCCTTCAAGTCCGATTCGGACGCCTGCTTCAGCGAGCTATTGACCTCGTCTACCGTAGTCGGCCGCTTCGCCACGAAGGAAAAGTCGACGATCGAGACGTTGATGGTGGGCACGCGGATGGCGTAGCCGTCGAGCTTTCCGTTGAGATGCGGCAATACCAACCCGATCGCCGCCGCGGCGCCGGAGCTGGCCGGGATCATGTTGTGCGTCGCCGAGCGCGCCCGGCGCAGGTCCTTGTGGAAGACGTCGGTGAGCACCTGATCGTTGGTGTAGGAGTGCACCGTGGTCATCAGGCCGGAGACCACGCCGATGCGGTCGTCGAGCGCCTTGACCAACGGCGCAAGGCAGTTGGTGGTGCACGAGCCGTTCGAAATCACCGTATCGGAGGCTTTCAGCGTGTTGTTGTTGACGCCGATGACGATAGTGCGGTCGACGTCCTTCTCGCCCGGCGCCGAGATAACGACTTTCTTTGCGCCCGCCGCGAGGTGCGCCGAGGCTTTTTCCTTGCTGGTGAAAAGACCGGTGCACTCGAGCACCACGTCCACCTTGAGGTCCTTCCAGGGCAGCTCGGCAGGGTTGCGCTTCGCGCACACCTGGATCCGGTCGCCGTTCACGACCATCGCATCGCCCGCCACGGCTACCGTGCCGGGAAATTTCCCATGCACAGTGTCGTACCGTGTGAGGTGCGCGTTGGTCTCCGCGTTGCCCAGATCGTTGATGGCGACGAATTGCAGGTCGTGCTTTTTACCTCCTTCGTAGTGTGCGCGGAGGATATTCCGGCCGATGCGGCCGTAACCGTTGATGGCGACTCGAATGCTCATGCAAGAGACTCCTTATTTCAATACGCTCTTGACGGCTCTCACCACGTTGTCGACGGTGAAGCCGAAGTGCTCGAAAAGCTTCGCGCCCGGGGCCGACTCGCCGTAGCGGTCGATGCCGACTACGGCGCCCTCGAGGCCCACGTACTTGCGCCAGAAATCGCTGACGCCGGCCTCGACGGCGATCTTGGGCAGCGTGGGGATCAGCACCACGTCGCGGTACATCGGGGGTTGCCGGTCGAAAAGGGACGTACAGGGCATCGAGACAACGCGCACGGCAACCCCTTCCTCCGCGAGCTTCCGCTTCGCGCCCAGGGCCAGCTGAACTTCCGATCCGGTGGCGAGGATCACGGCCTTGGGCTCCTGCGCGTCTTCGAGAACGTAGCCGCCGCGGCGGATCGCCGTGACCGTGTGTGCGTCGCGCTTCTGAAACGGCACGTTCTGCCGCGTGAAGAGCAGTGACGTCGGGCCGTCCTTGCGCTCGATCGCCGCGATCCAGGCCGCCGCCGACTCCACGGAATCGCAGGGGCGCCACACGTCCATGCCGGGGATCACCCGGAGCGCCGCCGCGTGCTCGATCGACTGGTGCGTGGGGCCGTCTTCCCCCAGCCCGATCGAATCGTGAGTGAATACGAAGATCGAGCGGATTCTCATCAACGCCGCCATGCGCAGCGCATTTCGCGAGTAGTCCGAGAAGGTGAGGAAGGTGCCGCCGTAGGGAACGATCCCGCCGTGCAGCGCGAGCCCGTTCATCACGGCGCTCATGCCGAATTCGCGCACGCCGTAGAAGACGTAGTTCCCGCCCCCGTCGCGCCCCAGGGTCTTGGAGCCCGGCCACTGGGTTAGATTGGAGCCGGTGAGGTCGGCCGACCCGCCCACCAGCTCGGGGAGAACCGGGGCCAGCCCCTCGATCGCGTTCTGCGAAGCCTTGCGCGTGGCAATAGATTCCGCCTTGGAATTGATCTTTTCGAGGAGGCCCTGGCAGTGGGCGGTCCAGTTCCCGGGCAGGGCGCCGGCCACGCGTCGGTGAAACTCGCGCGCCAGCTCGGGGTGGGCCTTCTCGTAGGCGGTGAGCGTGTCGCTCCAGGCCTGCTCGAGCGCCGTTCCCCGCTTCTTCGCATCCCAGCCCTCGTAGACGTGCCGGGGAATTTCGAACGGCGGGTAGCGCCAGCCGATCGCCTCGCGCGTTGCCGCGACTTCGTCTGCTCCAAGCGCTTCACCGTGCGCCTTTGCCGTCCCCGCGCGCTTCGGCGAGCCCTTGCCGATCACCGTCTGACAGCAGATAAGGCTGGGCCTATCTGAAACGGCCTTTGCGGCCCGGATCGCGCGGTCGACCGCTTCGACGTCGTGACCGTCGACTTTCGGGACGACGTGCCAGCCGTAGGCTTCGAAGCGCTTCGGCGTGTCGTCGCGGAACCAGCCCTTCACTTCGCCGTCGATGGAGATCCGGTTATCGTCGTAGACAGCGACGAGCTTGCCTAGGGCCAATGTCCCGGCGAGCGAGCACGCCTCGTGCGATATCCCTTCCATGAGGCAACCGTCGCCGACCGAGACGTAGGTGTGGTGATCGACGAGATCGAAGCCCGGGCGATTGAACTCGGCAGCCAGCAGGCGCTCGGCGATCGCCATGCCGACCGCGTTCGCCAAGCCCTGCCCCAACGGGCCCGTGGTGGTCTCCACGCCAGGCGCCAGTCCGTATTCGGGGTGACCCGCCGTCTTCGAGTGCAGCTGGCGAAAGCGTTTCAGCTCCTCCATCGGCAGGTCGTAGCCGGTGAGGTGCAGGAGCGCGTAGAGCAGCATCGAACCGTGGCCGTTGGAGACGACGAAACGGTCGCGGCCGGCCCAATTCGGATTGGCCGGGTTGTGGCGCAAGTGCCGGCCCCAGAGCGCCAACGCGATTTCGGCCATCCCCATGGGCATGCCGGGGTGGCCAGAATTCGCCGCCTGCACGGCGTCCATGGCCAACGCACGAATAGCGTTGGTCAAGTCCTGGCTCATTTACGCGGAAAAATTCGAGACGGTGGGTTGAAACCTTATAATTATCGGCGAATCTCGCTGTCTTGGCGAGAAAAACCCCACAACGGAGGAGCAGTGAGCAAACTCGCATTCATCGGGCTGGGTGTGATGGGTTTTCCCATGGCCGGGCATCTCGTGGCTCGCGGGGGGCACGAGGTCACCGTGTACAACCGCAGCCGCGCCAAGGCCGACGCCTGGGTTGCGAAGCATAAGGGACGCGCGGCGGAGACACCGGCCAAGGCGGCCGAAGGGGCGGAGATCGTGTTCTCGTGCGTCGGCGACGACCCCGACTTGCGCGAGGTCACTCTTGGGGCCAACGGCGCCTTCCAGAAAATGGGCAAGGGCGCGATCTTCGTCGATCACACCACCGCCTCGGCCAAAGTGGCGCGGGAGCTCGCCGCGGAGGCGAAAAAGCGCGGCTTCGATTTCCTCGACGCGCCGGTGTCGGGGGGACAGGCGGGGGCCGAGAACGGGCAGCTCACCGTGATGGTGGGCGGCGAGTCCGCCGCCTTCGAGCGGGCGAAGCCGGTTATCGCCCATTTTGCCAAGGCCGTGACGCTGCTCGGCCCCTCCGGAGCGGGACAGCTGACCAAGATGGTCAACCAGATTTGCATCGCGGGTCTTGTCCAAGGGCTCTCCGAGGGCCTGAATTTCGCGCTCAAGGCCGGCCTCGACGCGAAGCTGGTTCTCGAGGTGATCTCCAAGGGCGCCGCGCAGTCCTGGCAGATGGAGAACCGCGGCAAAACCATGGTCGACGACAAGTTCGACTTCGGATTCGCCGTGGACTGGATGAGGAAGGATCTGCGCATCTGCTCCGAGACCGCAAAGCAGAACGGGGCGCAGCTCCCGGTCACCCAGACGATTGCCGCCTTCTACGACGAGATCTCGAAGATGGGCGGCGGGCGCTGGGATACCTCGAGCCTGATCCGGCGCCTGCGCCGAGCCTGACCACGCCGGGCTCCTTGCGCGCGAGCCCTTCGATGAGCATGCCCTTCGAATGGCCGGCGGGCTATGTACCGGCCATCCAACCTCCCTCCCAATCCCCCGAGCGCTCGCTCTGGTTCGCTTTCCGCGGCACCGAGATGCTGGTCACGGCCCCTCCCGAGGTCGCCCTTCCCCATTGCAATCACCCCAACATTTTGGGTATGATGCCCCGGCGGATACAATATCTTGGGGTTCTCGGTGGACAGCACTGTTTCGCCGCCGAGCTTGCGGAGGGTGCGACAGCACCGCAAGGGTGGGTGTGGCAAGGGTTGCGCGCGCTGTTCGGCGCCTTGGATGACGCGCAGTTCGCCCTCGCGGGCCGCGCGCTCCAGATCGTCGAATGGGATCGGACGCATCAGTATTGCGGAGCCTGCGGTGCGACGACCGCGGCCCGCACGAGCGAGCGCAGTCGCGAGTGTCCGGAGTGCGGGCTGGTGGCGTATCCCCGGCTCGCGCCGGCCGTGATGGGGCTGGTGCGGAGGAAACGGGAACTGTTGCTCGCGCGCTCCCCCCGTTTTGCCAAGGGCGTGTACAGCGCCCTGGCCGGTTTCGTCGAGCCGGGGGAGACCCTGGAGCAGTGTCTGGAGAGAGAGGTACATGAGGAAGTTGGAATCCGCGTGCGCGATGTGCGCTACTTCGCCAGTCAACCCTGGCCGTTCCCGCATTCGCTCATGATCGCGTTCTTCGCCGAGCATGACAGCGGGGAAATTCGGATCGACGGCGCTGAAATCGAGGATGCGCGCTGGTTCGACATCGAAAATTTTGAAAATTTGCCGCGTTTGCCTGCTAGAATCAGCATCGCTCGCAGACTGATCGATGCGGCAATTGGGGAGATGCTTGCATCATAGTTCGGCATCTCATTTGTTAACGCTTGTGGGGATTTATGCAAATTGGACGGACTGCACATTGTTGCGAATCTGTACCGTTGCGGGGGGGATGCACGGTATTTGACTGACGCAGCCGGGCTGCGTCGTTTTTGTCACGACTCCATCAACAGGGCCGGTCTCACGATACTCGGCGACCTGTTCCACGAGTTCGACGGTGGCGGAGTCACAGGCACGGTGGTGCTGGCGGAGTCGCATCTCGCCATCCACACTTGGCCCGAGCTCCAGAGCGTCACCCTCGACGTCTACGTCTGCAATTACACCCAGGACAATAGTGCCAAGGCACGTCAGGTCGTCTCCGACCTGATGGAGCTCTATCGTCCCGAGGAGCACGTACAGCACGACGTGCCACGCGACAAGCGACTGATGAACGAGTGGTTGAACGGGGATTACGGGTTCTTCCTGCGCTCCTCGAAGCTCCTCGAGTCCTCGAAGACTCGCTTCCAGGACCTGGAGATCCATGAGACGCCCCAGTTCGGGAAACTCTTCCGCTTGGACGGCTGCTTCATGACCTCCGAGCGCGAGGAATTCGTCTACCACGAGACCCTGACGCACCCGGCGCTCACCGCCCATCCGGCGCCGAAGCGCGTCCTGATCATCGGCGGCGGTGACGGCGGAGCAGCGGAAGAAGCACTCAAGCATCCGTCGATCGAACAGGTCGTCATGGTCGAACTGGACGGGAAGGTCGTCGACATCGCCAAGGAGCACTTCGCCGCAATCCACCGGGGAGTGTTCGACAACCCCAAGCTGAAGGTCCTGATCGAGGACGGGCTGAAGTACCTGGCCGAGACCAAGGAGAAATTCGATCATATAGCGCTCGACCTGCCCGATCCGATCGGTCCCGCTACGGCCCTGTACGAGGAGGCCTTCTTCCGCGACTGCAAGCGCGCGCTTGCTCACGGCGGCATCCTGACGCTGCACATGGGCTCGCCCTGGTCGCGGCCCGAGCGCGTGAAGCTGCTTTACGCTCGTCTCGCCAAGATGTTCAAGATCGCGCGCCCGTACACGATGTTCATCCCCCTCTACGGATCCCTTTGGTCGATGTGTGCGTGCTCGGATTCGACCGACGTGGCGGGAGTGAGCCCCGTCGAGATCGACATCCGGATCAGCGACCGCGGGCTGTCCCATCTGCAGTACTTCAACGGCGCCACGCACCAGGCGCTGTTTGCGCTGCCCACTTTTGTGCGCGACCTTACCGTCGACGCGGTGCCCAAGCCGCGTCTGGTGGCGGCGAGAAAGCGCGCCGCGGGCGGCGCCAAGTAGGCGGATCTATCAGGTGGGTCGAGGGGCGACCGGCGAGGTCGCCCTTTTTGTTCCACCCGGGGTCGCGAGAAATCCGAATTCGGGCTCGGGGCGACGGCCGCTCACGATGTCGGCGAGCGCCCGGCCCGAGCCGCACGCGAGGGTCCACCCGAGCGTGCCGTGCCCGGTGTTCAGGTACAGATTGGGGTATTTCGAGCGCCCGATGAGCGGCAGATTGCTGGGTGTGGCCGGCCGTAATCCGGTCCAGAACTGTGCACTCTGCGCACGCCCAATTTTCGGGAACCATTCCAAGCAACGCTTCACCAGCGCCTCGCAGCGCGGCTCGTTCATCTCGGTGTCGTAGCCGTTCAATTCGGCCGTTCCGGCCACCCTCAAGCGGTCCGCGAACCTGGAAAGAACGATCTTGCGCGCATGGTCGGTGAGGCTGATCTGCGGTGCCACATCGCCGGGTTCGATCGGTAGAGTGACCGAATACCCCTTTACCGGGTAGACCGGAATCGATATCCCGATCCGCCGCAGCAGGAGCGGGCTATAGCTGCCCAGCGAAACTACATAAGCGTCCGCGCGAAGCGATTCTTCGATGCCCGCTTCGTCGTCGATCACGACACGTTGCACCGCCCCGCGAGTCGCCTCCAGTCCCTTGACGCTCACGTTGAAGCGGAAGGTGATGCCTTGGGCACGGCAGAGATCCGACAGGTTTTTGGTAAAGACTTGGGCGTCGCCGCTCTCGTCGGAGGCCGCGTAGATACCGCCCACGATTCGAACTTTCGCATGCTCGAGAGCCGGCTCGATCTGCAGGCACTCGTGCGGAGTCTTGATTTTCAGGTCGAGTCCGCGCCCGTCGAGCATGTGGGCTTCCTCTGTCGCATGCTCGAACTCACGCTGCTCTTCGTACAGATGCAGGATCCCGGATGTCCTGGCATCGTAGCTTATCGCGGTATCGCGCCGCAGTTGGCGCAGCTGCTCCCGGCTGTAGAGGGCGAGAGCGAAGGCGGCTTCGGTATTGTATCGGGCTCGCCCGGGTAGGCACTCCCGAAGGAAACGGAGGGCCCAAACCCATTCGCCGAGCTCGGCGCGCGGCCGGAATAGCAGCGGCGCATCTTCGCGCCCAAGCCAACGCAGAATCTTGAGCGGAGCCGTCGGATTCGCCCACGGTTCCGAGTGGCTGACCGAGATCTGCCCGCCGTTCGCGAAGCTCGTTTCGAGCGCGGCTTCGGGCTGGCGGTCGACTACCGTTACCTCGTGTCCAGCGCGCGCCAAATACCAGGCACTGGTCGTGCCTATGACGCCGGCGCCGAGAACGATCACTCTCATGCTCGTCTCCGACAAAGGCAGCGACGGAACTGCCTTCTGGAATTGCTCTCTGACCTTAGTGTGACTAGCGGGTTCGTGCGCCTAACGATACCAACTCGAGCGCAAGCGGCAAGTGGGGTGTCTATTTCCCCGTGTAGGAAATCACCTTTTGCCGCTGCTCGCCCAGGCCCTTGATGCCCAGAGTCACGACATCGCCCGGTTTCAGCCATGCCTGAGTGGGCTTCATGCCCAAGGCGACGCCCGCCGGCGTCCCCGTCGTGATGATGTCGCCGGGGAGCAAGGTCATGTAGTTGCTCACGTAGGACACCAGCCTGGCGCAGGAGAAAATCATGTTCTTGGTATTGGAAGACTGCCTGCGTTCGCCGTTGACGTCGAGCCACACGTCGAGCGTCTGCGGGTTGGTGATTTCGTCCGTCGTCACCAACCAGGGCCCGATCGGCCCGAAAGTGTCGGCACCCTTGCCCTTGTCCCACTGCGAAGATTGAAGCTGGAAAGCCCGCTCCGACACATCGTTGACAATAGTGTAGCCGGCCACGTAGTCCAGCGCCCTGTCCTCGGAAACGTACTTGGCCCTGGTTCCGATGACGATGGCGATCTCGACCTCATAGTCGAGCTTAGTGGAGTTTCGCGGCTGCTGGATATCGTCGTTCGGACCGCCGATACACGTCGTCGCTTTCATGAAGACCACCGGCTCGGCGGGGATTTGAAGACCCGCCTCGTGCGCATGATCGACGTAGTTCAGACCGATGGCGACGAACTTGGAGATGCCCGTGTAGGGCACGCCGAATCTCGGATTGCCCCGCACCAGAGGCAGGGATTCCGGGCGAATCTTGCGAAGTCTCGCCAGCCCCTTCTGCGAGATCGTTTCCTGGTCGATATTGGAGATCACTCCGGAAAAATCGCGCAACTGGCCTTGCGCGTCGATGACGCCGGGTTTTTCGAATCCGTTCCTGCCATAACGACAAAGCTTCATTTTTCCTGCTTCCTTTCCAGATCATCAGGGGCTACCGCCTGAGCAAAGGTGCCGAGTGAACCGAGCACCGGCCGGCGCGAGGGAGGTGGCTCGATATCGTCAGCCTACTGGGATCCCCGAGAGCGATGGTACGACCGATTTCCTGCGCGAGCCTTCTCCCCAAGGGTCTTCTTATGCCTAGGCGATTATAGCAGCGCGCCGTCGAAAAGTACCATAGTGCGCGCAGAATCATAGAGTTACGGAAGTCGCGGGGGACGCCCCGTCAGCGTACCGGGGCCTGTACCCCTAGCTCCTCCTCCACTTGATCGAGCATCCGATCGACGCCGTCTGGTCGACGGGCCCGCGGCCGGTTCGGGCGATCTCCACCATCGCGTCGAACAGCTCGCGCCGCGCGTTCGGGGTCGCCACTCGCCCCGAAGCGTCGAGGCGCCCGCGATACCGAAGGCCCAGAGCCGCGTCGTAGCCGAAAAAATCGGGAGTGCACACCGCCCCGTATGCCCTTGCCACGTCCTGCGTTTCATCGAGCACATACGGAAACGGGTAGCGGAACTGCGCCGCTATCTTCCGCATGTTCTCGGTGGAATCTTCCGGGTAGTCGCCCGGGTCGTTCGACATGATCGCCACCGAGCCGATGCCGTGGCTCGCGAGCTCGGAGCAGTCTCGAACCAAACGCTCGCGCACCGCTTTGACGTAGGGACAATGGTTGCAGATGAACATCACGAGCAACCCCTTGGGACCGCGGCTCGAGGCAGGCGTGTGGCGCTTGCCATCAATGCCGAGAAGATCGAAGTCGGGTGCCCGCGAGCCGAAGCTCGCCACGGCTGATGTCGCGCTCACTAGGCGAACCGGAACACGTCAGATATGCTTGAAATCGTAGCATGAAAAACTCAGCGTCCCGCGTCGCGCCCCGACTCTTCGCTCCCATCGACCTCACCCTCGGCACCGAGGTCCGATTGCCCGACCGCGCCGCCCATCACCTTGCGGTCCTGCGTCTGCGCCGGGGCGATCCGGTCACCCTGTTCAACGGCCGCGGCGGCGAATTCTCGGCCGAGCTTACGCGAGTTTCCGGGAGAGATGCGCTCGCCCGAGTGCTGTCCGAACACTCCGCGGAGCGCGAGTCCCCCCTCTCGATCGCGCTCGCTCAATGCGTATCGAGCGGCGACCGCATGGACACGACCCTGCAGAAGTCCACGGAGCTCGGCGTTTCGAAAATCCTGCCGATCGCCAGCGCCCGCGCCGTGGTCAAGCTGTCCGCCGACCGCGCGGAAAAGCGTGTCGCGCACTGGCGCAATGTGGTCATCGCCGCCTGCGAACAATGCGGTCGCAATCGAGTACCGGAGGTCGCCTGCATTACGGACATCGAGGTTTTTCTCGGCGGCACGAGCGGCGACGGGCTCAGGCTCCTTCTGGCCCCCGATGCAAACCAGAGGCTGGGACAACTCCCGCGCCCCGGGAAGGTATTACTGTTGGTCGGCCCGGAAGGAGGGTTGACGGCGCAAGAGCGCACGCAAGCTGAACGAACCGGTTTCGTCCCGGTCAGGTTCGGGCCGCGCGTGCTGCGCACTGAGACGGCCCCGCTTGCCGCGATCGCGGCGATGCAAGCGCTCTGGGGTGATTGCTAACCCAGGCAAGGGCTAAAATCGACTTTCATCGAGCACACCAAGAGACCATGTCGACGCGTCCCAACCCTCAGTCCCGAAACGAGTTCGTGAGCTGGTTCCGCTCTGTCGCGCCCTATTTCCATGCGTTCCGCGGCAAGACGTTCGTGCTCGCCTTCGGCGGAGAAATGTTCGAGGAGCGCAGGTTTGTCGAGCTTGCACACGACATCAACCTCCTGCACAGCACCGGGATCCGAGTAATCCTTGTACACGGGTCGCGCCCGCAGATCGAAGCCCAGTTGAAGCAACGCAAGACACGCTCGCGCTACGCCAAGGGCCTTCGCATCACCGACCCGGTGGCCCTCGAGTGCGTGAAAGAAGCGGTCGGCCTGCTCCGCGTCGAGATCGACGCGCTGCTTTCGCTCGGGCTGCCGAATTCTCCGATGGCAGGCGCGGCAATCAACACAGTCTCGGGAAACTTCATTACAGCGCAGCCCATGGGGGTGCACGACGGCATCGATTTCCAATACACCGGCTCGGTCCGCAAGGTGGACTCGCAGGCAATCTCGGGCTGTCTGGATGCGGGAAACATAGCGATCGTGTCGCCCGTCGGGTATTCACCGACTGGAGAAGTCTTCAATCTCGCGATGGAGGACGTCGCGGTCGCCACTGCCGCGTCTGTACGCGCCGAAAAGCTCGTTTTCCTGTCCGATGCGCCGGTGGAAGACAAGGAGGGAGAGTTGCTGCCCGAACTGACCGCCCAGGAGGCCGCCGGTCTTCTCGCCCGTAGCAACCGGCTCACCGACGACACCCGGCTCTATCTGGCTCACGCGGTCGAGGCGGTACACAGCGGCGTGCAGCGCGCTCACGTCATCAACCGGAAGGTGCCAGGTGCCCTTCTGGTAGAGCTGTTTACCCATGACGGATCCGGCACGATGATCACTGCCGACAAGGTAGTCAGGCTGCGCTCGGCGGCGATCGACGACGCCGGTGGCATCCTTAAGTTGATCGAACCGCTCGAGGAGGATGGGACGTTGGTGCGCCGCGGTCGCGAGCTGCTCGAGCGCGAGATCACACAGTTCTCGGTGATCGAGCACGACGGCGTCATCGTCGGATGCGCGGCTTTGTATCCTTTCGCGAGCACGCGCGCGGGCGAGCTTGCGTGCCTTGCAGTACGGCCAGACTACCGCGACGCCGGCTACGGCGAGCGGCTGGTGCGGCAAATCGAAACCCAAGCCCGCGCCCGCAAGCTGAAAAAACTCTTTGTGCTGACGACCCGCGCCACGCACTGGTTCATCGAGCGCGGCTTCGCCGAATCGACGGTCGACAAGTTGCCCAGAGAGAAGAAGGACCTCTACAACTACCAGCGCCGCTCCAAGGTCCTGGTCAAATCGGTTTAGGACGCCGTAGACGCGCTAGAATCGGCGCGGTGTCCTTAAGGAGCAAGCGATGGCGAGGATGGTGAAATGCGTAAAGCTCGGGCGCGAGGCTGAAGGCCTCGATCTCCCGCCCTACCCCGGCGAGCTCGGCAAGCGCATCTGGGAGAGCGTTTCCAAGGAAGCTTGGCAGGGCTGGATCAAGCACCAGACCATGTTGATCAACGAAAACCGGCTGAATCTCGCCGACTCGCGCGCCCGCAAATATCTCGCCGAGCAGATGGAAAAGTATTTCTTTGGAACCGGGGCCGACGTAGCCTCCGGTTACGTACCGCCCAAGGAGTAGCCGGCTACCTGCGGGTCGTCGTCACGACGCCCGCCTTCGTTCCGAGCAGCAGCACGTCCGCCCCGCGACGGGCGAACAAGCCGTTGGTCACCACGCCGGCGATGTTGTTGATGGCCGTCTCCAGCTCGACCGGGTTCAGGATCGACAGACCCCGGACATCGAGAACGACATTGCCATTGTCGGTCGTGAAATTCTCGCGCAATCGAGGCTGGCCCCCGAGCTTCACCATCTGGCGCGCGACGTAGGCTCGTGCCATCGGAATCACCTCTACCGGCAGGGGAAACTTGCCGAGCACCGGGACGAGCTTGGACTCGTCGGCGATGCAGACGAATTTTTTCGCCGCCGCGGCGACGATCTTCTCGCGCGTGAGCGCGCCGCCCCCGCCCTTGATCATCGCCAGGTGCTCGGTGATCTCGTCGGCCCCGTCGATGTAGACCGGCAGCTCGTTCACGCTGTTCAAATCGAGGAGACGAATTCCGTGACCCTTCAGTCTCTCGACGGACCGGTCCGAGCTCGCCACCGCGCCGGAGACGCGGTTCTTTATTTTCGCGAGCTCGTCGATGAACAAGTCGGCGGTGGAGCCGGTGCCGACCCCGACGATCGCATCCTCGACCACGTGCTTGATCGCTTCGCGCGCAACGGCCCGCTTCAACTCGTCCTGGGTCATCGGCGCCTCACCGGCGGCAGGTCGGTGCACACGCCCTCGTAGAGTTCGGCCGCCATGCCGACCGATTCGCTCGTCGTCGGATGCGGGTGGATGGTCTTGCCGACGTCCACCGCGTCCGCGCCCATCTCGATCGCGAGCGCGATTTCGCTGATCAGGTCGCCGGCGCCCGCGCCGACGATCGCCCCGCCGATCAAGCGATGCGTGTCCTCGGAGAAGATCAGCTTGGTGAAACCCTCGTCGCGGCCATTGGCAATGGCGCGTCCCGACGCCGCCCAGGGAAACTTGGCGACCCCGTACTTGACCCCCTGCTTTTTGGCCTCGTCCTCGGTCAGTCCTGCCCAGGCGATCTCGGGATCGGTGTACGCGACCGAAGGAATCACGCGCGCATCGAAGTAGGATTTCTGTCCGGCAGCGGCTTCGGCCGCGACGTGTCCCTCGTGCACGGCCTTGTGCGCGAGCATGGGCTGACCAGCGATGTCACCAATGGCAAAAATGTGCGGCACATTGGTGCGCATCTGCGAATCGACGGGTATGAAGCCGCGCTCGTTGACCGCGACGCCGGCGGCTTCGGCCCCGATTTTCCTGCCGTTGGGTATGCGGCCGACCGAGACCAGAACCATGTCGTAGAGTTGCGGCTTCTGGGGCGCGCCCTCACCCTCGAACAACACCTTCAGCCCTTCCTTCGCGGCCTCGACCTTGGTCGTTTTGGTCTTCAGCATGATGTTGTCGAAGCGGCGCGTGTTGAACGTCTGCCATGTCTTGACGAGGTCGCGATCGGCCCCGGCCATCAGGCCATCGAGCATTTCAACCACGTCGAGCCGGGCACCCAACGTCGAATACACCGTGCCCATTTCGAGTCCGATGATGCCGCCGCCGATCACCAGCAGGCGTTTGGGTCTCGAGCGCAACTCGAGCGCGCCAGTCGAATCGACTATGCGCGGATCTTCTGGCAGAAACGGGAGTTTCGCCGACTGTGAGCCGGCAGCAATAATCGCGTTCTTGAAGGCGACGATCTTGCGGCCATCCTTGGTCTCCACCGCCATGTGATTGGGTCCGGCGAAGCTGCCGACGCCCGAGAGCACCGTCACCTTGCGCATTTTCGCCATGCTGGCGATGCCGCTGCTCAACTTGCCCACAACCTTGTTCTTGAACTCGCGCAGCTTGTCCATGTCGATCGAGGGCTCGGCGAAAGTAACGCCGTGCGCCGCCATGGCACGCGCCTCGTCCATGACGGCCGCGGTGTGCAGCAGTGACTTGGACGGGATGCAGCCGACGTTAAGGCACACGCCGCCGAGTGCCGGATAGCGCTCGACGAGCACCGTGACGAGGCCGAGATCGGCGGCACGGAACGCCGCCGAATAGCCGCCGGGGCCGGACCCCAGTACCAGCACGTCGCAAGTGAGGTCGGCGGCACCCTTGAACGCTGTTGCCGCAGGCACTGGCGAGACGGGTTTCGCGGGCGTGGGTGCAGCAGCAACTGGAGCGGGAGCCGGTTTGGCAGGTGCGGCCGCGGCGGCGCCTAGGTTCGCCTCAAGCACGAGAACCAGAGATCCTTGCGAGACTTTGTCGCCCAGCTTGACGCGCAGCTCCTTCACGATTCCTGCTTGCGGCGACGGAATTTCTATCGTCGCCTTGTCGGATTCGAGCGTGATGAGCGAAGTCTCTTTTTCTACCCGGTCGCCGGCCTTCACCAGGACTTCGATGATTTCGACGTCCTTGAAATCGCCGATGTCCGGCACCTTCACTTCGATCATCTGCGCCACGCCGTCCTCACAGTAGGGTGCGGCGGATATCGGAGAGGACCGAAGCGAGGTAGGTGGTGAAGCGCGCTCCGGCGGCACCGTCGACGACTCGGTGGTCATAGGCGAGCGACAGAGGCAGCATCAGCCGCGGAACGAAAGCGCCGTCTTTGAATACCGGCCGCGTCTGCGATCGCGCTACGCCGAGGATCGCGACCTCCGGGGCGTTGATGATGGGGGTAAATGCGGTGCCGCCGATCCCGCCAAGGCTGGAGATGCTGAACGTGCCGCCCCGCATGGCGTCGGGCTTGAGCTTTTTCTCGCGGGCAGCCTTGGAAATTTCGGCGAGCTCCTTGGCCAGATCGAAAACACCCTTCCGGTCCGCGTCCTTGATGACCGGCACCAGCAGCCCGTCGGGCGTGTCGACTGCAACCCCGATGTGATAGTACTTCTTGACGATCAGGTTATCGCCGGTCTTGTCGAGCGAGGCGTTGAATTCCGGAAATTCCTTGAGCGCGTTCACCGAGGCTTTTACGAGGAAGGCGAGCATGGTGAGCTTGAAGCCCCCTTTTTCCGCGACCTGGGCATTCTCCTTGCGGAAGGCCTCGAGCTCGGTGATGTCGGCCTCGTCGTGCTGAGTGACGTGTGGAATGGATACCCAATTGCGATGCAGGAATCCACCGGAGAGCTTCCTGATGCGCGACAGCGGTTTCGTCTCGACCGGCCCGAACTTCGCGAAATCCACCTGCGGCCATTCGGGCAGATCGAAGGCAAGCCCGCCGCGTGCAGGCGGAGCGGCCGCGGCAGCCGGCGCTGCGCGCATCACGCTCTTCACGAATTCCTGGACATCGCCCTGGGTGATTCGGCCTTTTAGGCCGGAGCCTTTGACCCGCGGGAGGTCGACACCCAGATCCCGGGCGAACTTGCGCACCGAAGGACTCGCGTGGGGAATGGAGTCGGGGGCGCGCGCGAAATCGGCAGGCGGCGGCGCTGATCTCCCGATCGGCACGACCGGCGCCGCGGGAGCCGGCCGCGCAGGCGCGGTAGCCGCCGCAACCGCCTCAGGGGATTTCTTCGGCGCGGTCGCGGGCGCACCCGCTGTCGCATCGAGCAGCAATATGAGGCTTCCCCTCGAGACCTTGTCTCCGGCCTTGATGCGCAACTCCTTTACGACGCCCGCCGCGGGCGAAGGAATCTCCATGGTCGCCTTGTCCGATTCGACGGTGATGAGCGACTGTTCCGGCTGGACGACATCGCCCGCCTTGACGAGGACTTCGATCACATCGACATCCTTGAAGTCGCCGATGTCGGGTACGGAGATCTCTCTTGTCGCCATGCTCTTGCGCTCAGGAATCGCAGATGTGCCGGATCGAGCCCGTCGCGGGCCGGATTCCGGTCAGACGGTCACCGGGTTGGGTTTTTCCGGGTCAAGACCGTATTTGCCGATCGCCTCGGAGACGACCGTCGCCTTGATCTCGCCGCCCTCGGCGAGCGCCGCGAGCGCCGCGACAGTCACGTAGTGGCGATCGACTTCGAAGAAGCTGCGCAATTTGGGCCGGGAATCGGAGCGGCCGTAGCCATCAGTGCCGAGCACCTTGTAGACGCGGTCCTTGGGAACGAACGGACGGATCTGCTCAGTGAAGGTCTTGATGTAGTCGGTCGCGGCGACGACAGGACCAGTCCTCTTCTCGAGGCACTGATTCACGTAAGGGATGCGCGGCTTTGCCTCGGGGTGCAGCATGTTCCAGCGCTCGGCCGCGAGCCCTTCGCGGCGCAGCTCGGTCATGCTGGTCGCGCTCCAGATGTCGGCGGCCACACCCCAGTCGGCTTCGAGCAGCTCGCCCGCAGCGATGACCTCGCGCAGGATCGTTCCCGAGCCGAGCAGCTGGACCCGGACCTTCTTCTTCGAGCCCTCGCGAAAGAGGTACATGCCCTTGAGAATCGCCTGTTCAGCCCCCGCGGGCATCGCCGGATGCTGGTAATTCTCGTTCATCACGGTGATGTAATAGAACACGTCCTGCTGCTCGGCGACCATGCGGCGCAGACCATCCTGGATGATCACCGCGAGCTCGTACCCGAACGTGGGGTCGTAGGAGACGCAGTTGGGCACGACGGACGAAAGCACATGGCTGTGCCCGTCCTCGTGCTGCAATCCTTCTCCGTTCAGCGTGGTGCGCCCGGCGGTCGCGCCGAGCAGGAAACCTCGCGCGCGCTGGTCGCCAGCGGCCCAGACCAGATCGCCGAGTCGCTGCATGCCGAACATCGAGTAGAAGATGAAGAACGGCACCATCGCGAGGTTCGAGTGGCTGTACGAGGTCGCCGCCGCGATCCAGGACGAGAACGACCCGGCCTCGTTGATGCCCTCTTCGAGAATCTGTCCCGCCTTGTCTTCTCGGTAGTACATCACCTGGTCGCGGTCCACAGGCTCGTATTTCTGGCCCTCGGAAGAGTAGATGCCGAGCTGCCGGAACATGCCCTCCATGCCGAAGGTACGCGCCTCGTCGGGAACGATGGGGACGATGTGCTTGCCGATGCCCTTGTCGCGCACGAGCAGCGTCAGCAGGCGCACGAACGCCATGGTCGTGGAGATCTCACGCCCTTCCGATCCCTTCAGCAAAGGCTCCAAGGTCTCCAGGGGCGGCACCGCGGGGGGAGCGTCGGACTTGCGCCGGCGCTGAGGCAGGTAGCCGCCGAGCGCCTTCCTGCGTGCGTGCATGTACACCATCACCGGGTCGTCGTCCCCGGGCTTGTATAGAGGCAGCTCCTCGAGCTTGTCGTCGGGAATAGGTACGTTGAAGCGGTCGCGCATCTCGCGGATCGTCGCGATGTCGACTTTCTTGAGCTGGTGCGTGGGATTTTTCGCCTGGCCCTGCTTGCCGAGTCCGTAGCCCTTGATGGTTTTCGCGAGAATCACCGTGGGCTGGCCCTTGTGTTTGGCCGCCACGGCGTAGGCCGCGTAAATCTTGTGGGGATCGTGCCCGCCGCGGTTCAGGCGCCAGATGTCCTCGTCGGTCATGCGCGAAACCATCTCCAGCACCTTCGGGTCCTTGCCGAAGAAATTCTTGCGCACGAAGGCGCCGTCGTTCGCTTTGTAGTTCTGATACTCCCCGTCGACCGTATCCTCCATGATGCGCAGCAGCCGCCCTTCAACATCGCGGGCGAACAGAGGATCCCAATACGATCCCCAGATGAGCTTGATGACGTTCCACCCGGCGCCGCGGAAGTCGGCCTCGAGCTCCTGGATGATCTTGCCGTTGCCGCGAACCGGGCCGTCGAGACGCTGCAGGTTGCAATTGACCACGAAAACGAGGTTGTCGAGCTTCTCGCGTGCGGCGAGGCCGATCGCACCCAGCGATTCGGGCTCGTCCATCTCGCCGTCGCCGCAGAACACCCACACCTTGCGGTTCGCGGTGTCGGCGAGCTCCCTGGCGTGCAGGTACTTCAGGAACCTCGCCATGTAGATGCCCTGTATCGGCCCCAGCCCCATCGAGACGGTGGGGAATTGCCAGAAGTCGGGCATCAACCAGGGATGCGGATAGGACGATATGCCCCCGCCGTCGACCTCCCGGCGGAAATTCAGGATCTGCGCTTCGGTCAGCCGACCTTCCATGTACGCACGAGCGTAGATTCCAGGAGACGAATGCCCCTGGAAGTAGATCAGATCGCCGCCGTGGCCTTCGTGCGGGGCGTGCCAGAAATGATTGAAGCCGATGCCGAACAAAGTACCGACCGAAGCGAAGCTCGCGATATGGCCGCCCAGCTCATCGTCCGACTTGTTGGCCCTGGCAACCATGACCATGGCGTTCCAGCGGCAGAACGAGCGGATGCGCTCTTCGAGCGCGTGGTCTCCGGGGGAGCGTTCCTCCATGTGCACCGGAATGGTGTTGAGATAGGCCGTATTGAGCGAGAAGGGGATATAGGCGCCCGAGCGCCGCGCCTTGTCGACCAGCTTCTCGAGCAGGTAGTGCGCGCGCTCCGGACCCTCGCGCTGGAGAACCGCTTCGAGCGCATCGAGCCATTCCTGAGTCTCGAGAGCGTCGGGATCGTTCGCGGCGGGGAACTCTGGCAGCGCAGACATGACGTTTCCTCTGGGCGCGGGCGGCGTGGCTTGCGACTTGCTGGACCTGCTCGAAGCTTACCTCGCCGCCTCCGCAGGATCAATCAGCGAACGCCCATTATAATTGCTGACCCCTCCGGCGGACCGATTATTCCCATGCAGACTCGCACCATCGACGGCAACGCCATCGCGCGCGAGCTTCGTGTGGGGCTCTTGAAGCGCGTCACGTCGCTCTCCGCGAGCGGGGTGCGCCCCGGACTGGCCGTGATACGGGTCGGCGACCACCCGGCCTCGAGCGTCTACGTAAGGAACAAGATCAGGGCCTGCGGCGAGGTGACAATCTATTCGCAGGATATCCAGCTGCCCGCGGCCGCCGACGAATCGACTCTGCTGGACCAGATTCGAGCCCTCAACAACGATCCGCGCATCCACGGCATCCTGGTGCAGCTTCCTCTGCCCCCGCAGTTCGCGGGGCAGCGTGTGTTCGAGGCCATCAGTCCTCTGAAGGACGTCGACGGTTTCCACCCGACGAACGTCGGGCTTCTCGCCACCGGGCATCCGCGCTTCGTACCCTGTACCCCTCTCGGTGTGATGAAGCTCCTCGAGCACGAGGGAATCGACCCGGAAGGCCGGCGAGCGGTCGTGGTCGGCCGCAGTAACATCGTCGGCAAGCCGATGGCGCTACTGCTCTTGCATAAAGGCGCTACCGTCACCATCTGCAATTCAAAGACTCCCGATCTGGGGTCGATGACACGTGAGGCGGAAATTCTCGTGGTGGCCGCAGGAAAACCCAGGCTCGTCACGGCGGCGATGGTGAAGCCGGGTGCGGTCGTCATTGACGTCGGGATCAATCGCCTCCCGGACGGAAAGCTCGTGGGCGACGTGGACTACCCAGGCGTCCTCGGAACAGCGGCGCGCGTCACGCCCGTCCCAGGCGGAGTCGGCCCTATGACGATCGCAATGCTGCTCGAGAACACCATCGCCTCCGCGGAGCGGGCTCTTGCGGCGAGCCAGTCCGCGTAACGCGACCAAGGTGTGACGGACGGATTCGGAGATGATTGACAATCCCCTGCTCGATTTCTCGCGCCTGCCGCGCTATGCATCGATTCGGCCGGAGCACGTTGCGCCGGCGATCGACGAGCTTCTCGCACGGAACAGAGGGCTGATCGCGACACTCTGCGGCGAAGGCGCAAACGTGTCCTGGGATACGTTCGCCGAGCCTTTGGAGGGCGCCAATGAACGACTGGGACGCGCGTGGGGCACCGTCGTTCACCTGCACGCGGTGGACGACAATGCGGCGATCCGCGACGCCTACAACACCAACCTGCCCAAGATCACGCGTTACTACACCGAGCTTGCACAGAACCTGGAGCTCTACGGAAAATTCAAAGCGTTGCGCGCATCGCGGGAGTTCACGCACCTGTCCCCGGCGCGGCGCCGGATCGTGGAAAACAGTCTGCGGGACTATCGCCTCGGGGGAGCCGAGCTGGTGCCGGAGAAAAAAGCGCGTTTTGCCGAGATCCAGGAGGATCTCGCCGCACTCGAAGCGAAATTCTCGGAGAACCTCCTCGACGCGACCAACGCGTTTTCGGAATTGATCACCGATCGCGGAGCGCTTCTCGGTATCCCGGACGACGTAGTTCAGGCGGCTGAAGAAGCCGCGCGCAAGGACGGCTTGGGGGGCTGGAAGCTCACGCTTCAAGCACCGTCGTACGGCCCAGTGATGCAGTATGCCGAGCGCCGCGAGCTGCGCGAGAAGTTGTACCGCGCCCACGTGACTCGGGCAAGCGAGTTCGGCAAGCCGGAGCTCAACAACACGCCGGTCATCGCGCGAGAGCTTCGACTGCGGCAGGAAAAGGCGCGCCTGCTGGGATACGCGAGCTTCGCTGAGTTGTCCCTGGTTCCGAAGATGGCCGACTCACCCGAGGCGGCGCTTGCCTTTCTCGAGGACCTCGCCGCCCGGGCCCTGCCGCACGCGCGCAAGGATTACGCCGAGCTCGAGAGCTTCGCCCGCACCGACCTCGGGCTTGGGGAACTGCGGGCATGGGACGTGGCATTCGCGTCGGAAAAACTGCGCGCAAAGCTCTACGCGTTTTCCGATCAGGAAGTAAAGCAGTATTTCCCCGAGCCGAAGGTCCTGGAAGGCATGTTCCGCCTGGTGGAAGCCCTCTATGGCATCCGTATCGCGCGGGACACGGCCGAAACCTGGCATCCGGACGTGAAGTTCTTCCGCATCACCGACTCTCGCGGCAGCCTGATCGGCCGCTTCTTTCTCGACCCGTATTCCCGCGAAAGCAAGCGCGGCGGCGCCTGGATGGACGAGGTGATCACGCGGCAGCGGATCGCAGCCGGCCTCGAGACGCCCGTTGCGCACCTTGTCTGCAACTTCCCAGCTCCGGCGGACAACAAGCCTTCGCTCCTCACGCACGACGAGGTGATGACGCTTTTCCATGAATTCGGCCACGGCTTGCATCATCTCCTTTCGCGGATCGACGATCCCGGTGTCTCGGGGATACGCGGGGTGGAGTGGGATGCGGTCGAGCTTCCATCCCAGTTCATGGAGAATTTCTGCTGGGAATCGAGCGTGCTCGCGGGAATGACGGCGCACGCGCAAAGCGGCGCACCGCTGCCCCGCCCCTTGTTCGACAAGATGCTCGCGGCAAGAAATTTCCAGAGCGGGATGCAGACTGTGCGTCAGATCGAGTTCGCGCTGGTGGACATGCACCTGCACCACGACTACGATCCGGAAGGCACCAAGTCACCGCTGCGACTCCTCGAGGAAATTCGCGCGAAAATCGCCGTGGTGGTTCCGCCGGAGTACAACCGCTTCCTGAACAATTTCTCGCACGTTTTTTCCGGCGGCTACGCGGCTGGCTACTACAGCTACAAGTGGGCGGAAGTCCTCTCCGCCGATGCCTACAGCCTGTTCGAAGAAAACGGCGTCTTCGATGCCGGCACGGGCGCGCGATTCCGCGACGAGATTCTCTCCGTCGGCGGCAGTCGCCCGGCGATCGAGTCGTTCAAGGCGTTCCGCGGGCGCGAGCCGAGGATCGATGCCCTGCTGCGTCACAGTGGTATGATCGTCTGAGAGACGACATGCGCGCCTACCTTATCGTCGCCGCGATGCTCTGGATCGTCTGCGGCGATGCCGCAGGACAAACCTATCGCTGGGTCGACGACCAAGGGCGGGTCCACTACACGCAGACCCCGCCGCCGCCTTCGGCGAAGGGCGTTCAAAGAAAAGATTTCCGATCCGGCGCGACGGAAGCCAGCGACCTGCCTTACGCCACTCAAGTGGCGGCAAAGAATTTTCCGGTAAGGTTGTACACACAACGCGACTGCGGCTCGCCATGCGATCGAGCGCGCGCAACATTGGTCAAGCGGGGGGTGCCTTTCCGGGAAATCACCGTGGTGGGTCAGAAAGAGCTCGACGAGATGATGCAGCTGTCTGGCAAGGAAGAGTTGCCCCTTGTGGTCGTCGGTTCACTGTTTCAATCCGGGTTCCAGGAAACTGCTCTCAACAATCTCCTCGACACGGCAGGCTATCCGACTACTGCACCGCTCCGGCCGGTCGAAGCGCCCCGCAAGGCCGAGCCCGCAGCGGCGCCGGTCGCACCTCAGGCAGGCGGTCAGCGAGAGTCCAATTACTAGCAGTTCGGCGATGCCGCCGTTCCGGGCGACGCAGCGATGAAGCTCGTGTCGTGGAACGTCAACTCGCTGAAGGTACGTTTGCCCCAGTTGCTCGACTGGCTCGCGAGCCACTCCCCCGACATCGTCTGCCTCCAGGAAACCAAGCTCGAGGACGACAGGTTTCCGCTCTTGGAGCTCGAAGCCGCCGGATATCGCTGCGCGTTTTCGGGGCAGAAAACCTACAACGGGGTGGCGATCCTGTCGCGAGGACCGTTCGCCGAGGTAACAGCGGGGATACCCGTGTTTCCCGACGAACAAAAACGCCTGATCGCCGCGACCGTAGGGCAGGGAGCCGAGGCGATTCGGGTGATATGCGCCTACGTCCCCAACGGGCAGGCCGTCGGGTCGGAGAAATACGAGTACAAGCTCAGATGGCTCGCGGCCCTTAGGACTTGGCTGCAGGAGGAGCTAGGCAGGACTACACGACTTGCGGTGCTTGGCGACTACAACGTCGCGCCCGCCGACGAGGACGTGCAGGATCCAAGAGCATGGGAGGGTCAGGTCTTGTGCAGTGCCGCCGAGCGGGAGGCTTTCAGAAATCTTGTTGCGCTGGGGTTGAAAGACGCGTTCAGGCTGTTCAGCCGGAAGGAGAAACTATTCACGTGGTGGGATTACCGCATGAACGCATTCAGACGCAATCTCGGCCTGCGTATCGACCATGTGCTGCTCAGCCCCGAACTCGCGTCGCGGTGCAGAGCATGTACCATCGACGTGGAGCCGCGTCGGCTGGAACGTCCGTCTGATCACGCGCCGATCATGGCCGAGCTCGAGATTTAGTGGCTATAATCCAAACAAAAATCCAAATAGGCGGCACGAGAGCCGCCCGGTGTGAATTCGGCTAGGAGGAAATAGTCATGCCCTTCCGTAAGTCCCTGAGGCAAATCGCCGCGCTTGCGCTCACCCTTGGCGCCGCGACCTGCGCGTTGGGGCAGGCCGCCTATCCGACAAAAGCAGTGAGAATCATCGTCCCCTACTCCGCCGGGGGGCCAGCCGACATCTACGCGCGCTTCATCGGCGACCGCCTGCAGAAGAACCTGGGACATCCTTTCGTGATCGAGAATCGTCCCGGGGCGGGGGCGATCATCGGTACCGACGCCGTGGCGAAGTCCGCTCCGGACGGATACACGCTGCTCATGATGTCGAACACCCACACCGTCAACGAGTCCTTGTTCACGAGGAAGCCCTACACTCTGTTGAAGGACCTCGCTCCTATTGCACCGGTCAACTATTCCGATCTCATTCTGGTCGTCCACCCCTCGGTGCCCGCGAACAACCTGAAGGAGCTCATCGCTCTCGCAAAGGCGAAACCGGGCGCACTCAACTATGCATCCTCGGGTCCGGGAACGCCTTATCACATGGCTGGCGAGCTCTTCAAGGCGATGGCCGGGATCGACGTCGTGCACGTGCCCCACAAGGGAAGTGCGGAAGCGCGCACCAGCGTGCTGGCCGGCAACGTGCAGATGATGTTCGACGCAATCACCACGATGGCGCCGCTCGCGCAGGCGGGAAAGGTCCGCGCAATCGCCACCTCGGGCAGAACGCGCTCCGCGATCACGCCGAGCGTCCCGACGCTCAGCGAGTCGGGATTGCCCGGCTACGACGCAGTCATTTGGCTGGGAGTGATGGCCCCGGCCGGCACCCCGAAGCCGATTGTCGATCTGCTGAACGCGGACATCCGGAAAATTGCCAGTTCCCCCGACGTGAAGGAAACCTGGGCGAAGCAGGGCGCGGTTCCGATGCATATGAGTGCGGAGGAATTCGGCAAATTCATGGAGCAGGACATTCAGAAGTGGGCGAAAGTCGTTAAGCTCTCCGGGGCTACGGTCGACTAGAAGTCCGAGGCACGTCGCGCATGTCCGAGCGTTTCAGGCTCACTGTCAACGGCGCCGAATCCACCGTCGAAGCGGACCCGGACACGCCGCTCCTCTACGCTCTGCGGAACGATCTCGCCCTGAAGGGCACCCGTTTCGGCTGCGGGACCGGTCAGTGCGGCGCCTGTTTCGTGCTGGTCGACGGTCACGCGGTGCCCGCTTGCGATACTCCGTTGTGGTCGGTTGCGGGCAAGAGCATCACCACCGTGGAAGGGCTCGGGGCGCCGGGCGCCCTGCATCCCATCCAGCAAGCCTTTCTCGCCGAGCAAGCAGCCCAGTGCGGCTATTGCACCAGCGGCATTCTGATCAGCGCCGCGGCGCTTCTCGCGAGGAATCCGACGCCGACTGAAAGCGAGGTGCGCGCCGCCTTCGATCGCAACTTGTGCCGCTGCGGCTCGCACAACCGCATGGTGCGCGCGGTGTTGCGCGTGGCGGCCGGCGACCGAACGTGAACACCGTCACCGACTCCCGCCTCAGGCGTGCCGGCAGTCTCGAGAAGAGCCCGAGGCTTTCCCAATGGCTGCGGCTCGAACGCGACGGCACGGTCTCGGTCTTCAGCGGCAAGGTGGAAATCGGCCAGGGGATCCTGACCGCCCTCGCCCAGATCGCCGCGGAGGAGCTGGGGGTAACGCTCGAGCGCGTTCGCATGGTTGCGGCCGATACTTCCCTCAGCCCTGACGAAGGGGTGACCTCGGGCAGCCTCTCGATTCAGGATTCCGGCGCTGCTTTGCGGCGCGCGTGCGCGCACGCCCGGGCACTTCTGCTCGAGCGTGCGGCGGAGCGCCTTGGCGTTCCGCTCGGCGTTCTGGAAGTGGAGGACGGGACAGTGCGCGCGGTCGGTCGAAGCACGAGCTATTGGGAATGCTCGGATGAGCGCCTGTTCGACCGCAATGTCGAAGAGGATGCTTCGCTCTCCGGTTTGCCACGAGGGCGCCGGGTGGTCGGCGTTTCCAGCCCGCGGCGTGATCTCCCGGACAAGATCGCGGGCCGACCTCGTTTCGTCCAGGACCTGGTCTTGCCGCGGATGCTCCACGGCCGCGTGATCCGCCCACCTCATGGTTTCGCCGGGCTCGACGCGCTCGACGACGCCAAGGCAAATGCGATTCCCGGTGTCGTCGCGATAGTGCGCGACGGCGGCTTTGTCGGAGTTCTCGCCGAGCGCGAGGACGCAGCGATCGCCGCGCAACGCGCGCTGCGAAGCGCTGCATCGTGGAGAGCGGCCCCACCGCTGCCGCAGGACATTCACTCGTGGCTCAAGGAGAACGCGGTCGATCATCGCGTCATCAGCGAGAAATCCGACGCGGAAGCCAAATCGCGCGAGGCGCGGACCCTGGCGGCATCCTACTCGAAGCCCTACCTTTCACATGCCTCGATCGGCCCGTCCTGTGCCCTCGCCCAGTTCGAGGGGGACAAGCTCACGGTCTGGAGCCACAGCCAGGGGATCTTCAACCTGCGCCACGACTTGGCCATGACCCTCGGCATGCCCGAGGAAGCCGTCATTGTGCGCCACGCCGAGGGCGCGGGCTGCTACGGTCACAACGGCGCCGACGACGTAGCGCTCGACGCAGCCTTGCTTGCGCGCGCCGCCGGCAACCGCCCCGTCCGCGTTCAGTGGATGCGCGACGACGAGTTCGGTTGGGCTCCGTGCGGTCCCGCGATGGCTCTCGAGCTGCGCGCCGCGCTCGACTCCCGTGGAAACGTCGTTGCCTGGCAGCACGACCTTTGGAGCAACGGTCACAGCAGCAGGCCGGGTCGCTCGGACCAGCCGGCGCTGCTTGCCGCTTGGCACCTGGCGAAACCTCACGACCGTCCCCCTGCGATCAACATGCCGCTCCCTGCCGGCGCAGCGGACCGCAACGCGATCCCCCTATACGATTTTCCGAACCAGCGAGTGGTCAACCACTATGTACGGGAAATGCCGCTGCGCACCTCTGCGCTGCGATCGCTCGGCGCGTACGCCAACGTGTTCGCAATCGAATCGTTCATGAGCGAGTTGGCTTTGGCGGCGGGAGCGGATCCCGTCGCCTATCGCCTGCTCCACCTGAGTGATCCGCGGGCGCGGACCGTGATAGAAGCCGTAAGCCGTCGCGCAGATTGGAGCGCGTGGAGGCCGCGCGAAGGGCATGGGCACGGAATCGGATTTGCACGATACAAGAATCTCGGAGCCTACTGCGCAGCCGTCGCCGAGGTGGAGGTCGGTCACGAAGTTCGCGTGAATCGATTGACATTGGCGGTTGATGTCGGGCTCGTGATCAATCCCGATGGAGTGCGGAACCAGATCGAGGGCGGCGCGATTCAATCGACCAGCTGGACGTTGAAGGAGCAGGTGAGGCTCGGTGAGCGAGGGATTGCCAGCCTCGGGTGGGAGGACTATCCCATCCTCAAGTTCAGCGAGGTCCCCGCAGTGGAGATCGAGCTGATCGACCGGCCCGAGCTGCCGGCCGTGGGCGCAGGCGAAGCTGCGCAAGGCCCCACTGCGGCGGCGATCGCCAACGCCGTCGAAAACGCACTCGGCGTCCGAGTCCGCGACTTGCCGTTGTCGCCCGAGCGGATCATCACAGCCATCGAACGGCAATAGTGCCCGGGCGCGCCCTTCAGTCGACCAAATCGTAAGCGGGCAGCGTGAGGAACTCGACGTAGCGGTCGTTGGTGGTGATCTTCTCGAACAGCTTCGCGCCGTCTTCGTACTTTCCCGCCTTCCACGCGGCGTCGCCCAGATAGGTCTTGACCTTCGGAAGCTCCTCGGCGAGCAAGGTCCCGAACAATTCCCTGGTCACCTTGCGCCCGTCGTCCAGTTTCCCCTTATGCGAGCGCATCCACTGCCAGATCTGGGAGCGCGAGATTTCGGCGGTCGCCGCGTCCTCCATCAGGTTGAAGACCGGCACGCAGCCGTTCCCGGCAAGCCAGGCTCCCAAGTATTGGATCCCGACCGAGATATTGTTGCGAAGGCCCGCTTCGGTGATCGGCCCTTCAGGCCGGAAATCGAGCAAGTCCTTTGCGCTCACGGACACGTCCGGACGCTGCCTGTCGTACTGGTTGGCCCGTGGCATGTGCTTGTCGAACACCTCTTTGGCAATCGGTACGAGGCCCGGGTGCGCGACCCAGGTCCCGTCGCACCCGTCGGTGACTTCGCGCAGCTTGTCCTCGCGCACCTTCGCGAGCGCGGCTTCGTTCGCCTTCGGATCGTTCTTGATGGGAATCTGCGCCGCCATCCCTCCCATCGCCGGTGCGCCGCGGCGATGACAGGTTTTCACTAGAAGAAGAGCGTAGGCGCGCATGAAGGGCGCGGTCATCGTCACCTGGGCGCGGTCGGCGAGGCAGAAGTCCCGGTTCGAGCGGAACTTCTTGATGCAGGAAAATATGTAATCCCACCGGCCGATATTGAGACCCGCCGAGTGATCACGCAGCTCCCACAGGATCTCGTCCATCTCGAAAGCGGCAAGGACGGTTTCGATGAGAGCGGTGGCCTTGATCGACCCGCGCGGCACGCCTGCCTCCTTCTGCGCGAGCTCGAAGATATCGTTCCAGAGGCGCGCTTCCAGATGCGATTCCATCTTGGGAAGGTAGAAATACGGCCCGGTGCCGCGCGCGAGCAGCTGCTTCGCGTTGTGAAAGAAATAGAGCGCAAAGTCAAAGATCGCTCCTGAAACCGGCTTGCCGTCCACCAGCACGTGCTTCTCGTCGAGATGCCAGCCGCGAGGGCGCGGGATCAGGACCGCAATCTTCTCCTTGAGGCGGTAGGTCTTTCCTTCCTGATCCAGGCTGATGCTCCGGCGCACGGCGTCGTACAGATTGATCTGGCCTTCGATCATATTGGCCCATGTCGGGCAATTGGCGTCCTCGAAGTCGGCCATGAAAGTCGAGGCTCCGGAGTTGAGCGCGTTGATCACCATCTTCCGATCGGTCGGCCCCGTGATCTCGACGCGGCGATCGAGCATGTCCTTCGGCTGAGGCGCGATGGTCCAGTCGCCTGTGCGCACCTTCGCGGTTTCGGAAAGAAAGTCGGGCAGCTTGCCGGCGTCGAACTCGCTCTGACGCGCGGCGCGGCGGCCGAGCAAATCCTGGCGGCGCGATTCGAAGGCGCGGTGCAGCTTGGCGACGAGGCCCAAGGCGGCAGGCGTCAGGACTGATCCGTCTCCGGAAATGGTGGGCCCATGGAGTTGGATTCCGGCGGGCGGGCTCATGCGGTCTTCTCCCTAAACAGGGCACTATACGGAGAAAATCCTGGCCCGACGACAAACGTGAAAATAGCTTTGTGAAAAAAGCGCGAGGCGAGCGGGGCGCGCCTATTCCGCTTCGGGTGGACTCGAGTCGGCGATGCCCAGCTCCCCGATCTTGCGAGTGATGGTGTTGCGGCCTATACCGAGCAGGCCCGCCGCCTCGATGCGTCGTCCGCCGGTGTGTGCGAGCGCCTTGGCGATCAGGGTCTTCTCGAAGCTCTTTGACAGGTTCTCCATGATGTCTTTCTCGCCGCTCGCCAGCCTGCGATCCGCCTCGCGCGCGAGCGCCGCAAGCCAATCCCCGGAGCTCGGCTGGGCGTCCTCGCGAAGCTCCGGCGGGAAGTCGCCGATCTCGATGACCTGAGTGGGAGACATGACGGTCAGCCAGTGGCAGATGTTCTCCAGTTGCCGCACGTTGCCCGCCAGGTCCCGCGCGGACAGGTAGGCCATCGCCGAATCCGACAAACGCTTGACCTCGACGCCGAGCTCGCGCGCGGATTTCCCGAGGAAATGCCGCGCCAGCAGCGGGATGTCCTCGCGGCGCTCGCGCAGGGAGGGCAGCCGCAGCCGAATTACATTCAGGCGATGGTAGAGATCCTCGCGGAACAACCCTTCTCGCACCCTCGCCTCCAGGTCCTGGTTGGTGGCGGCGATGACGCGGACATTCGCGCGAATCGACTGGTGCCCACCCACACGGTAGAAAGTCCCGTCCGACAGGACGCGAAGCAGGCGCGTCTGGAGCTCGGCCGGCATGTCTCCGATTTCATCCAGAAAAAGCGTGCCGCCTTCGGCCTGCTCGAATCTGCCCCGCCGCAGGGACTGCGCTCCCGTAAACGCACCACGCTCGTGCCCGAATAGCTCCGACTCCAGGAGATCCTTGGGCATCGCCGCCGTGTTGATCGCGATGAAGGGCTTATCTGCGCGCGGGCTGTGGCGGTGCAGCGCTCGGGCGACGAGCTCCTTGCCGGTACCGGATTCGCCGGTAATCAGGACCGTAGCACTCGACTGCGACAGGCGCCCGACCGCGCGGAAAACCTCCTGCATCGACTGTGCCTTGCCGAGTATGTCCGGTGTGGCCATGGACACCTCTTCGGCTTGCGCTTCGTGTGCGCTCTCGCCCAGAGCGCGTCGGATCAGCTCGACGGCTTGGTCGACATCGAACGGCTTGGGCAGGTACTCGAACGCGCCCCCCTGGAATGCCGCCACGGCCGATTCGAGATCCGAGTATGCGGTCATGATGATGACCGGGAGGTCGGGAAAGCGCTCTTTTACGTTCTGCAGCAGCTCCAGGCCCGAGGTGCCTGGCATGCGGATGTCCGAAACCAACACCTGCGGCGCGCCGCTTTCGTCGAGCGCGTTCATGGCCTCAGCGGCCTGGGCAAAGGTCTTGAACGGAATGCCTTCGCGGGCGAGCGCCTTTTCGAATACCCAGCGGATGGAACGGTCGTCGTCGATGACCCAAACAGGTCTCATCATGTTCTTTCAAAGCAGCGGCAGCACAATGCGGAAACCGGTCCTTCCGGGCTGGCTGTCGCACTCCACTACGCCCTGATGTTGCTGGACAAAGGTCTGCGCAAGCGTCAGGCCAAGTCCGGTTCCGCCTTCACGGCCCGAGACCAACGGGTAGAAGATTTGGTCACGGATTTCCGCCGGTATGCCCGGCCCATCATCCACCACTTGCAATTCTAATGCCAGCTTGTGGAAGCGCCGGGCCAGAGTCACCCGTCTGGCGACCCGGGTGCGCAGGATGATTTGGCCATGGCTCCCAGGCACAAGGCGGGCGCGCGCGCCCAGGATGGCCTGGGCGGCATTGCGCGCGATGTTGAGAACGGCCTGAATCAGCTGCTCTGGATCCCCGCGAAACTCAGGCAGACCGACGTCATAGTCACGCTCGACGTGCACTCCTTCGGGGAATTCGGCGAGTATCAGCATGCGCACGCGCTCGCACACCTCGTGGATGTTCATGGGCACATGAACCGGGGGGCGGTGCGGCGTCAGCAGCCGATCCATGAGAGCTTGCAAGCGGTCGGCCTCCTTGATGATGACCCGGGTGTATTCCCGCAAGCTCGGCCGGTCGAGTTCGCGTTCGAGAAGCTGAGCCGAGCCCCGCAATCCCCCCAAGGGATTCTTGATTTCGTGCGCGAGATTGCGGATCAGTTCCCGGTTTGCACGGTGCTGGGTCATCCTCAGCTCCTCGCGCTCGATGCGGAGCCTCTGGTCGATCGGCCGCAGCTCGAGCAACAGAACCGCGTCATCGATTTCCACCGGAGTAGCGATGCAGTCGAGATGCAGAGGCTCCTGGCCCGCGAGCGTGAGAATCAGGTCTTGATCCGCAAATCCGCGCTCCTCGCGGATGGCGTGATGCAGCAGCCCCGCCAAGGTGCTCGAGTCGACGAATAGGCCAGGAAATGGCTGATCGAGTACCGTCTTGCGGCTGGTCGCGAAGAACGCTTCGGCCGCCGGGTTCACGTACTTCACCCGAAGCGCCCGGTCGAGGAGCACCACGGCGGTTGCGAGCCATTCCAGACCGCGTAAGGTCACTGGATTCATGGCTCTACGCGGTCCTCGGGCCGGAGCAGCCCACCGCTTTGCCGCGTGGCCCGCGCCGGGCCCGGTGCGTGCCGGCGCGACGAAGCGAGTCGCTGCCTACCGTAGTCGGCCGAGTTCTCCGCGGAGCTGCTCGATATTCTTGCTGTGGAGGTCGACCGCTTCCTGATACGGTTTCAGGCGCTCCTGCACGCGGGCGTAGTTGCGCTCCTCGCCCCCGCGGACGCCTTCCTGTTCGGTGAGCTTCTGCTGCGCATCGGACAGCAACTGCTGTTCGTTCTGGAGCTCCGATTCGAGAATCTTGCGGCGGTTCTCGTCGCGGGCCCCCGGAGCCGAGGACTTGTCCCGCGTGGGCTTTGATGAAGGCACCACTTGCACTTCCTTGCTCACTAAAGTGCAGTTCTTGCCCACCGTGTCGCGCTTGACATTGGTATAGGTCGGCCGGCCGCTTGCATCCGGGCACTTGTAGACCTGGCTTTGAGCGAGGCCGCACGGAGCCGCAAGCGCGAGAAAGGTCCAGCCTAAAAACGTCCTGCTCAATACCATAGCCTACCCAAACCCGGGAAGGAGCTTGAAGTGTAGGCCAAAAAAACCATGATTTCAAATGGAAAAAGGACGGGACAGCCCGGTCCGGACGCCCCGTCCCTCCGCGTCATACCGAATCAAATACCCCGGCCCGGAGTGACCGGAACCTCTTCGGTTCAGGAGCTGTAGTACATGTCGAACTCGACCGGATGGGTCGTCATGCGGAAACGCGTGACCTCTTCCATCTTCAGGACGCAATAGGCATCGAGCATGTCGTCGGAGAACACGCCGCCCTTGGTGAGAAATTCGCGGTCCTTGTTCAACTGGTCGATCGCCATGTCCAGCGACGAGCACACGTTTTGCACCTTCTTCGCCTGCGCCGGCGGCAAATCGTACAGATTTTTGTCGATCGGATCGCCCGGATGAATCTTGTTCTGCACCCCGTCGAGCCCCGCCATCAACATGGCCGCAAACGCAAGATAGGGGTTCGTCGTGGGATCGGGAAACCGTACTTCCACTCGGCGCGCCTTGGGATTGGTCACCAGCGGTATCCGGCAGGCTGCCGATCGATTGCGGGCCGAGTACGCGAGGTTGATCGGCGCCTCGAAACCGGGCACCAAACGCTTGTACGAGTTGGTCCCGGGGTTGGTGATGGCATTCAGCGCCTTGGCGTGCTTGATGATGCCGCCGATGTAGTACAGGGCGAAGTCCGAGAGGCCCGAATAGCCGTTGCCGCTGAACAGGTTCTGGCCGCCCTTCCACACCGACTGGTGCACGTGCATGCCCGAGCCGTTGTCGCCGACGATGGGCTTGGGCATGAAGGTCGCCGTCTTGCCGTAGGAGTGCGCGACGTTCCAGATCGTGTACTTCAGGATCTGCATCCAGTCGGCGCGCTTCACCAGGCTGTTGAACTTGGTGCCGATCTCGCACTGTCCGGCGGCCGCAACCTCGTGGTGGTGCACTTCCACCTCGACGCCCTGCTGCTCGAGAGCGAGGCAGATCGCGTTGCGGATGTCCTGCAGCGTGTCGGCCGGCGGCACGGGAAAATAGCCGCCCTTTACCGGAGCGCGGTGCCCCATGTTGCCGCCTTCGTATTCCTCGCCGGAAGACCAGGGCGCTTCCTCCGACTTGATTTTCACGAAGCAGCCCGACATGTCCACGTTCCAGGTGACCGAGTCGAAAATGAAGAACTCGGGCTCCGGGCCGAAATACGCGGTGTCGCCCAGACCCGTCGATTTCATGTAGGCTTCGGCGCGCTTGGCGATGGTGCGCGGGTCGCGGTCGTAGCCCTTGCCGTCCGAGGGCTCGACAGCGTCGCACGTCAGGTTGAGGACCGGTTCATCCGTGAACGGGTCCATACGGGCAGAATCCGGGTCCGGCATGAGGAGCATGTCCGAGGCCTCGATCCCCTTCCAGCCTGCGATCGAAGAACCATCGAAGAAATGGCCGCTCTCGAACTTGTCCATCTCGAACGCCTTGACGGGCACCGACACGTGCTGCTCCTTGCCTCGGGTGTCGGTAAAGCGCAGGTCGACGAACTTGACCTCCTTCTCTTTGATCATCTTCATGACGTCAGCAGCAGTCATTGCCATCTCGGAATCTCCTCACAGGTTTGCGGATTGTTGATGGTAGGAAGGGGAAAGCGTCGGATTATCGAAATCTTCTGCAGATTCCGTGCCATCCGGCGCCAAAAAAAGCAGGCCATTGTGTCATATGGGAGCACGCCCTGTGATCTCGGGAGCTGCGCACCAAATGTGCGCAAAGTCGCCATTATGCGCACCGCCCCGGTGCGAATCAACTCCGGAACCCTTTGCTCCGGGCTAAACTACGATCATTCCTTATCGTCTCAACTCGGCCATGCCAAACGACTCCGCGGAGGACATACTCGCTCGAGCGAAGGAGCGCAGCCAGGCCATGCGCCTACCCTATGCGGGGGCCCTGCTGCCGGCCGAAGCGCATGCGCTCATGCAGCAAATTCCCGGCTCCAAACTGGTCGATGTCCGTACGCAGGCCGAATGGGAATACGTCGGACACGTCCCCGATTCGGTGCTGATCGAGTGGAACACCTACCCCAGCGGCCAGCGCAACCTTGGGTTTCTCGGCGAGCTACAGGCTCAGGTCCCAAAGACCGATGCACCAGTCATGTTCTTGTGCCGCTCGGGCGCACGATCGCACCACGCCGCTCAGGCCGCGACGCAGGCCGGGTACCCGAACTCGTACAACATCCTCCAAGGATTCGAGGGAGACAGGGATCCGCACGGCCATCGAAACACGGTGGGAGGCTGGCGATTCGCCGGCCTACCGTGGTCACAGGGCTAGGCGCGTTCCTTGCAGGGGCTTGGGAATTTCCTTTTCTAAACTCAGAAATTCAACGTGGAGGGACTATGAATCGCAGGAAATTTCTTTCACGCGCCGGCTTCGGCGTCATCTCTGCCGCGGCAGCCGCGCAGGCGGTAGCTCAGACAGCGGCGCTGCCCGAGGTGCGCTGGCGCTGCGCTTCGAGCTTTCCCAAGAGCCTGGATACGATTTACGGAGGCGGAGAGACCATCGCCAAGCGCGTCGCGGCGATCACTGGCGGAAAATTCCAGATCCGCGTGTTCGGCGCGGGGGAGATCGTTCCCGCGTTCGGCACGGTCGACGCCGTGCAGCAAGGGACGGTCGAGTGCACCCACACCGCGAGCTACTACTTCGTCGGCAAGAACAAGACCTTTGCGTTCGACACGACGTTGCCTTTCGGCATGAACCAACGGCAGCAAAACGCCTGGATCTACTACGGCGGCGGTCTCGAGTTGGTGCGCGCGTTCCTCCGCGATTTCAACATCATCTCCTTTCCCGCAGGCAATACCGGCTGCCAGATGGGCGGCTGGTTCCGCAAGGAAGTCCGGAGCGTGAAGGATCTGAAGGGCGTCAAGATGCGCATCGCTGGCTTGGGGGGCGAGGCGATGGCGCGGCTGGGTGCGGTGCCGCAGCAGATTGCGGGCGGTGACATCTATCCCGCGCTCGAGCGCGGCACCATCGACGCCGCGGAATGGGTCGGTCCCTATGACGACGAGAAACTCGGTTTCTACAAGATCGCCCCTCACTACTACTATCCGGGCTGGTGGGAAGCCGACTCGATGTATTCGCTTTTCGTCAATATCAAGGAATGGGAGAAGCTGCCGAAGGAATACCAGGCCGCGGTAGAGGCCGCCTGCTACGAGGCCAACATCGACATGATGGCCCAGTACGACTTCAAGAACCCTCAGGCGCTGCAGCGGCTGGTCAAGAACGGCGTCAAGCTGCACGCGTTCTCGGCGGAGATCATGAAGGCCGCGCACAAGGCCTCGTTCGAGATGTACGAGGAAGAGGCGGAAAAGAATCCCTCGTGGAAAAAAATCTACGAACCGTGGAAGAAATTCCGCGAGGAGGAATTCCTCTGGCACCGGGTCGCGGAGCAGAACCTGACTACCTTCCTGCTCACCAACCCGACCAACCCGGCGGCAAAGAAGGGGTAGCCGGTTGACGCGCGTGAAAGCCCCGCTATGGTGGGGCTTTTCGTTTGTTACTGCTGCCTGAGCATCTTTTCGATTTCGCTCTTGGCGTCGTCTTTACGCTCAGGAGGCTTCGACGCGTCTGTTGATTCGCTCGGTGACGCGAGGTCATCGGGGGTTTCTAGCTGGCGGAGAATCTCGTCAGCGCCGGAGCCGGTGATCGCCCCGGCCGCTTTGGAGACGTTGCTGGTAACAATACCCGGAAAGGCGAGAACCACGGTGACCATCATGATCTGAATGATCACGAACGGAATCGCGCCCCAATAGATGTCGGTAGTCTTGATGTTCCTGGGAGCCACGCTGCGCAGGTAGAACAAGGCGAAGCCGAACGGCGGGTGCAGGAACGAGGTCTGCATATTCACCGCGAGGAGCACGCCGAACCAGACGAGGTCGATGCCGAGTTTCTGTGCCACCGGTGCGAGGAGAGGCACCATGATGAACGCGATCTCGAAATAGTCGAGGAAGAACGCGAGCAGAAAAATCATCACGTTTACCACGATCAGAAAGCCGACCGCGCCACCCGGCAGACCCGAGAGCAGGTGCTCGACCCAGAGATCGCCGTTGACGCCGCGGAACACCAGACTGAAAACGGTGGAGCCGACTAGGATGAACATGACGAAGCTCGTCATGTTCGCGGTCGACTCCACCGCCTGCTTGAGAAGATCCCAGCTCAACCTGCGCTTCGCGAGCGCCATGAGGATCGCGCCGCTCGCTCCCATCGCTCCGCCTTCGGTCGGGGTGGCGACACCCAGGAATATCGTCCCCAACACGAGGAATATCAGGACCAGCGGTGGAATCATCGAAGTGAATACTTTGACGAGCAGGGCGTTTCCGTAGAGCGTGCGCGACTCGGGCGGACAGCCCGGCGCCGCTCCCGGCCGGATCAAGGTAACGATGAACACCCACACCGCGTAGAGGGCGGCGAGGCCCAGCCCGGGAATCAGGGCGCCTTCGTACAAGTCGCCGACCGATGCGCCCATTTGGTCGGCGAGCACGATGAGCACCAAGCTCGGCGGAATGATCTGCGCGAGCGTGCCGGACGCGGCGATGACGCCGCTCGCGAGCTGCTTGGAATAGCCGTAGCGCATCATGACCGGCAGTGAGATGAGGCCCATTGCGAGCACCGATGCCGCGACGACGCCGGTCGTCGCTGCGAGCAGGGCACCGACGAACACAACCGCATAGGCGATGCCGCCGCGAATCGAGCCGAATAACTGGCCGATGGTGTCGAGCAGATCCTCGGCCATGCCGCTCCGTTCCAGGATCAGCCCCATGAATGTAAAGAACGGGATGGCAAGCAGCGTCGAGTTCGCCATGATGCCGAGCACCCGCTCGGGCAAAGCCTGCAGCAGGGACGGATGCAGCAGGTCCAGCTGCATTCCGATCAGCCCGAAGAACAAGCCGGTCGCCGCGAGGGAAAACGCGACCGGGTAGCCGATCAGCAGGAACACCACCAAGCCGCCGAACATCAGCGGCGCCATGAGATCGAGCGACATCAGGCGTTTTCCGGCTTGGCGTGCTCGCCGGGAAAGGGGATGAGCCCCCTGAGAAACGCGATCCGCTTGATGATCTCGGAAATGCCTTGCAGAGCGAGCAAGGTAAAGGCGACCGGAATGAGAAGCCGGATCGGCCAACGTAGCAGCCCACCGGGATCCGACGAGTACTCGCTGATCTGATACGAACTCACCAGCGATGGCCAGCTGTACCAGGCGATGATGAGCGACGCCGGCAAGAGCGCTAGCAGGCCGCCGAAAATATCGATCCACGCCTGCGCTCGACGCGGAAGTTTGCCCGCGATCACGTCGATACGTACGTGGTCATTGCGTTTGAGCGCCCAGCCGGCCACCAGCAGGAACATCACGGCGTTCAAGTACCACTGGATCTCGAGCCAGGCGTTCGAGCTCATGTTGAAAGCGTAGCGGAATGTCGCGTTGACCGAGCAGATGACGACGGCCAGCAAGCCGAACCAGCCGGCGATCTTTCCGATCCACTCGTTTGCGGTATCGATCTTCGCCGACAGGCCGAGCAACGCGTTCATGTTTCGATCCGGTGAAGGGAGGGGGCACCTAGTGTGTCGAACCGCCCTGCAAAACGCAATTGACTCAGGTCAACGGGACGACGGCATCAGCCCGAAGACCAGTTCACCAACCCGGTGTAAGCAGTGGCGAGTACCGCAGCACCGAAGGCGATTCGGTACCAGGCGAACGGCGTGAAGTCGTGCGTCGCTATGTAGCGCAACAGCCAGCGCACGCACAGAAAAGCCGAAATGAAAGCGGTGATCGAGCCGGCCGCGAACAGCCCGATGTCTCCTGCGTCGAACAACGCGCGATTCTTCCAGAAGTCATAGGCGCCGGCGGCGACCAGCGTGGGCACCGCGAGGAAGAACGAGAACTCGGTTGCCGCCTTGCGCGACAGGCCGAAAAGCATACCGCCGATGATGGTTGCTCCCGAGCGCGAAGTGCCCGGGATCAGCGCGAAGGCCTGGGCGAAACCGACCTTGAGTGCATCGAGCCAGGTCATGTCGTCGACTCGTTCGATGCGTACACGCGGACGGAAGTGGCGCTCGACCCAGAGGATGACGAAGCCACCGACGATGAACGCGAGCGCAACCGGGATGGCGTGGAAAAGACCGGCCTTGATGACCTTGCTGAAGGCGAGGCCGAGGGCCGCAGCAGGCGTGAAGGCTATCAGGAGGTTGAGCACGAAGCGCTGCGCGGCGCGCTCGGAGACGAGCCCGGTGAGTACGTGCCAGAACTTCAAACGGTACTCCCAGACGATGGCGAGCATCGCCCCGCTCTGGATCACGATCTTGAATACATCGGCTTTTGCTCCGGTGAAGCCCAGCAGCTCGCCGGCGAGGACCAGATGACCCGTCGAGGAGATCGGCAGGAATTCGGTCAGACCCTCGACAACCCCCAAGATGAGCGCCTTTGCAAGCAGTGCGAGATCCACGGCATCTCCAAAGAAAAGGGCGGCAGTAACCTGCCGCCCCGGATTCTAAGGGATTGCCCTGACGCGGTGCTTACTTCGTCACCTCGATCTTGCCCTTCATGTTCGGGTGCAGCCAGATGTAGTCGTAGGCGCCGACGTGACCCGACCGCCAAAAACCGGATCGGGATGCGCGAACACGCCACCTGGCGCTCCCATTCCACGCGCCGACCTCGCGGAATATCGTCAGGTCTTGTGGTAGATCTCGGCACCTTTCTTCACAAACTCGACAGCCTTCTGCTCCATGCCTCGCTTCAATGCGTCTTGCTCGGATACGCCTTGTTTTTGGGCGTATTCGCGCACGTCCTGAGTAATCTTCATCGAACAGAAATGCGGCCCGCACATCGAACAGAAGTGCGCGAGCTTGGCCCCTTCCTGAGGCAGTGTTTCGTCGTGGAACTGCTTTGCCTTGTCCGGATCGAGGCCAAGGTTGAACTGATCCTCCCAGCGAAACTCGAAGCGCGCCTTCGAGAGCGCGTTATCACGGATCTGAGCGCCCGGATGGCCTTTGGCGAGATCGGCCGCATGCGCCGCGATCTTGTACGCCATGATGCCGTCCTTCACGTCGTCCTTGTCGGGCAGGCCGAGGTGCTCCTTCGGCGTCACATAGCACAGCATCGCCGTACCGTACCAGCCGATCATCGCCGCGCCTATCGCGCTCGTAATGTGGTCGTAACCGGGTGCGATGTCGGTGGTGAGCGGCCCGAGCGTGTAAAACGGCGCCTCCTTGCAGTACTTCAACTGCAGGTCCATGTTCTCCTTTATGAGCTGCATGGGCACGTGCCCGGGCCCCTCGATCATCACCTGGCAATCGTGGCCCCAGGCAACGTCGGTCAGCTCGCCCAGCGTTTTCAGCTCCGCGATCTGAGCCTCGTCGTTCGCGTCGTAAATCGAGCCTGGGCGCAAGCCGTCTCCCAGCGAAAACGACACGTCATGCGCCGCCATGATCTCGCAGATCTCCTCGAAATGTGTGTAGAGAAAGCTCTCCTCGTGGTGCGCGAGGCACCATTTGGCCATAATGGAGCCGCCGCGCGACACGATGCCCGTCATGCGCTTCGCAGTCATCGGAATGAAGGGCAGGCGGACTCCGGCATGGATGGTGAAATAGTCGACCCCCTGCTCGGCCTGCTCGATCAGGGTATCGCGGAAAATCTCCCAGGTGAGTTCCTCCGCCTTGCCGTCCACTTTCTCGAGCGCCTGGTAGATCGGCACGGTGCCGATCGGCACCGGCGCATTGCGGATGATCCATTCGCGGGTCTCGTGGATATGCTTGCCCGTCGACAGATCCATGACGGTGTCGCCGCCCCAGCGGATCGCCCAGGTCATCTTTTCGACTTCCTCGGCGATGCCAGAGCTTACGGCGGAGTTACCGATGTTGGCGTTGATCTTCACGAGGAAATTTCGCCCGATGATCATCGGCTCGGTTTCCGGGTGGTTGACGTTCGCGGGAATGATGGCCCGGCCGCGGGCAACTTCGTTGCGCACGAATTCCGGGGTGATCAGCGCGGGAATGGAAGCGCCGAAGCTCTGGCCCGGGTGCTGCCGTGTTACCAGATCGGAAAGGAGGTCTCGCCGCTGGTTCTCGCGGATCGCGATGTACTCCATCTCGGGCGTGACGACGCCCCTCTTCGCGTAGTGCATCTGCGTCACGCAGCGGCCCGCCTTGGCCCGGCGAGGTTTGCGCTTCAGATCGAACCGCAGTTCGGCAAGATTCGGATCCACCAAGCGCTCGCGCCCATAGCGCGAGGTCGGTCCCGCCAATTCCTCCGTGTCACCGCGATCGGCGATCCAGGAACTGCGCAGCGCGCTCAGCCCGCGGCGAATGTCGATCTGGGCCTTCGGATCGGTGTAAGGGCCGGAAGTGTCGTAAACGTAGATCGGCGGGTTCTTCTCGGCGCCGAAGGATGAAGGCGTGTCCGATTGGACGATCTCCCGCATTGGAACGCGCACGTCGGGTCGCGATCCCTCGACGTAGGCTTTGCGCGAGTTCGGCAGCGGCTTCACCGCCGCGTCGTCGACGTGCGCGGTTGCAGCGATGAATTTGGGATTGGCGTTCATGGTTCCTCTCGTACTCTCGTTGCCGCGGGAGCGAGTGAACCTGGCGTCCAACGCTTCCCTGCGGCGGCATTATCCGCATCAGGTTCGAAGGGTCTGCTCTCACCCGGCTGGAGCGAAATCACGCCCCGTCAGGACCCCTACGTTGCTCGAAGCAAGTTACCCCAAGCAGTATGGCTTGGCAAGCGCCTCAGCCGCTAGAACCCTCGCGGGGACGCACCCCGAATGTCAGTCGAATGCAGTTGCGCTCGCCCTCGCGGCTGTAGCCCGCGTCCCGTACAAGAGACCTGATCAATTTCAGACCAAGCCCTCCGACCGGTTGTTGAGCGATGAGGACCGTAGTGTCGGCAGGGCGGAACTCACCGAATGGATTGTGCGGCGGAGCCGCGTCCTCGTAGCGCAAGGTGAAGCCCGCGTCGCCCGGCTCGAAAGCGATCCATACGGGTGACTCGCTCTCCTCGCGATATCCGTGGGTTACGGTATTCGTGAATAGTTCCTCGACGATAAGGAGCAGTTTCAGGCAATCTTCTCGCCCTATTCCGGCGGTCGTGCACGCGGCTTCGACAAAGGTCCGGATTTCGGCCATGGAATCCATCTTGGCCGGAAACCGGTGGAGCGGTGCGTTAGCCATGACGGGATGAGCCGGAGGAAGGCCGTTTGGGCTATTATAGAAAAAAGCGCCCTTGCGGGCGCTGGCCAACCTCCGGAATTGTAAGCTGACCAATTTGGGGGGTCACTATGAAATCGACTCGTATGATCGACATTCGTCGACTCGTGCTTGCGTGGGCGCTTTGCGTCACGCCGACCGCGGCATTCGCTACTGATATCGCCCAGTTCAAAGTGGCCAAGGGCGCGGTGTACCTCGAGCGTGGCGGCAAACGCTTGCCCGCCTACGTCGGGACGCACTTGCAAGCGACCGACACCGTGGTCACGGGAGCGGACGGCTCCGCGGGAATCACGTTCATCGACAACTCGCTGCTGTCGGTCGGGCCGAACAGCGTTCTGCAGATCGAACGCTACGCATTCAACTCGACGACCCACGAAGGGGTCTTTGACACCACGCTTTCCCGCGGAACGCTGTCGGTGGTGTCGGGCAAGATCGCCAAGCAGTCTCCAGACGCCATGAAGGTCAGGACCCCGTCTTCGATCCTCGGAGTGCGCGGGACCGAATTCCTGGTGCGCACGGAATGAGGTGTAAAGCGGATTCATGCATGCGCGCTACCTAGGGCCCTTAGCGGCGGCACTCCTGGCCCTAGGCGGTTGCGCGACGTCTCGTGATCTTGTCGTTCTGCTCCCGGACAAAGACGGCAAGGTCGGAAAAGTCCTCGTACAAAATCCCAAGGGCGAAACGGTTCTAGACAGCGCCTACGCGGCTGCGCGCACGTCCGGCAGCGGCCTGCAGCGCAATGCCGCCAGCCAGAGGGAGGTGAAGGACGTATTCGGCACGACCCTGACGGCGATGCCTCCTCGCCCTATCTCCTTCACGCTCTATTTCGAGAGCGGCACCGATGAATTCACCGAGCAGTCGAAGCAGGAAGTAAAGCGCGTCATCGCCGAGATGGCGCGGAGGCAGGCGCCCGAAATCACCGTCATCGGCCACACTGATCAGGTGGGCCCGGATCCGACCAATGATGCCCTGTCCTTGCAGCGCGCCGAGCGCGTGAAGTCGATCCTCGTGGGCATGGGCATTTCCCCGGAACGGATCCTCACCGCGGGTCGAGGTAAGCGAGAGCCGCTGGTCCGGACGACTGAGGGCGTTTCCGAGCCGCGCAACCGCCGCGTAGAAATCAGCGTCCGCTAGGTCCGTTCCAACGCAGTACCAGAAGCGTGAGGTCGTCCGCGACCTCCGCGTTGCCCGCGAACCGCGACACGTCGGCCCTAACCGCGTCGACGATTGCCCCCGGACCTTTCCCGCCGCTGTTACGCTGCAGCGCCTGCTCCAACCTCGCCGCCCCGTAGAGCGCTCCGGATTCATCCATCGATTCCGTTACCCCGTCGGAAACGACGCAGACGATTCCCTGTGGTGCCATTGAAACTTCCGCGGCGGCGTAGGCAAATCCATCGAGCACGCACAGCGGGGGCCCTCCACCTCCGGTGAGGCGGGTAATCTTGCCGTCGGGGCCAAGCAAGAAGGGCGGCTCGTGCCCGGCGTTGCAATAAGCCAAGCGACCGGTTCTCGTGTCGAGGACGGCTGCAAAGACGGTCACGAACAGGGACTCGGGATTCTCGCGTGCGATTTCCAGGTTAGCCTCGCGCAGCAATTCCTCGATTCGCTGTCCCCGTCGCAGGGCAGCACTCTTGCACAGGGCCTTGCTCACCGCCATGAAGATGCTCGCCGGCAAGCCCTTCCCGGAAACATCACCGACCAGAAAGAACAGCCGTTCATCATCGAGCATGAAGAAGTCGTAGAGATCTCCTCCCACTTCGCGGGCGGGTTCCATGGACGCCGCAATCTCGAACCGATGTTCCGAAGGAAACACCAGCTCAGGTCGCGGGAGGATTCCCACCTGGATGCGCCGCGCAGCATCGAGCTCGCCCGCGATCCGTGCCGCCGCCTCGCGCTCATGCTGCAGGCGCTCCTGGAGCGATTTCCTCTGTGCGTTGGCGTCCGACAGCGTCTCGACCAGCATGGCGGCGAAGAGAAAGGCGGCTGCGAATCCGGGTACCGAGGCATCGAGCAGCAGCTCCGCAGCCCGATAGGCCGCAAAGCCCCCCCCGGCGAGGGTGATAAGGAGCACGACGAGCAGGCCGGTCGAGCGCGCCGGCGAAAGTCGCGGCACCGTGTACACGACAATCAAGCCCGCGATCAGAAGCGCGAAAGCCTCGATCCAGGGTGCCCACCGGGGGCGCATCAGGAGCGCGCCGTCAAAGACGTTCTCCAGCACCTGCGCGTGAATTTCAACGCCGGGCATACGTTCGCCCAAGGGCGTGCTCTGATAGTCGATCAAGCCGAGGGCGGTCACTCCCAGCAAGATCAGCTTGCGCTCGAGCTCGGCGGGATCGACCTTGCTGTCCAGCACATCCGCCGCCGAGATGAACCGGCTCGGATCGTGGGGCGTGTAGTGCACCCACAAGCGCCCATCCGCCTGAGTCGGCACGCTGACCCCGACACCCACAGCTTCAATCCCGGCCGCGCCGCTGCGAACGGCAAACGCCTGTACGCCCGCCGCCACTCGCAGCGTTTCCAGACTCAGCGGCAACACTGGAGTCGCGCCGATCAGAGCCACCATGGGCACGCGCCGAACGACACCGGCTTCGGTATCCGCGCTGAGGAGTCCGTGACCTCTCGCGGCGGCGTCGATCTCCGGGAGACTGCGAAGGGCAGCCGCATAGCGACGCAGTGTCGCTAGGCCGTCCGGATTTTTCTGCAACGACGGAGTCATCGGCGCCGTTTCAGATAAGACTCCCCGCTCAAGCCCCGCGATGCCCAGAACGACCGGAGCCGCCCGGATCGACGCCGCAAGCATCGCGTCGTGGCGCGGGAGCTTGGCCAGACGCGCGGCCAGTCTCGGATCCGTATCGGCCACCGAGGGCGCGAGCCACTCCGGGGAAAGGCGATCGGGCTCGGGAAACAAGATATCCACGCCGATCGCCGCGGGCCTCGCGGCGGCAATCTTGTCGAGAAGCAGGGCAACCAGGGTTCGCGGCCACGGCCATTGGCCGAAGCGGTTCAGACTGCCCTCATCGATCGCAACGATGACCGCGGGGCCGGAACGCCTGTGGCGCGGGGACAGCTCTTGGTACCTGTCGAGCCAAGCAAGTCGCATGGCACCGACCACAGGCATGTCCTCCCACAGGACGGGCACAAGCAGGACAATCAGCAGAATCAGGCCGTGACGAACGCCGCGCCGATTCAGACTGGCTTGCAATCGATTTACGCTCGACGCCGACCCTAGGTCTTGAACACCTCCCCTCCCCGCGCTCGCCGAGTCTTCGCTCAGAGTTCGATCTCCATTCCATCGTACGCGGCCGACACGCGTAAAGCCTGGCCTGTTCTCGATATCTCTTCGTAGCGAAGCGTTTCCTGCCAAATCGCGGCGATGCTTTCGTCGTTATTGGCGGGTTCGTGGTGGAACAGAACGAGGTGCTTGGCGTTCGCCAGCTGGCACAACTCGACAGCGACCACGTTGCTCGAATGCCCCCAGTCCTCCTTGACCGACACCGCCTCCGCGAGCGAGTACATGGCGTCGAAAATCACTAAATCCGCATCGGCAAAAAAAGTGGCGGCGCCTTCGACCTCGTCGGGAACATCCAGCCTGTGCTCCGAGTCGGTTGAGTACACGATGACGCGACCGTCGCGGACGAAGCGGAAACCGTACGAATCGCCCGAATGGTTTTGCAATCGGGCGGTCACGCTCCAACCGGCGATATCGTAGCTGCGACCAGGCTGAAGAGTGACGAATTCGATCGATGCCGCGAGGCTGTCGAAGGGCACGGGAAAACTGGGTGGATCTTGCTGCCGTCGAAGGGCTTCCTCGATATTGGTGTGGCAACCGTAGATGCGAATCTTGTTCCCCTTGACGTATGCCGGCCCGAAGAAGGGAAATCCCATGATGTGATCCCAGTGAACATGGGATTGAAAAACATGAAAGGTATTTTTCTTCGAAGGACCGTCACGGCTGAGTACGTGATTTCCGAAAGCGCGTACTCCGCTTCCGAGGTCGCAGAGCACGTACTCGTCATCGCCTGCGTCGAGCTGCACGCACGAGGAATTGCCTCCGAACGTATGAGAAACCGCGAAATCGAGCTCGGTGTCGACCCAGGCTCGCGCTTTTTCCTGAGTATCGAGCCTCTTGCCCGAAGCCGCCACTATCGCGCTCGCGAGCTTGTTCCGCACTGAAGCGCAGTCCAGGGAGACGGGAATCGACCCTCGCGTTCCCCAAAACGTAACCCACAGCGCCATCGGTCAGGCGCCGTGGGCGGAATCGTAAGCTGCCACCGCCGCCGCCGAGACTTTTCCCAAAGCCTCGCGCACCGTTCCAAAGCACTGGAACACGAGATTGAAGCGGCTGATCTCGAAGATTTCCCGCACCACCGGCTGAAGCGCCGCGACGACGATCGAACCTTCCTGCTCTCGAACCCTCTTGGCCGCGAGCATCAGCACGCGCAAACCCACGCTACTTATGTAATCGACCTTCGAGAAATCAAGAATCAGGCGATGCCCACCTTCGCGGCAGGCCGCCACGTGCGCGTTGAGGTCGGACCTCAGTCCGTCGGTTGTGCTGTTGTCGATCCGTCCGACGGGTACGAGCACCAACGCGTCTGCGTAACGCTCCTGGGATACATGCATGAATCAGGCTCCGGAACGATGTGGCACGCCGCTGTCACGATAAGCCGCGACGATGCAACAAAACCGTCGCCGTGTGGAGGCTATTCTGATTCATCGCCGCGTCGCCTTCAAGTGCCGCACGCTGACCGAATTATCGGCCAAACAGTGCTAGAATCGCGCCCTTTCGCACCGTCCGCTTCTCTATGAGCGTCGAGCAAGCGCGCTTCAACATGATCGAGCAGCAGATTCGCACGTGGGAGGTGCTCGACCAGGACGTGCTCGACCTCCTCTACGCGGTGCGCCGCGAGAAATTCGTCCCGGCCGCCTACCGCGATCTGGCTTTTTCGGATCTGGAAATTCCCCTCTACGAAGGCGCTGCCGAGGGCGAGCGCATGATGCAGCCCAAGGTCGAGGCGCGCATTGTGCAGGAGCTGGCGGTCAGGAAGTACGAGCGCGTGCTCGAGGTCGGCAGCGGCAGCGGGTATCTTGCCGCGCTTCTTGCCGCCCGCGCGCAACACGTGCACTCGGTGGAAATCAATCCCAAACTGAAAGCGTTTGCCGAGGACAATCTTCGGCGCTCTGGCGCCGACAATGTGACCGTCGACCTTGGAGATTCTGCGCAGGGCTGGCAGGTGCACGCGCCCTACGACGTCATCGTGCTGACGGGTTCCACGCCGGTTCTGCCGCAGGCGTTCATCGCCCAGCTCAAGACCGGAGGAAGACTGTTCGCCGTCGTGGGTGACCCGCCAGTAATGGAGGCGCGGCTCATCACCTGCGTTGGTGAAGGCTCGCACCACGTCATCGACCTGTTCGAAACTTCGCTTGCGCCTCTGAAGAACGCGATGCAGCCGGGGCGATTCCAGTTCTGATGCCGCTTCGACTGCGTCCGAAGCGGCTGCGCAGCCGCCTTGTTCCGCTGCTGATCTTCAGCCTTCCCACGGCGCCCGTCGACGCCGCCGACCTGTTGCAGATCTATCGCGAAGCCCTGGCGAGCGATGCGACCTATGCTTCCGCGCGCGCAACCCGCGACGCAGGTCTGGAAAGCCTGCCGCAGGGCCTCGCGCAGATTCTGCCCACGCTCAACGCCACTGGGTTCGCTCAGAACAACAACGTCGACATCAAGTTCCGGGAAATCGGGGGCGTACCGGCTGCTCCCGAATCGCAGCGGACAGGCACGACCAGTGGCTTCACCGTGACGCTGACGCAGCCGCTGTTCAACTGGCAGAGCTTTCAGGTCTACAAGGAAGCCGGATTCAAGGCAGCGCAGACCGAGGCCCTCTTCGGTCAGGCGACCCAGGACTTGATCGTGCGGGTCGCACAGACTTACTTCGACGTGCTCGCCTCGCAGGACAGCCTCGCCTTCATCCAGGGGCAGAAGGTCGCGATCGCCGAGCAGCTCGCGCAGGCGAAGCGCAATTTCGAGGTCGGCACCGCGACCATCACCGATACCCACGAGGCGCAGGCGCGCTTCGACCTCGCGACCTCCCAGGAAATCGCAGCGCAGAGCGACCTCGAAATCAAGAAACGCACCCTGCAGCAGATCGTGGGCAAGTTTCCGGAACAGCTGACGGCGCTGAAGGCCAATATCGAGCTCAGGCCACCCATGCCAAACTCGATGGAGGATTGGGCCAGCGCGGCTTCGACCCAGGGGTATCCGGTCCGCGCGCAGGAGGCGGCGGTCGAGGTTGCAGTGCGCGAGATCGAGCGCGTCCGCGCCGGGCATCTGCCGACGCTCAACCTCGTCGGCAACGCCGGCGTGAGCAACTCGGGCCTGAGCACCACCGCGACGCTCAACTCCGCTTCGGACTCCACCAACCTCAACATCGGCCTACAGCTCGCGATTCCTCTATACGCGGGGGGGAATGTAAGCTCATTGGTTCGGCAAGCCGTCGCCAACCGCGAGAAGGCACAGCAGGATCTGGAAAGCGCGCGCCGCACGGCGGCGCTGAGCGCCCGGCAGTCCTTCCTCGGTGTAACCAACGGTATGGCGCAGGTGAAAGCGTTGGAGGCGGCGCTCGTCTCCAGCCGCAGCGCGCTCGACTCGAACAAGCTCGGCTACGAGGTCGGCGTGCGTATCAACATCGACGTCTTGAACGCCCAACAGCAGGTCTTCAGTACGCTGCGCGATCTTTCGAGAGCGCGCTACGACACCGTCCTGAACGGTCTGCGCCTGAAATCGGCCTCGGGGACGCTGACCGACGCTGACGTCGAGGAAATCAACCGCCTGCTCGGCGCCAACTAGGAGCGGCTGAGCAACCGCTCGCACATCGCAAGCGTCCTCTGGGTTGCCCCGCGATGAGTCGCGCAGAACTCGATCCCCGCCTTTCCCATGCGCTCGCGCAACCCCGGATCGCCGAGCAGCGGGCGCGCTTGCCGAACCGCGTCCTCGGCGCCGGAGATGCGTAGCGCCGCGCCGGCGGCGACGGCGCTCTCTGCGGCCTGGGCAAAATTGTAGGTATAGGGGCCGATGAGGACCGGCACGCCTGCAGCGCAGGCCTCGATCAGGTTCTGCCCGCCGTAGGGGAGCAGGCTGCCGCCGACAAAGGCCGCCTCGGAGGCACGATAGTAGGCCGCCATCTCGCCCATGCTGTCTCCGAGCACGATCCGGCAGTCGGTATCGATCGGCGCCGCGGCGCTCCGCCGCGCGAACTTCAGACCCCGCACGGCCATGAGTTGCGCCACGGCGTCGAATCGCTGTGGATGGCGCGGGACGATCACCACCAGCGCATCGCCCAGGGGGTCGCGCTCCAGAGCGTCGAGCAGCAGCTCCTCCTCGCCTTCGCGAGTGCTCGCCGCAAGAAATACAACGCGATTGCCGAACCAGCGTTTGAACTGCGCCGCGAGCAATTCGCTCCCGGCAGCGGGTTCGACGTCGAACTTGAGATTCCCAGTGACCTCGACCGCGCGCGCACCGAGGGCCCGGAGCCGCTCGGCGTCGCCAACGGTCTGCGCCGCGACGGCGCTCAGGCGCTCAAGCGCATCCCGAACGAGAGGCCCCACCGATGCATAGCCGCGCGCCGATTACGCCGACATTCGGGCATTGGCGAGCACCAACGGCACCTGGAAGCGCTCGCACTCGGCTACGAGGTGAAACCAGATCTCGGTTTCCATCAGAATGCCGAGCCGTGGCCGGAAATGACGCAGAAACCGTCTGACGGCGGATGGGTAGTCGTAGGCGAGCCAAGCTACCCGCGCGCTGCCACCGAGCAGCTGCTCGGCCGCCTCCCGGCCGGTCGCCGTCATCTGTGTGATCAGGAGGTCGCAGTCCGGATGCTGCTGCTGCAGCGCGCGCAGCAGCGGCTCTGCCGCGCGGGTCTCGCCCAGAGACACCGCATGCAGCCAGATGACCGGCCTCGCCGGGGCTGTCCGGTAGAAGCCGAATCGCTCTCCGGGATTCTCGCGATAGCGAGGCTCCCGCCGCCCTCGCCACCACAGCCGTGCGAGCACGAAAGGGAAGGCGAGCCAGAGGAGCAGTCGGTAGCCGACGCGCCACATCAGAGCGCTCCCGGAAAAGCGCGGAAAGCGGTTAGAATGCAGAGCATAAGCCGCTGATTATACGGGTTGCCTGGCTCTTTCTTCGCGCCCATGCCCTTGTCCGTAGCGATCATCACACGCAACGCAGCCTCGCAGCTCGAGAGCTGCCTAGCGAGCGTGACCTTTGCCGAAGAAGTCGTGGTCGTGGATTCGGGATCGACCGACGGCACGGTCGAACTCGCCACACGCCGCGGCGCGCGCGTAATCGCGAAGGAATGGCTCGGATTCGGACCGCAAAAACAGTTTGCCGTCGAGTCCGCCAGCCACGATTGGGTCCTGTGCCTGGATGCGGACGAGTCCTTGAGCGAGGAGCTGCGCGAGTCGATCATCGGCGAGCTCAAGTCGCCGCGCGGCCTCGTCTACGCCATGCCGCGCCGCAACCGTTTTCTGGGGCGCTGGCTCAGGCACGGCGAGGGCTATCCCGATTGGAGCGTACGCCTGTTTCATCGCAAGCACGCCCACTGGGGGAGCGAATCCGTGCACGAGAAGGTCGCCAGCGCACTGCCGGTCCTTCGGCTGCGCGGCGATCTTCTGCATGATTCGGCCGAGACGCTGGAAAAGTATCTCGACAAGCAGAACCGCTACACCAGCCTGCAGGCCGAATCGCTGCGGGCCGCGGGACGTCGTGCGAACGTACTCCAGCTGGTGCTTTCACCCTCGCTGCGCTTCATCAAGTTCTATCTGCTGCGCCTCGGCTTCCTCGACGGCGTGCCCGGCCTGGTGCACATCGCCATAGGCTGCATGAATACCTTCAACAAGTACGCAAAACTCAAAGCGTTGGAGCGGACTTCGCGATGACCATTCTAGTGACGGGAGGCGCGGGATTCATCGGCTCGAATTTTGTCCTCGACTGGTTCGCGCAAGGGACCGAGCCCGTGGTCAATTTGGACAAGCTCACCTATGCGGCCAACCCGGAAAACCTCAAACCGCTCAAGGACAGCCCCGCGTACGTGTTTGTCCACGGGGACATCTGCAACCGGGAGCTGGTGCGGCATCTTCTCCTACGGCACGCACCGCGCGCCCTCGTCCACTTCGCCGCGGAAAGCCACGTCGACCGCTCGATACACGGACCCGGGGAGTTCGTGCAGACCAATATCGTCGGCACGTTCGGCCTGCTCGATGAAGTTCGACTCTGGTGGGAAAGGAAAGCGCCTTCCGAGCGCGACGATTTCAGGTTCCTGCACGTCTCGACGGACGAAGTGTTCGGCTCTCTCGCGCCGCACGATCCGCCGTTTACCGAGTCGACGCCGTTCGCGCCCAACAGCCCCTACGCCGCGTCAAAGGCCGCGGCCGACCACCTAGTTCGGTCCTATCATCACACGTACGGACTGCCGACGCTGATCGTGAACTGCTCGAACAACTACGGGCCCTATCAGTTTCCCGAGAAGCTCATCCCGCTGATGATCCTGAACGCGATCACCCATAAGCCTCTGCCGGTTTACGGCGAGGGCGGCAACGTGCGCGACTGGCTGTTCGTGGTGGACCACTGCACGGCGATCCGGCAGGTCCTGGCCAGCGGCAGGATCGGAGAAACCTACAATATCGGAGGCCACAACCAGAAGACCAATCTCGAGGTCGTGAACGCGATCTGCTCGCTTCTCGATGAAGCCCGGCCTCACAGCAAGATCCGGCACTCCACGCTGATTACCTTCGTGAAGGACCGCCCGGGGCACGACAGGCGCTATGCAATGGATTTTGCGAAGATCGCCATTCAGCTCGGCTGGGCACCGTCGGAGACCTTCGATTCCGGACTGCGCAAGACCGTCGCCTGGTACCTGGACAATCCCGAGTGGGTGGCGCATGTGACCAGCGGCGCCTATCGCCACTGGATCGAAAAGAACTACGCGAATCGAGGCGAGGCGTGAAAGGCATCATCCTCGCCGGAGGCTCTGGCACCCGCCTCTATCCAGTCACGCAAGTCGTATCGAAGCAACTGCTGCCGGTCTACGACAAGCCCATGATCTACTACCCCTTGAGCACGCTGATGCTCGCCGGGATCCGCCAGCTCCTGGTGATTTCGACGCCTCAGGACACGCCGCGTTTCGCCGAGCTCCTTGGAGACGGGTCGCGATGGGGCCTGAACCTCCAATACGCGGTGCAGCCCGATCCGGGTGGGATTGCTCAGGCTTTTCTCGTCGGGGAGAGTTTCCTGGGAAAGGATCCTTGCGCGCTGGTACTCGGAGACAACATCTTCTACGGTCACGACCTGAGCTCGGACCTCAAGCAGGCGGCGCAGAAGCCCTCCGGAGCCACGGTTTTTGCCTACCAGGTAAAAGATCCGGAGCGGTACGGCGTCGTCGAATTCGGTGCGGACGGTCGCGCAGTGAGCATCGAAGAGAAGCCGGCGCTGCCGAAATCGCGCTTTGCAGTCACGGGTCTGTATTTCTACGACAACGAAGTGGTGCGAATCGTGAAGTCACTCAAGCCTTCCGCCCGAGGGGAGCTCGAAATCAGCGACGTCAACAGCCGTTACCTCGAAGCGGGGAAGTTGGACGTTGTCGCATTGAGACGCGGTCATGCATGGCTGGACACGGGAACGCACGAATCCCTGCTCGAGGCGGGCCAATTCATCGAAACGCTGGAACGACGGCAAGGACTCAAGATCTGCTGCCCGGAGGAGGTCGCCTGGCGGAGCGGTTGGATCAACGACGCTCAGCTTCAGGCGCTGGCCGCACCGCTGCGCCACAGCGGCTACGGCAGCTATTTGACGTCTCTCCTGCAGAGTGCGGCCGGTCCGCGCAGCGCATGAAGGTCACGCCGACGAAGCTCCCCGGTTTGCTCCTGATCGAGCCGCAACTCTTCAGTGATGCACGCGGGTTTTTCTTCGAGACCTGGAACGAGCGCGACTTCGACCGCGCGGGAATCCGGGCCAAATTCGTCCAGGACAACCATTCGCGCTCGGAAAAAGGCGTGCTGCGCGGACTTCACTACCAGATCCGCCAGCCCCAGGGAAAGCTGGTTCGTGTGACCGAGGGCGAGATCTTCGACGTCGTGGTCGACATCCGCCGGAGTTCTCCGACTTTCGGCAAATGGGAGAGCGCGCGCCTGAGCGCGCGGTCGAAGAGCATGCTGTGGATTCCGGCCGGCTTCGCGCACGGATTCTGCATCATGAGCGACTTTGCCGAGGTGATCTACAAGACGACAGACTTCTACGCGCCCGAGCACGAGCGCTCCATCCTGTGGAACGACCCTGAGCTCAGGATCGACTGGCCCCTATCCGCAGCACCTCTGCTCTCGCCCAAAGATGCGGCGGGCTTGCGGCTGCGGGACGCCGAAGTCTTTGCGTGAAGGTTCTATTGACGGGCAAGAACGGCCAGCTCGGCTGGGAGCTGTCGCGCGCGCTCGCGCCGCTCGGCGAAATCGCTGCTTTCGACCGCGGCGGGCTGGATCTCGCGGTACCGGATCAGATTGTTTCGGCCGTCCGCTCCGTCCGGCCCGACGTGATCGTCAACGCCGCCGCCTACACCGCGGTGGATCGCGCCGAAACCGAACCCGAGTCGGCGCACGCAATCAACGCCGCAGCCGCAGGGGTCCTTGCCGAGGAGACCAAGCGGGCGGGGGCGCTCCTCGTCCACTATTCGACCGACTACGTCTTCGACGGCGTCAAGGACGCGCCGTACGTGGAGGAGGATTCTCCCAATCCTCTGAATGTGTACGGAACGAGCAAGCTCGCCGGCGAACGCGCGATCCGCGCTGTCGACGCTCCTCATTTGATACTGCGCACGAGCTGGGTGTACGCAGCGCGCGGCGCGAATTTTTTCCTGACCATTCGGCGCCTGCTGCGGGAGAAAAGCAGCCTGCGGATCGTCTCCGACCAGATCGGCGCTCCGACCTCCGCCGCGGCGCTCGCCGATGCAACGGCCCAGATTCTGCGCCGCCACGATCGTCTCGCGCTCGGGACAATGTCCGGCATCTACCACATTACGGCGGGAGGGAGCACGTCGTGGCACGGGTTCGCAACACAGATCGCGCGCTTGGAGCGAGAGACCCTGCAGAGCACGCCCGCCATAGCGCCGATTCCGTCGAGTGAGTATCCGACGCCGGCCCTCCGACCCAGGAACTCCCGCCTTTCCAATGAGAAGCTGCTTGCTCGCTTTGGCGTCAAGTTGCCCTCGTGGGAAGCTTGCCTCGAAAAGTGCCACGGGCAACTGCAGCAGGGCCGGCCGGCGCGCGATTCCGGCTAGACTTCGCGGCAGCCCCCTAATTCCTGCGATAGCGATCCTCGAAGCGAACGATGTCGTCCTCCCCGAGATAGCCGCCCGACTGCACCTCGATCAGGAACAGGGGTGTTTTCCCCGGATTCTCCAGCCGGTGCTTGGTGCCGATCGGAATGTAGGTCGACTCGTTCTCCGACAGCAACTTCGTCTCTTCATCCCGAGTCACCCTTGCAGTGCCCGACACCACCACCCAGTGCTCCGCCCGGTGGTGATGCATCTGAAGGGACAGAGCTTCGCCGGGCTTGACCATGATGCGCTTGACCTGAAAGCGGTCGCCCGCGTCGATGCTTTCGTAGTACCCCCAGGGGCGATAGACCCGGCTGTGCGAAACGTGCTCGGTTCGGGCTTTACGGTCGAGCGTCTCGACCATGTCCTTCACCTCTTGGGAATGTGCCTTGTCGGCGACCAGCACAGCGTCGTCGGTTTCGACCACCACCAGGTCCATCCCGCCGATCACGGAGACCAGACGGCTCTCGGCCCGGACATAGCATCCCTTGGCGTTGCGCAGGTCGACATCTCCATGCACCACGTTCCCGTTCTCGTCCTTCTTTCCGGTTTCCCAGAGAGCCGCCCACGATCCCACGTCGCTCCAGCCCATGTCGGCCTGGACCATTACGCTCGCCGCGGTACGCTCCATCACCGCGTAGTCCACGGAATCCGAGGGGCAGGCCTCGAATGCGGCCTGATCCAGCCGCAGGAAATCGAGGTCGCTCTTGCCGGCCTGCCAGGCCGCTTTCGCGGCGGACGCGATGTCCGGGCGAAATCGCTGCAGCTCCTCGAGAAAGCGGCGCGCAAGAAAAACGAACATGCCGCTGTTCCAATAGAAGCGGCCGCTCGCCACGTAGCCGCGCGCAGTCTCCAGATTCGGTTTTTCGACGAAGCGCCGGACCTGAAAGCTGCCTTTGCTTCCGGAGATCGGCTCGCCGCGCTCGAGATAACCGTATCCGGTCTCCGGGCCCCGCGGCGTGATCCCGAAGGTGACGAGGGAGCCGCCCGCGGCCAGGGGCAGCGCTGTGGCGATCGCCGCGTGGAAAGCCGGCACGTCCTGTATCAGCTGGTCCGAGGGCAGGACGAACAGGCAAGCGTCCGGCTGCTTGCTCTGAGCGTGCAGCGCCGCGACCGCCACAGCCGGCGCGGTGTTGCGGCCGACCGGCTCCAGAATCTGCACGTCGGGTTTGACCCCGATTTCCCTCAGTTGCTCGGCTACGAGAAACCGGTGATCGCCGTTCGAAACGACGATCGGCGCTCGGGCGCCCTGCACCCCGTGCAGCCGCATCAGGGTGTCCTGAAGCAAGCTGCGCTCGGAGACAAGGGGCAGGAACTGCTTTGGCAGAAGCCGCCGGGACATCGGCCACAGGCGGCTGCCGGAGCCACCGGAGAGAACCAAGGGATAGAACGAAGCGGTCACCGTATGCCTTGCACTCGGATAAAACGCGTATTGTAGTGGTACGCGACAAACCCCGGAATAGAGGGGCTTGCCGTGTTCGTACTTTGCGTCCCGGATGCCGCCGCGAGCAGGTTCCGCTCCGAACGCTCCTGCTCGGCGAATAGCTCCCGCTATTACGGGGAGTCCAAAGCGTCACCCCAATATATAATTGCACCCGCTCCGCATCCTTCCGGTGGAGATCGCCGCGACACAAAGGGCGGATAGCAAGGAGAAAGAAGCCAAAAATGCGGATTCTTGTTACGGGCGCTTGCGGTTACAAGGGGACGGTTCTCGTACCCAAACTGCTTGATCGCGGCCACGAAGTCATTGCGATCGACACTATGTGGTTTGGAAATCATCTCCAGCCCCACGGAAGGCTGGCAGTGGAGCAGCTCGATGTCAGAGACACCGACAAGATCAACCTCGAAAAAGTGGACGCGATCATCCACCTCTCCTCGATTGCGAACGATCCTTGCGGAGACCTCGACCCCAAATTGACGTGGGAAGTGAGCGCGCTGGCGACGATGCAGCTCGCAGACAAAGCGGTCAGGAACGGCGTGCGGCGCTTCATCTACGCGTCTTCGGGAAGCGTCTACGGTGTCAAGGAAGAACCCCAGGTCACGGAAGACCTGGAGCTGAGACCGATCTCCGAATACAACAAGACCAAGATGGTGGCGGAACGGGTGCTCCTCAGCTACGCCGACAAGCTCGTGGTCCAGATCATCCGTCCGGCGACGGTATGCGGATACTCGCCCCGCATGCGCTTGGACGTCTCGGTGAACATGCTGACGATGCAGGCCTTGACCAAGGAGCACATTACCGTTTTCGGCGGCAACCAGGTGCGTCCCAACATCCACATAGACGATATCACCGAGGTGTACCTCTTCATGCTCGAGCATCCCCAGCACGACGGGATCTACAACGCCGGCTTCGAGAACATCTCGATCATGGACATCGCGCGGCGCGTTACCGAGCATGCGCCGGCAAAGATCACGATCACCGAATCGAACGACCCGCGCTCCTACCGAGTCAACTCCGACAAACTGCTGGCGACCGGCTTTCGGCCCAAGAAAACCGTGGACGATGCGATTCGCGAAATCGTCGACAAATTCAGGCGGGGGCAGCTGAGAGACGAGGACCGCTTTCACAACCTGAAATGGATGCAGCGTGAGGTCCTGAAATGAAGCACCAGACTTCGGAACCCGGCGCGTTCGCCGCTGACTACGCCCGACGCTTGGCATCCGTAATGAACGGCCGCGATTGGTCGGACGTCGCGCGACTCGCCGAGGAGCTGCGCGATTGCCGGGACGGAGGACGCCAAGTCTTCCTTTGCGGCAACGGCGGCAGCGCAGGCAACGCAATCCATCTGGCAAATGACTTCATCTACGGAATTTCCAAAACGCTCGGGGTCGGTTTGCGCGTCACGGCCTTGTCGGCGAATTCCGCAGTGATCACTTGTCTCGCCAACGACCTCGGGTATGAAACCATCTTCGCCGCGCAACTCGCAGTTCAGGCGGTGCGCGGCGACGTGCTTATTGCACTGTCGGGGAGCGGTAATTCCCCGAACATCATCAAAGCGCTCGAGCAGGCGCGCGCGATGGGCGTGAAGACCTATGCGATTCTCGGATACACGGGGGGCAAGGCGAAGACCCTCGCCGACGTGCCGATCCACTTCGCGGTGGACGACATGCAGCTCTCCGAGGACCTGCAGTTGGTCGTGGGGCACATGATCATGCAATGGCTGTACCAAAATCGAACGAACCCGAGCTGACTCCGTGCAAACGGCGGAGACCTTGCTGGTACTTGGTAGCAACTCGTTTTCTGGCGCCAGCTTTGCCGACTATCTCCTCGCACAGGGATGCTCGGTACTCGGGTGCAGCCGCTCGCCGGAAGCGCATCCCGCATTTCTCCCCTACAAATGGTCCAAGAGGCCCGGCGCGTTCCGCTTTTTCCAGATCGACTTGAACAAGGACCTCGATTCACTGATGGGGACAGTCGAGCGGGAAAAGCCGGCGTATGTCGTCAACTTTGCGGCCCAGAGCATGGTAGCGGAGAGCTGGGCCAATCCTGATCACTGGTTCACGACCAATGTCGTGTCGAGCGTTCGCCTCCACGACCGCCTGCGAAAATGCGCTTTCGTCCGAAAATACGTGCACGTCACCACGCCCGAGGTCTACGGCAGCACCAGCGGCTTCATCGACGAGAACGCTCCTTTCAATCCGAGCACGCCGTATGCCGTCTCCAGGGCGGCCGGAGACATGAGCCTCAAGACTTTCTTTTCCGCCTACCGGTTCCCGGTCGTCTTCACGCGCGCCGCCAACGTGTTCGGTCCCGG
>Ga0137403_10000338_pt1 | contig 59731 bp, 38 predicted proteins | sample CZOMad2_1_16fung_FD_122057 | JGI IMG/M metagenome (GOLD analysis project Ga0137403, IMG submission 122057) | Vadose zone soil fungal communities from Angelo Coast Range Reserve, California, USA - CZOMad2_1_16fungal (Hybrid Assembly) | ecosystem: Environmental > Terrestrial > Soil > Vadose zone...
TTGTAGGAAGTGACGGCAGCGTCCGGGTTGAAAGAGGCGCCGGGGCCGACATCGACTTCAACCTCGTGGAGGGCGCTGACGGTTTCGACGATTCCGAGCCAGCGGAAGGGCGAGCCCGATTCGGGGAAGGCGGCGGTCTTGCGTGGCGATTCGCCGCGGTAACTCCGCGATTCCAATCCGGCCAGCGCATTGCCGTGGAGAATGAAGCGCAAGACGACGTAAAGAATTATGGCGGCGAGCGCGACAGATGCCCCGACTTTGCCGCGCGGGCCTTTTGATTTGGCGCCGATTTCTTCCGTGACCAGGCGGCTGAGCGTGGGGAGAAGAATTCCGGCCAGGAGAATTCCCAAAATCCACAGATCGAGATGAGGAAGCCAGTCGAGAGCGAAGCGGAGCGTTGAAAAAGGCCAGAAGAGTTCGACTCCAGCGCTTTGGCAGAGATCCATGAGCAAATGGAGAAGATAGGCGGCTAGAGCGGCGGCGAATACGCCTAGCGGTGGAGGTGAGTTTTCCGTTTGCGCGCGCTTGCGCAGGCGGAGGAGCAGCGTAACGACGAGGCTGAGCAGCACAGCCGCAACCAGGGAATGAAAGTAGGTGTGGTAGAACGTGAGGAAGGCGGAGGGACCGGCAAATTTGCTGAGCAAATCGATGTCGGCGATGGTGCCGGCGAGGAGCATGGCGATAGTCGTAGAGCGAGGGACGCGGGGAAACGCGGCTCGCTTGAGGGTGTAGGAGGCGAGCGCGTGAGTGAGGGGGTCCATGGGTAAAGTTATCTCATGAATTTGTGAAGGCAGGCGACACGCGCTTTGTTTTTCGGCCCGAAGGGCTAAGGGAAAGAGAAAAGACTTAACACAGAGTTCACAGAGATCACAGAGGACACGGAGAAGAGTGAAGAAAACCGCTGGTTTCCCGACCGGGTCGGGACAAGTTCCACCCCGGCAATTACGAGGGAGTGCCGGGGACGATGAGCTTCAAGGCGCGGGGGACGATCTTGAATTCGACGGGGAGGCGGGCGAGGGGCTCTCCGTCGACTTGGGCGTAAACGGGATTCTTGTCGAGCGGTTCGCAAATGATTGTGTCGGCTTTGTAGAAGTGAACGCCCTCGGTGCCGCGGAGATTGCCCATCCAGAGTGTAGGCAAGTAGCTCAAATAGCGAAAACCGCTTTGTGTGGTGAGAGCCATCACTTCGAATTGGTCTTCGAAGAGGTCGGCGTTCGTGGTGATCTTGAAGGGGCCACCGTAATTTTTGGTGCGGCCGACGATGGCCAGAGAGGCGTCTAGTTTTTGATCGCCAATGCGAATGCGGAAATGCTGGAAATTGTAGCGAAAAACTTCGCGGACGCCCTCCCACCAGTAGGCCAGCATGCCGATGCGGGCTTTCAGGTCGAGATCGAGGGAGTAGACGATCATGCCGTCAGGTCCCGCGCCGGCGACGCTGAGGAAATACTTTTTCTTATGGGGATGTTCGAGAGGAGTCGCCAGGCCGAGGGCGATTTCTTTCACGGTGCCGCGAACGAGCTTTTCGGCGGCGCTGGGAATGTCCCAAGGCAAGTCGAGTTCCTTGGCGAGAATGTTGGCGGTGCCGCCGGGAAGAAGGGCGAGTGGGACGCGGTGACCGTTCTGATTAGCGGCGAGGCCGTTGATGACTTCGTTGAGGGTACCATCGCCGCCGCAGGCGATTACCAGGCCGCGGCCTTCAAAGGCGGCGCGCTGGGCAATTTCCGTGGCGTGGCCGGGGCCGGTGGTTTCCGCGAGTTCGGAATCGATACCGCCAGCGGCAAAAATATGGCGAGCCGCATCGAGCGTGCCGCGGCGGCCTTTGCCTCCCCCGCCGGCGTTGGGATTGTGAATCAGCAAAGCGTTTCTAAGACTTGTAGTCATCGTTGGTTCAGGCTTATGCCGTTCGTGTGCCAAGACATTCATTCTATATAATACCAGCCGAATTCGAGCACACTGTTCTGCCGAGGGTTTCATGGTCAAGGCCGCGCCAGCGAGTGTCAAAAAAGAGATGGAAGAGCTTCGCGAGAAGTTGCGCTACCACGAATACCGGTATTACGTGCTCGACGATCCGGAGATTTCGGATGCCGCCTACGACCGGATGATGAACCGTTTGAAGGAACTGGAGGCGGCGCATCCGGAACTGGTGACGCCGGATTCTCCGACGGTGCGCGTGGGAGGGGCGCCGCGCGAAGGATTCTCCACGGTGCGGCACGCGCGGCCGATGCTGAGCCTGGACAACGCGTTTTCGTATGATGCGCTGCGGGATTGGGACCGGCGCGTGCGGGAGGGAAGCGGGCAGGAAAAGATTGAATACGTTGCGGAGCACAAATTCGACGGGCTGAGCATCTCGCTGCAGTACGAGGATGGAGTGCTGGCGCGCGGCGTTACGCGGGGCGATGGAACGACCGGTGAGGAAGTGACGCCGAACGTAAAGACCATCCGGTCGATTCCGCTGCGGGTGGACGCTGTGACACTGAAGAAGGTGAAGCTGCGGGCGGATTTTGAAGTGCGTGGCGAAGTGATGATGACGAAGAAGGCGTTTGAAGCGCTGAACCGGGAGCAGGAACGGATTGGCGGCAAAATTTTTGTGAATGCGCGGAACTCGGCGGCGGGAGCGGTGCGCGTGCTGGATCCTTCGATCACGGCGGCGCGGCGGCTGGATTTTTTTGCGTACTACCTGCTGGTAGATGGAAAAGTGCCGTTTGCGAAACATTCGGAGTCACTGCAGGCATTGAAGCAATTACGGTTCCGCGCTTCGGACGACTGGAAGCTTTGCGCGGGGATCGAGGCGGTGATTGCGTATTGCGAGGACTGGGATACGAAGCGCGAGAAGCTCGCGTACGAAATTGACGGCGTGGTGATCAAGGTGAACTCGATTGCCATTCAGAATGAGCTGGGTTACACGTCCAGGGCGCCGCGGTGGGCGATTGCGTACAAGTATCCGGCGCGGCAAGAGACGACGGTAGTCAACGACATCATCGTGCAAGTGGGACGCACGGGGACGCTGACGCCAGTGGCGGTGCTGGAACCGGTGCAGGTGGGAGGCGTCACTGTCAGCCGTTCGACGCTCCATAACATGGATGAAATCGAGCGGCTCGGATTGCAGATCGGCGACACGGTGCTGATCGAGCGAGCCGGGGAAGTGATCCCGCATGTTCTGAAAGTGGTCAAGGAGGGGAAAAATCGAAGACCGTTTCGTATGCCGAAGCATTGCCCGGAGTGCGGGAGCACGATTCATCATGTCGAAGGAGAAGTGGCGTATCGGTGCGTGAACGCGGCTTGCCCGGCAAAAAGGAAAGAATCGATCCTGCATTTTGCGGGGCGGCACGCGATGAATATTGACGGGCTGGGCGACAAGATTGTGGATCAGCTGGTGGACAAGGGACTCGTCAAGGATGTGGCGGATCTTTATGCGTTGAAGGAAGACGAAGTAGCCGGGCTGGAGCGTATGGCGGAAAAATCCGCGCAGAACCTGCTGGAGGAAATCGACGCCAGCAAGAAGAATTCGCTGGCCCGGTTGATTTACGCATTAGGGATTCAGTTTGTGGGCGAGCGGACGGGACAATTGCTGGCGGAACATTTTTCTTCGCTGGAAGAATTAGCGGCGGCGAAAGAAGAGGAGCTTGAGGAGGTGCCCGAGGTTGGGCCGAAAGTCGCGGCGAGCATCGTGGAATTTTTCTCGGAGCCTGCCAACCGCCAGCTCATCAAGAAGCTGCGCAAGGCGGGCGTGCATCCGACGGCGGAAAAGCGCGTGGTGAAGAGCCAGAAACTCGCGGGCAAGAGTTTTGTGTTTACAGGAGGGCTGGCGAATCGTTCGCGGGAGGAAGCGGGAGAGCTCGTTACACAGCACGGAGGGAAAGTTTCAGGGTCGGTGAGCAAGAAGACGGATTACGTGGTGGTCGGGACCGATCCGGGATCGAAGTTCGAGAAGGCGAAAGAACTCAGCGTGACGATCCTGACCGAGGCCGAGTTCGAAAAGTTGCTTGGCCTGAAATAGTACGAGCATTGCGCGACTGAAATCTTTGCCGTTCATCTCGTTGTTCTGAAGGTATAATAAAACTGGCGGGCGGGCCGGGTGATCGCTGGTCCCGGCGGAGGAGTGGCGGCGTAAAGCCGCCGCTACAACGTCGGGGCGGGAGGAAAGTCCGGACACCGTCCTGAAGCACGTTGATCATCCTGCGGGCGTCATTATGGCGACTGCGGAGTGGTTGGCGGAACTCTTGACAGGGCAACGCGCCTGGTAACGCCAGGGGGCGAAGTTGAAGATGCCGGGCTAAAGCCCGGCGCTACAACGGCGCTACGGAAAGTGCCACAGAGAATAGACCGCCGGCGGAGCGCAGCACGGTGGCATCGCGCAGGGAAACCTGCGGGACGTCTTCGCAAAGCACGCATCGTTTGGCAAGGGTGAAAAGGTGGGGTAAGAGCCCACCGCTCCGGTGGTGACACCGGGGGCACGGAAAACCCCGCGTGGTGCAAGGCCAAATAGGAGGGGAGAGCCGGCCCGGCTCACTGAGTCAGCGTTCATGCGAATGAACGCACTCCTTTCGCGGTGGCGCAAGCCATCGTCGATTGAAAACCCTCGGGTAGGCTGCTGGAGTCACGGTGCGAACCGTGACCTAGAGGAATGATCGCCGCGCGCGCATGCCGTTCTATGGTGTGCGTGCGGCACAGAATCCGGCTTACAGGCTCGTCCGCCAACTTTCTTACTTCAGTACCAATCCACGAATCCAAGAGAGTGTTCCGCGAGTCCATCGACTCCGCTACAGGTACCGAAGCTTATGTCGGACACACTTATCGTGCCGACCGAATTACCGGTTGGAGGCGTGTGTGTGAGAAAACACAGGCGTTAAGATTCTGACACATTCGATTCTGTCACCGTTCACTCCGTTTGCACTTTCCTAAGATAATTGGCCATTCTGCCTGCGAAATCTGGTTGGGCTGTGAATTGCTAGAAATGCGAGAGGAGACTCCGCGCGGATCGCGCGGACGGCATTGCCCGGGCGTTCTGTCTGAGGAGTCCCCATGGTGAAGCGCTTTCCGAAAACGGGACTGCTTATGTTGGTGATTCTCGGCGTGGTCATTCTGGCTGGCGGCGTCGCGTTTTTCCATCCGTTGATGCGAGGGCCTTCCCCGGTTGGCATTACCGCCGCTAGCGCGGTGGATTACGACGCTCGCAGGGGCGACGCTACCGACCGTTTTGGCGATGGGACACCCGATTTTCTTCGCCTCGACTCGCCAGAGGACCGCGATGCTTTCCGCCGTTGGTTCGCGGTCATCGCCGAATACCAGGCGCTTCGTCCTGAAAAGGAACTTCCACCTGAGATCAATGATTGCGCGGCATTGATTCGGTATGCGTATCGGAACGCGTTGCATGGGCATGACGAGGCCTGGTTCCAGGAAACGCAACTGCGGCCGCCGGAGGCGCTGCCTTCGGTGGGGAAGTACGGTTACCCCGGCACTCCGCTGGGGGCGGCGCTGTTCCGGGTGAAGCCGGGGGCCTATGCGCCTGGGGATGCGCGCAATGGCGCGTTCGCGGAGTTTGCCGACGCGAAGATGCTGAAGAGCCTGAACACGTTTTTTGTCTCGCGCGATATCCGCCAGGCGCGGCCGGGCGATTTGCTCTTCTACTTCCAGTTGGAGCAGGGGTCGCCGTTTCACTCGATGATTTTCATAGGGCGGAGCCAGTGGCCTGTGGAAGGAGAGTCCCCGCAGGTGGATGACATCGTGGTGTATCACACCGGCCCGGCGGGCAAGAAGCCGGGCGAGATGCGGCGCGTGAGAGTGGAAGAATTGTTGCACCATCCTTCACCACGCTGGCGGCCGGTCGAAGGCAACAGCAATTTTCTCGGCGTCTATCGCTGGAACATTTTGAAAGAGGCCAACTAGTGCGTAACAAGACGATCTTCTGCTTGCTCGTAGTGCTCCTGATGGCGATTCCGGCCGACAGCCAGTACGGAAATGTGTATTTCTCTCTGAGCACCAACAAAACTTTTTTGCCGGGCGAAAAGATCAATTTGCATCTCTATGCCAACGGCGTGGATGCGTTGGAGTTCCGCGTTTATAAGGTTAACAACCCGGTGCGTTTCTTCGAGAAGCTGGATAACGTGCACAATTTTGGCCACTTCGTGCAGAAGGAGCAAGTCGAGACGCGGACGCTGCTGGAGCGATTTCACGATTGGAAGAGGGAATTGTGGAGTGGAATACGGAATTTTTTCCGTCACCAATATTCGAGCGAGGTGCGGGAAAAGATTCGCGAAGAGCGGGGAGATACAAAGAAAGGCAAGGAGGTAGAGGCGACGGTCTTTGCGCAGACACCAATCCTGAACAGCCAACAGCTGGTAGCGCGGTGGCAGCAGAAAATGCCGCCGCATTATTACGCGCAGACGGAGGAGGTGCCGGTATCGCGGCTGGCCAAGGGCGTATACCTCGTGGAGGCAACCAACGGGCAGTTGCGGGCGTACACGATTGTGATTGTGACGGAACTCGGGCTGGTGACCAAGAGCGCCGCCGGGCAGATGCTGGCGTTTGTGGCCGATCGCCGGAGCGGCGCGCCGGTGGCCAAAACAAATATTTTGCTTTGGTCAGACAAAAAGGAATTGGCGCAGATGACGAGCGGGACTGACGGGCTGGCCGAAGCCACGCTGCCGCAGGAAAAATATGAAGACGTGCGCGTGCTCGCCACACACGGCGATGACGTGGCGGTCGTATCGCCGTCCTCGTACAACTTGAGCAGCAATCCGGAAGAAGACTGGACTGGATATGTGTACACGGACCGGCCGGTGTACCGCCCCGGGCACACCGTGCAGTTCAAGGTGATTTTACGCACGCGAAGCGGCGAACGCTACACGGTGCCGGCGGGGCAATCCGTGCAAATCGTGATCGAAGATCCCACGAGCAAGCAGCTGTTGCAGGCCAACTTCCCAGTCTCTTCGTTCGGCACAGTGCACGGCGAACTGAAGCTATCGGGGACCGCGGCGCTAGGCTACTACTCGATTTCCGTGAGCACCGGCGGCCAGCGGCACTACAACATGAGCGGAGGGTTCCACGTCGAGGAGTACAAGAAACCGGAATACGAGGTGAAAGTCACGCCGGCGCAAACGAGAGTGCTGCAGGGAGATTCGATCGCCGCGACCATCGAAGCGAAGTATTACTTCGGTGAGCCCGTGGCGGGCGCGGCGGTGAAGTGGGTTGTGCACACGGCAGCGTACTGGTCGCCGTATATCGAGCGGGACGAAGACGACACCGCGGACAACAGCGGAAATGGTGAGGGGGATGATTCGGAAAGGAGCGAGAATTCAGACCGGTACTTTGCCGGCGAACAAATCCTGGAAGAAAGCGGAAAATTAGGCGCCGACGGAAAGCTGGAGATTCGCGTTCCGACGCAACTCAACGGACAGCATCGCGACGTGCGCTATCGCATCGAAGCGCGAGTCACGGACGCGGGCAATCGCGAAATTTCCGGAATGAATGCGGTCATCGCAACGTACGGAACTTTCCAGGTGGGGATCTCCGCGGACAGCTACGTGTATCAGAAAGACGAAACCATCAATGCGACGGTGGTGGCGAAAGATTACGACGGGCATCCGGTTCAGACGTCCGCGCACGCGGAGCTGGTGCGGTGGCGTTGGTATGGCTACGGGAATTACCACAGGTCGCAGGAAGATGTGATCGAGTCGCAAGACGTTCGCACGCAAGCCGACGGGACCGCGCGAGTTGCATTTCAGGCGAAGGAAGCCGGAGGTTTTCATCTGCGGGTCACGGCAGAAACGCCGGAGAAGCGCGAAGTGAACCAGGCTTCTTGGATTTGGGTTTCAGGCGCGGGAGAAAACTGGTGGGGCGGGGGACAGGAACGCCAGATTCGAATAGTAGCGGACAAGAAGTCGTACAAAGTGGGGGACAAGGCGCGCGTGCTGGTGATGACCGGCGTGCCGGAGGCCTATCTTCTGGTTACGACAGAAGGCCGGACGGTGCAGAGCAAGAGGGTGGTTCATGCCACGGCGCCGACGGTGACGGTGGAAATTCCCATCCAGAGCAGCAACCAGCCGAACGTTTTTGTGTCAGCCGTGTTCCTGCACGACGACAAATTGTATCAGGCCAGCAAAAGCCTGAAGGTGCCGGCCGTGCAGCAGAAGCTGCAGATAGAAATTCAACCGTCGAAGAAGCAGTTTCAGCCGGGCGACAAAGCGACTTACACCCTGATAGCGCGAGATGCCAGCGGAAAGCCGGTGCAAGGCGAATTGAGTTTCGGAATTGTCGATGAAGCACTGTACGCGATCCGCCCGGAAACGACGCCGGACATTCACGAATATTTCTACGGCGCGGTGTACGACCGCGTGGGAACCGAGTCGTCGCTGAATTTCTACTTCAGCGGCCACGCCGGGAAGCGGGAAATGTTTCTCACCAAGAACAATGGTTTCGGGAATGGCCGCGCGTTGGCGCAATTGAAGCCTTCCGACGCGATGGTCGAGCCCAAGGTTCGCAAAGTTTTTCCAGACACGGCGTTGTGGCTGGCGGAAGTTCGAACGGATGCGCGCGGGCGCGCCGTGGCGGAACTGACGTTTCCTGATTCGCTGACGACGTGGCGCGCGACGGTGCGCGGGATCACGGCGGATACACGGGTCGGCAGCACCATCGACCGCGTCATCGTCAGGAAAAACCTGATGGTGCGGCTGACGGTGCCGCGGTTCTTCAGGCAAGGGGACGAAGTGACGGTATCGGCCATCGTCCACAACTATCTTACGACGACCAAAAACGTTCGAATGTCCCTCGATCTGAAAGGTCTCGAGGTGATGGAGGGATCGGTACGCGAGCTGAATGTGCCCAGCAGGGGGGAAGCGAAACTCGATTGGCGTGTCAAAGCCAAATCCACCAGCGAGGCGGTGCTCCTCGCGAAAGCATTGACGAATGAAGAGTCCGACGCGATGGAACTCACGCTGCCCATCATTCCCTTTGGCGTGAAGCTGCACGACGCCAAGTCCGGCTCACTCTCAGGGCCCGAACAGCAGGAAGATTCCTTCGTGATTCTGCCGGGGAATCCCGAACAGGCGGCACCAACACTGGACATCACGCTTAGCTCGTCCATTGCGGGAGGAATTTTTGGCGGACTCGACTATCTGACGCACTATCCCTACGGTTGCACGGAACAAACCATGTCGAGTTTTCTGCCAAACATTATTGTGGCCAAAGCGATGAAGGACCTGCATCTCACCGCTACTGTGAACACGCCAGAACTCGAGAAAAAGATTCAGGCCGGCATTGAGCGCTTAAAGGGATTCCAACACGAAGACGGAGGCTGGGGCTGGTGGAAAGAAGATCAGAGCGTTGTGTTCATGACCGCGTATGTCGTCAGCGGATTTGGGCAGGCGCACTCCGCGGGATATGACCTCGAGGCGGAGTCGCTTTCGCATGCCGAGGATTGGCTGCGCAAAGCGCTCGACAGCAATCCCAACATGAGGCCCGATCTGCGCGCCTATGTGGTGTACGCGCTGGCGCTGAATAGCGCTTCCAAGCCGGAATATGTACAGAAAGCGTGGGAAGCACGTGACTCCATGAGCACGCAGGGACTATCCATGCTGGGACTCGCGTTGCACGCGACCGGCGACGCGAGAGCGAAGGAAATCGCCGGCAAGGTGGAGGCGATGGCCACGGTCAGCGACCTTGAAGCGCACTGGACGGCGACCTACGACTACTTTATGGAGTTCGAGAGTGAAAGCGGAGCGGAGGCTACGGCGCACGCGGTGCGCCTCCTCAGTCTGACGAAGCCGGAGAGCCCGCTGCTGCCGAAGGCCGCGTTCTGGCTGGTCAATCACCGCAACGGCGGCTACTACTGGGATGGTACCAAACAAACGGCGATGGTGATCTTTGGCTTGACGGAATACGTGAAGGCAAGCCACGAATTGGAAGCAAACTTCAAAGCGGAAGTTTACGTAAATGGCAAACAGGTTCTGGCGCGCCCGTTCACCGCCGCGGACGGATTCAATCCCGTGCAGCCGGAAGTGCACCTCAACGCTGCGCAACTCTTGCCCGGCAGGAATGAGATTCGCATTCACAAGGCCGGGTTCGGACGGTTGTATTGGTCGGCGAGCGGCACTTACTACTCTACGGAAAAGCACCTCGTTCAGAATGGCAAGTACGCACTCAACATCACGCGTGATTATTACCGGATGGTGGCGGATTCCAGCGGGGGCAAGATTACTTACAATCTGCAGCCGCTTTCCGGAGAGCTTCACACCGGTGACGTTCTGGCGGTGCGCGTGACCGTGGGCGGAAATGAATGGCGCTATCTGCTGGTCGAAGACCCGATTCCGGCAGGAGCTGAGTTCATCGAACGCGACGACTTGTATGAATTCCGCCAAAAGCCCGCGTGGTGGGAGTATTGGTGGACACGGCGCGAATTCCACGATGACCGCGCGGCATTTTTCCAGACGTACTTTACGCGCAATCACGAATACGTTTACCTGCTGAAAATCGTAAACCCAGGAAAGTTCCAAGTGAGCCCAGCGATTGCGCAGCCGATGTATCAGCCATCGCTTCTCGCCACCAGTGATGCAGCAACGATCGAGGTGAAGTAATGTCACGCTTTGCGGAACCGCGACTTGTTCTTGCCGGCAGTTTTCGGAGTGGACGTCTATGGCTGCTGCAATTTCTCGTGAACCCCATCTTGGCGGGACTGTTTGCGGCGTGGCTGCTTATCCCTGAAGCAGAGCTCTGGCAGCTTGCCTTTAACGTTCTCCTGGCCGTTGTTATCGGAGCCGCCGCGCTGTTGCTTCACGCAGGAACGTTGAACTATTTCAGCGATCAGTTCCGGGAGCAGCCTGCGGCGATCAAAACCGCCTTCGGGCGAGCGCTGCGGCACTTTGCCGCCATTGCGGTGTGCGCGGTCGTTTTCTACGTGGTTTGGATGCTCGCGGGCGGTTTGGCCGGATACCACGAAACTTTTCCAACTTATGTTCGGTCCACCTTGCCGGCTTTCATTCGCGAACACATTCCTCTCGGCGTGCTGACCGGACTTTTTGACGTTCTGGTTTTCCTTCTGCAGTGGGTTGCTGTTCCAGGGCTTTTCCTGCCTCTGACATTACGAGCGGCGGACCAGGGATTTCGAGGTTTCGGCCGCTCGGGATTGAAGACTTGGAAGACCACGATCGCGAGCGTGCAGTATTGGTCGATCCTTGCCGTCGCAGCTCTTCTCGGCGTCTATGGGAGCAACACGCTCTTGGGTTGGAGGCCTAGCTCAGAAAGTCCAACGTTTGCCGGAGAGACAGCGAATCTTGTTCTCCGGATGGTTCTTTCCTATGGCCTCGGACTTTTCTCATGGATGGTGGTTTGCTCCTTGGTCGGACGGCGTGCTGGATTTACCCAAAATGTGGCTGGGGATTCCACTGCTTAGCCAATCGAGAACGGCGCTCTTCCCATTCCGCTGAATCAGGGAGGCCACCCGAGCGCGAGCCGCAGCGTAGGCCTTCTCCTGCCTTTCCCGAGTGCCAGGATTGCGAAGGATTTCTTCCATCTCTTTGTCGCTGAGAGTTGCGGCCGGCGAGTTCGACTTGCTTGGCTCGGAAAGGTAGAGCACCAGTCCTTCGCGAAACCAGAGGGGAGTGCTTGGACGAGCGCGTGGCTCAATCAACAGATGAAAGAATTCGTGGCGCAGCGTGGACTCCAAGATCGAGCGTTTGCGGAGATCGGCCAACGGCTGCAACCGAACCGTTTGGCCGCGAGTCGTGGCGGCGACCCAACCGGGTTGGCCGGTAGTGTCGCGATAGCGGTCGAGCGTCGGAAAAACTTGCAAACGGGCGCGAAACGATAGGCGCCATCCGATGGCATTTTCATTCTCCTTCAGAATTTTCTCCGCAACCGGCAACAGAGCGGAGTCTTCTTCCGGAGCTGTACTGACGAGCTCGAATCGCTCGGAAGTGCGTTTCTGCCAGTCATCCGCGGAAGTTTTTGAAAGGTGAGTGCCGGGGAAATAGAAATCGAGAATCTGGCGGTAATCTTTACCCTGGCGCGCCATCTCTTCCGCCCCCGCCTGGCAGAGGCCGACACCATGGCCGGAGCCTCGACCGGAAAAAAGAATATGGTCTCCATCGTTGCGCAGGTTATAGAGATCGCTGCGGATCTTGTTCCAACCCAACGCGCGATTCACGGCATAACGAAAGGAAGAAGCGGAGATCAGAGTATCGGAAGAGGCGCCGCCTCTGAGGCGTAAGCGCTGAGCCCGGCCGCTTTCCGAACGGGAAACTATTTCAATGCCGGTCCAGCCTGCGGGCGCTGAGAGCCCGGCGGCGCGAAGGGCGGCGTCGAGATCGGAGATGGAAATGCTGGACTCCCATTTGAGTGACGACGCGGCGACGCAGTACGGATCGGAATGAGTGCGGAGGTAGGGTTCATAGACGGAAGGCCACACTTCACGGCTGGCAGCCGTGGTACCTCCACAATTCTGATAGTAAAAGGCGGATGCTGCGGCGCCCTGGAACAACAGAATTTCGCCGCGAGTGAAATCCGCTGCCGCGCTGATGCGCGAAGAGACGTCATTCCACGACGGGACTTGACAATGCGTGGTGTCGCAAAAATCAAAGCCTTCGGCACTGTGTTGCCCGCGAAAACGCGTGGCATAAGTGCGGACTACGACGGCCATGGCTTTGAGTGACTCGTCATTGCGAAAGTCGCCGCTCTCACCCGCGAGGACAGCGGCGACATAATCTTCAATGGCTATCGTGGCGGTGAGAAAAAGATGGCCTTCGTTGGCTTGAATGTGAACAGGGAAATTGGCGGAAATGGGCGGCTGGCCGGGCGCTTCCATGCGAATAGCTCCGGAAAGAAAAATTTCGCGGCTCACGCCGGCATCCTGAATGCGCAATTCGGAGCCAGCGGCATGGACCGACAAAAGAACGGTCGAATTTTTTGGGCAGCCCGTACAAGTCCGCCATTGCAATGAGTCCGAAGCGGCTTTGACAGTTAATTCCGTTGGCGGATGGAGCGTGTATAGGCGCACGCGCAAATCCTGCGCCTGCGACGGCCAAGCCGGCAAGATAGCCAAGAACAAGATCAAACGGCGCGCGAGCCTCACTGCGAGCCTCTGCTTTTCGCAAACGCACTGAAAACCGGCTGCGCGATGGCGGCAGCATCCAATCCGCGCCCTTGCGCAAGGAATACCACGACAGCGATCTCCGGCTTCTCCGCCGGTGCGTAGCCGACAAAAAAGCCGTGCGTCTGTTGCGTGTTGCGCGCAACGGACGTCCCTGTCTTTCCAGCGACATTCATTCCATCCACCCAGGCAGCATGCGCCATGCCAAAGGCGACCGAGTCTTCGAGACCTCTGAAAACGGGTGCATCAACGCCGAGGTCGTTCTGGCGTATGCGCAGCGCCAGCTTGCGATAGGCTTCGAGCAGCTCAAGCGGCGTGACCGCGACGCCACGATAGCCAAGCGCTTCGAGCTGAAGCTCCTCGAGATTGAGCGGCAGAGCGATTCGCCCGTGAGCCTCTTGCGCGACGAGCCCCGATGGCGCATCTAACCCCGCTCGCCTCAAAAGCTCAACTAGCTCGGTGCCGCTCAAGCGGGATGCCACTTGCGCGACATAGGAATTGCAGGAATACGCGATGGCTTCCGCCGCGTCCAGTTGTCTGACCTCTGCCGGATGCGTGCAATTCAATTGAGCGGAGCCAATTTTCAGCGGCCTGCGACAAATGAGTTGTTGTTTCGGATCAAGTTTGCCGGTCTCGAGTAACCCCATCAGCAGGAACGGTTTCAATGTTGATCCCGGCGCTTCCAGGCGAAGACTTGCCAGGTCCATTCCATGTGTGCCAAGGATGGTACGAGACGTGACGTCTACGACGACGAAAGCTCCGGGCAATTTTCCCATCGCGCTGTCCACTTCGCGTTGCAGCTTTGATGGAGTTGCAGAGTCGTCCGAGCGCAACGGGAACGCCACGACCATGGCGAGGAAGAACGCCATGGCTATCATCAACCGCTTTACGGGCGTGAGGTGCACTGGACCTAATTCTAATGCTTGCCAGGTCCTTGGGGAGGCCCAGCTTCCTAGGCAGCTTGCAAGTTGCCGACCGTGGGATTCCGTGTATTATCTTGGACATACGTTGCGTCAGGAAGTCCGCTAGGGGCGATCTTGCCGGGACCAAACGGGGAATCCAGTTTCTTAGCCCGAGGAGAGCACTCACGTGAGCCGGAGTAGTTTGCTACTCAAAATAGAATTGCGCAGCAATCCGGAGATGCTCTGCATCGTGCGAAACGCTTTGGGCCAGCTCGCGGCGATGCTTGGATTCGCTGAAACGGATTGCAACGCCGTGGTTCTTGCCGTTGACGAAGCGCTAACAAACATCATTCGCCATGCCTACCTCGGAGACGCCGAACAGCCCATCGAAGCATCCTTCCATCGGATCCATGCGCCGCATGAGGGGGAGTCCGGAGATGCTCTTGAAATCGTGTTGGAAGATCGTGGTGTAACCGTGAATCCGGAGAAGATGTGCGGCCGCGCGCTTGAAGATGTCCGGCCTGGAGGCTTGGGCCTGCACTTTATCCGTGAGTCCATGGATACGGTAGAATTCAGCCGCGGCAACGGCAGGAATCGGCTTACGCTGCGGAAGTTCTTGCATGTGCATAAATCCGAGAAAGGCTCCTGAGGAGAACCTAACTTGCAGATTGCCACACGTCATTTGGACAAAATCACTATTTTTGATATTTCGGGAGACATCGATCTCGCGACCTCGCCGCAACTGCGTAAAGCGCTCCTGCACGAGTTTCGCGAATTGAAGATGCCTCGCGTGGTGCTCAACCTGGGCGCCGTAAGGTACATCGACAGTTCCGGCGTGGCCTCCCTGGTGGAGGGCCTCAAGGCGTCCCGCGATGTCGGGTCACGGTTCATTTTGTTCGGATTGAACAGGACGGTACGCGAAGTTCTGCAGCTTTCCAAACTGGTGAGAATTTTCGAGATTTACGAAGACGAAGCACAATCCGTTGCGCCCTGAGCCTGCCACACGCAAAACCAGGGAAGCGCGGCGAGAGCACTGTGGAACTGACGACGCAAATTGGAGGATCGGTTACCGATGGCCTGGCGTACCTGGGCGCTCTGGCCCAACTTGGCAGTCGCGCGGCGTACTTCACTTTCGTCGCTCCATTCCAGGGCAAACCGCTCCGCTTGCAGCGCGCCGTTTCGCAGGCTATGCAGACTGGCGTCGGGGCCCTGCCCATCCTTTCCCTGATTACGTTTTTCATTGGACTGATTCTGGCGCTGCAGAGCGCTTACGAGCTGCGCAAATTCGGCGCTCTGAACTTCGTCGCCAGCGCCGTGGCGATTTCCATGACGCGGGAACTCGGACCGCTGATTACCGCGATCGTGGTCATCGGACGTTCCGGTTCGGCGTTCGCCGCCGAAATCGGCACCATGAAGGTCACGGAAGAAATCGACGCCCTGGAGACCATGGCCATCGATCCCGTACACTTTCTGGTCACGCCGAAATTTATCGCCATGATGGTCATGCTGCCGTGCCTGACGATCTGGGCAAACTCCATGGGGATTCTCGGTGGCGCGCTCTTTGGCGTGACGCAGGCGGACTTCACCTGGATCCGTTACATTCAATCTTCCCTGGACGCGCTCTTTCTGCGCGACATCACGACCGGTTTAGTCAAGAGTGTGATGTTCGGCATCACGATTACGGCTGTGGGTTGTCATGAAGGGCTGACTACGGGGGCAGGCGCGGAACAGGTCGGTCGGTCAACCACGCGCGCCGTAGTGGTTTCTATTTTCCTCGTGATTCTGGTCGACCTCGTTTTTACGGCGCTCTTTTTCTTCATGACTGAAAGGTGAGTTTCGAAACTATCGCCATGAGCCAAATGGACAACGCGCTGACGCAACCGGAAGTGATGATCTCGCTACGCAATCTTCGCGTCAGTTACGGCGATCGCGAGATTCTCCACGGCATCAACTTTGACGTGATGCATGGTGAAACCCTGGTGATTTTGGGCGGGTCCGGCTCCGGGAAGAGCACGCTACTGCGCACGTTGGTGGGATTGGAAAGGCCCAGTTCCGGCGAAATCTGGCTCAAAGGCAAAAACATCGCCGCGATTTCAACCGAGGAGATGGACGAAATCCGGAAAAAAATCGGCATGTCATTCCAGGGTGGCGCGCTGTTCGGCTCGATGACGGTTGGAGAGAACGTGGCCCTGCCATTGCGCGAGCACACCAAGCTGGAAGATTCGACCATTGAAATTATTTTGCGGCTCAAGCTGGACCAAGTAGGCTTATCCGGATTCGAGAACTACATGCCCGCGCAGTTGAGCGGCGGAATGAAGAAGCGGGCCGCAGTGGCTCGCGCGCTGGCCATGGATCCCGAAATTCTTTTTTTCGACGAGCCCTCCGCGGGACTCGATCCGATTATTGCCGCCGGAGTCGATCAACTCATTCTCGAACTCAAGCAGGCTTTTCACATGACCATTATCGTGGTTACTCACGAACTGGCCAGCGCTTTCCTGATCGCCGACCGCATGGTGCTGATTGACAAGGGCAATGTGGTCGCCATCGGAACCACGGAAGAAATGCGTTCGAGCACACATCCCCGCGTGCGGCAGTTCCTCGACCGCATTGCCGAACCGGCAGTCTCGGAAGAATTGGATTATTTGCAAATGCTGACGGAAGAACACCGCCATCCCGGCCGTTAAAGAGCGGTGAAGAGAGGTGTGTTATGGAATCGAAACGTGAACAAGCGATTGTAGGTTTGTTCGTCCTGGTAGCTAGCGCCGTGCTGGTAGCCACTGTCTTTACCCTTACTGGCGCGTTTGCAGGCGCGGCGGTGACGTACCGCGCCCACTCCCCCTTTGCCGGCGGACTGGAACCCGGAGCGACGGTGCGCTACGCCGGCGGGCCGAAAGTCGGCCGCGTCGAGAAATTGCAGCTGGACCCGAAAGATCCGTCGCGCATCGAAATAACGTTCAGCGTGAAGCCTGGATGGCCGGTCAAAACGGATAGTCATGTAAAGATCATGAGCCTGAGCCCCCTGGGCGACAATCATTTGGAAATTGTTCCTGGAAGCGAAAGAGCCGCGCTCGCCGCAAACGGAGCGACCCTGCCCTGTGACCCCTATGTGGACTTCAATGCCCTCACGGCAAAGATCAACGACATCGCTCCCCAGGCGCAGCAGCTTCTGAAGACGCTGAATGACCGCGCGGGCGATTTGCAAGTGACACTGACCCGCATCAACGACCTGCTGAATGACACGAATCGGGCAAATCTGTCGGCGACGCTGGCCGAAACGCGCGGACTAATCTCGGAAAACCGTGCCAACGTGAAAACAACGGTAAAGAATTTGAGCTCCGCCACCGAAAAGCTGGAGCCCCTGCTCGAAGATTTGCGAAAGACTTCAGCGCAGGCCAATGAAACGCTGAATCATGTCGATACTTTGATCGGAGAAAATCGCGCTGACGTTCGCCAGGCGGTCAAGGACCTGCGACAATCGCTCGCGACAGTGACGGATCTGACCGCACATTTGGACCAGATGCTCGATGTTAATTCCGAGAACATCGATGAGCTGCTCGAAAATCTGCGCCACGTCAGCCAGAATCTCAAGGAGTTTACGAACACCATCAAGACCAGGCCTTACACGCTCATTCGTGCGAATAACCCCCGCGAGCACAAACCGGGAGAACGCCAGTGAGCCGACGCCGGGGTGACGGGGAACCGCGATACTTGGAGAGTTCGCCGATGGAACGCAATGAGCAGTCTAGTGGCACAGCCCGAAGAGGCCCTATTACGGCCATTGTGCTGATCGCTGGACTGCTCAGCGGCTGCGCTTCCACGCGGCCGGCCAAGTACTATCAGCTAACCGTCCCCACGGAGGCAGGCGCCATCGAAAAGGCGGACGCCGTTCCGGTGACGCTGCTTGTGGGCGGGCTCATGACCACGCACTTGTACCGGGAGGATCGCATTGTCTATGGCAACGGTCCCGAGCAATTAGGCACCTATGAATTCCAGCGCTGGGCCGAACCCCCCACGGAGATGATCCAGGAAATCTTGCTGCGACAGTTACGCGCAACCGGCCACTACCGCGCCGTCCATGTGCGGCGCAGTAACATGCCGGGAGACTTTGCGATTCGCGGGCGTCTTTACGATTTCAAAGAGATTACAGGTGAGCAGATGTCAACGAGAGTCACGCTGGAATTGGAAATGCGTGACGTGAAGACCGGCGCCACCGTTTGGAATCATTACTATACCCACGACGAACCGGTGAGCGGAAAGGATGTTCCCGCCATTGTCGTGGCTTTGGACATGAATGTTCAGCGCGCCGTCAAGGAAGTTGTGGAGAGTCTGGACCAGTATTTCGCGTCGCATCCGGCAAAGTAGCGTGACCCAATTTACAAATTGTACTGCCGCTCTGAACGCGGCTTTACCGGGCTAAGCGCCGAAGCGTGAGCAGCGTTACATCGTCTTCCAGGTCGCCTGTCTGGCCGCGGTGGAGATGGACGCCATCGAGGAGCGTGCGCGAAAAATCCTGGAGCACTAATGGCTGAGGCAATCCGCGCATCGTTTTTTCAGCAAGTCCCAAAAATCCTTTGGATGTGAGTTGCTCCCCTGCAGGAGAGCGCACTTCGGTTGCGCCATCCGAGAACGCCAGAATCATGTCACCGTGATTCAGCCGCACGCTCTGTTGATTGTAGATTTCGCCCGTGATGTATCCCAGCGGCAGCCCCTCCAACCCTTCACCCAGCTCCAGAAATCGGCTTTCGCGCTCGCGCCATAGAAACATCCGCGGGTGCGCCGCATAAGCAAAATTGAATTCGCCGCTGACACCGTCGAAGGTTCCCGTGACCACCGTCGTCAGCCGCAGCGGACCGTTCGATGTTTCATTCGAAAGCGTGAAGGCATCATTCAGCGCACTCAGTAGCCCCGCCGTGTCTCGAATGTCTTGGAATTTGTGCAACAAACGATGGACGTGGCGCGCGACACCAGCCGCCGTATATCCGTGGCCGACGCAATCCGCGAGAACCACGCGGGCAACACTGTCGCTGCAGGAGAATACTGCGGAAAGATCGCCTCCCTTGTTGCCTCCGGCGGGCACGGCGATGACGTCGCTTTCCAGGCCTGCCAGCTCCAGCGAGCGATGAGCTCTCTCATTCCCGGCCCACAGCTCCATGCAGCCGAAAGGCCTCAGGGCGGTTTTCGTGCAATCAAATTGTTCGGGTTCAACCTTCTTAAACTTCATATTAATTTTGATGCTTGAACGACTTTCCCGGGTGCAGGGATTCCCAATGAACCCGATCTTACGTCCTCGTCGAGGGCGCGGATTGGCACGGCAGATCCGTGAGCTTAAGTCATGCGCCTGAGGCAAGTATCTCATTTTTCCCGCGCCTGCCGTATGATGCTCGCATGCGACTTCTGCTTGTCGAAGACGATGCGCGCATCGCGCGATTCGTGGCCAAAGGCCTCCGGGAACAGGCCTATGCAGTTGATATTGCCGCGACTGGCGAAGACGCGCTCTATCAAGCGGCAATCAATACCTACGACCTGGTGATTCTCGACGTGATGATTCCGGGCCGCAATGGTTTTGAAGTTTGCCGCGAGCTGCGAAAATCCGGCCAGCGCGTGCCGATCCTCATGCTGACCGCGCGCGATGGAGTGGAAGACCGTGTCACTGGACTTGACCACGGCGCAGACGATTACCTGACGAAGCCTTTCGAGTTTCGCGAATTGCTCGCACGCCTTCGTGCCTTGCTGCGCCGCTCTGGTGAGCTCCGCCCCGCGAAGATTACTGTAGCCGACCTCGTCCTGGATACGGCCGCGCAAAGCGTTTCCCGCGGGGGACGCAGCATACCGTTGACGGCGAAGGAATACGCGCTGGTGGAATTTCTTGCCCGCAATGCCGACCGCGTCGTGGGGCGCGCGGAAATCGCGGAACACGTTTGGGATGAAACCTTCGATCCCTTTTCGAACCTGATCGAAGTGTACGTAAACCGCGTGCGCCGGAAAGTTGACGCCGATTCCAGCAAGCCTTTGCTCCATACCCGCCGCGGCGCCGGCTATTTCTTTGGCCCGCTGAGTGATTCAGACCTCGCGGACGAGCGAGACGAGGGCGCTTCGCCGCGCGCTCGCGCCAAGCCGGCTCCTCCCGTCCGAAAGAATCATGCTTGATTCCGTCCGCGTCCGCCTCACGCTCTGGTACACGGCCGTATTGACGCTCGTTCTGATCGTCCTTGCCTTGATCACTTATTTCATTTTTTGGCGCAGCACTCTCCAGCGCACCGACGTGAGTCTCTCTGAACTTTCCGAAGCCTTTCTGACCACTCTCGACGCGGAAACGAAGGACCAGAGCGGCCCTGGCTCGCTGAAAGAGGCCGGGCAGGTGGCCATCAACGAACATCGCTTTCGCGATCACGTTTTCGCGATCTTCGATGACGCGGGGAATGTAGTCGTTACCTCCGAGGGCCTTCCGACCGCACCAGCGCCCGCGAGTGGTTCCTCGCCTGGTGGACCATTGTCGTCGGCTTCGTTTCAGCGTTTTCTCGACACCTCTTCTCGCGCCGACCGGCTATTCGGCAAGGTCAAAGGGGGCAAGAGCGGTTATCGGGCTTTCGCGCGGCGCTTTTCATCCTCGGGAAAAACGTACACTCTCGTGATCCTGCAGTCGCTCCACGCGCAGCAGGAGATGCTCGAAGAAGTCACCGCAACATTTGCCTGGGTCATTCCGATTGCCATTGTGCTTGCTGGCGTGGGCGGCTACTTTCTCGCGCGCAAGAGCCTCGCTCCCGTCGTGGCCATGAGCAGCCAGGCCGGGCGCATCGGCGCTGCCAATCTGCACGAGCGGCTGGCAGTGCAGAATGAAAGGGACGAGCTTGGACATCTCGCGCAGTCGTTCAATAGTCTGCTCGACCGTCTCAGCCAGTCATTCGAACGGCAGCAGCGCTTCATGGCCGACGCGTCGCACGAATTGCGGACGCCAGTTGCGATTCTGCGCGGCGAAGCGGAAGTCGCTCTTTCGCAGCAGGCACGTTCGCTGGAGGAGTACCGCGAGTCGCTGGAAGTGCTTCACCAGGAGGCCGCGAGGCTCACGCATATCGTCGAGGATCTTTTCACGCTCACGCGAGCGGACGCCGGCCAGTATCCCCTCCAGCCACGTGATTTTTATCTCGACGAACTCGTCGGCGAATGCGTGCATTCGGCTCGGACGTTAGCGCTGGCAAAAAAGATTTCGCTGAATCTTGAGGAATCGGCCGAGTCTCCCATTCACGCCGACGAATCTCTTCTGCGCCGCATGATTCTCAACCTGCTGGACAACGCGATTAAGTACACGCCCGAGGGAGGGCGAGTCACTGTGAATTGCAAGCTTGTAGGGGGCGAGTATGTCGTGGGCATTACGGATACCGGGGGCGGAATTCCCGCCGAGCTGCAGCCGCGCATTTTCGAACGTTTTTTCCGAGCCGACAAGGCCCGTTCCCGCGTGGAGAACGACGGCGGCGGTGCCGGCCTCGGTCTATCGATTTCTCGCTGGATTGCAGAGGCGCATCACGGCCGTCTGGAACTGACCAGTTCCGACTCGGTCGGAAGCACATTTACGGCCTATCTCCCCACGGAACCGTTTCCCTCTGCCGCTGGCAGTTAATCCTGCGTTTAGCTTTGTTTGGTTAGGCTAAAATTCTTCCTTGCCGTGGCTTGCTTTCGCTCGGCCCAGGAGTCGAGATCTTATGAAATCGCGCTTCATCCTCGTTCTGTGGGCCTCGGTGGCTCCCATTCTGCTCTGCTGCGCAGAGATTGCAGCGGCCCAGGAGACACCAGCTCCCGCAGGCGCGGCATCCACAAAAGATGCGCAGCAGGCAACGTCTGCGGCGGCACCAGCGCTCCGCCTGACGCTGGAAGATGCTCTTGCGCGGGCTAGGAAGAACAGCACGCAATTTCAAGCCGCACAGACCGACGCCGCGATTGCGCGCCAGGATCGCTATCAGGCGGCGGCAGCGCTGCTCCCCAGCGTCACTTACAACAATCAGGCTCTTTATACGCAGAGCAACGGCCCCGGTACTGCTGTGAGGTATATCGCCAACAACGCTGTTCACGAATACATCAGCCAGGCCAATGTGCATGAGTCCATCGATCTCGCTTCCATTTCCGCCTTTCGCCGGGCCTCCGCGGCGTCTGCTCTCGCAAAAGCGCGCGCGGAGATCGCTTCGCGTGGACTGGTCGTTACCGTCGTGCAGAGCTATTACGCCGTCGCGGCCGCCCAACTGAAGCTGGAGGCCGCAAGCAAAAACAGCGATGAGGGCGACCGCTTCCTGAAATTGACGCAGGATCTCGAAAAGGGAGGGGAAGTCGCTCATTCCGATGTCATCAAGGCGGAATTGCAGATGCAGGAACGCCGCCGGCAACTGCTGGAAGCCCAACTCGGACTGCTGAACGCGCGGCTCGATTTTGCCGTGCTGATCTTTCCCGATTTCAACGACAATTTCGAACTCGCCGAAGACCTTCACGCGAGTGTCCCGCTGCCAACCCTCGCCGAAGTGCAGCAACGCGCCGCACGGGACAATCCCGATCTCCGCGCTGCGCTGGCCGCCGTGCAACAGGCGGGACACGAAGTGACCGGTGCTCGCGCGGGATATCTGCCTTCGCTCAGCTTTGATTATTTCTATGGAATTGATGCCACACGCTTCGCGGTGAACAACGAAAACGGCTTCTCAAATCTTGGAACTTCTGCCCTTGCTACCGTGAATATTCCCATCTGGAACTGGGGCGCCACGCAAAGCCGCATCAAGCAGGCCGAATTGCGCCACACCCAAGCCCACCGCGAACTCTCCCTCGCGCAGCGCAAGCTCCTCGCGGAGATAAAATCTCTCTACGCCGAAGCGGACACGGCTCTCAGCGAGCTCAGCGGTCTCGGCCGCTCAGCCGAACTCTCCGCCGAGAGCCTGCGTCTCACCACGCTTCGCTACAGAGGCGGCGAAGCCACCGTCTTGGAAGTCGTCGATGCGCAGACCACCTTTGCCCAAGCCAACGCGGCCTATCAAGACGGAGCCTTGCGTTATCGCGTGGCTCTTGCCAATTTGCAAACCTTGACGGGGGTTCTCACAACTCCATGAAGCCGACAATGATCACTTCTTTGACGTTTGTTCGCAAATCGATATCCCTTTTCTGCGCGCTGGCCGCAATACTCTGCATTGCGAGCGGCTGCGGCAAGGCCGAAAAGGAAAAAGAGCCTGTGGTCTCCGTGCAGACCACCCCTGCCCAGCGCGGCCCCATTTCACAGATAATTTCCGCCGAAGCGGTCGTCTACCCGCTCGAGCAAGCCACGGTCGCCCCGAAGATCAGCGCGCCTATCAAGAAATTCTATGTGCAGCGCGGCACGCACGTTAAAAAGGGACAATTGCTTGCCGAATTGGAGAACAAGGATCTGTCAGCCGCGGCGGAGTCCAGCAAAGGCGATTTCGAACAAGCAGACGCCAGCTACGTGACCACCGTTGGCGCCAGTCTCCCTCAGCAGATTCAGAAGGCGGAACTGGACGCCGTCGCCGCTAAGTCAAGCTTCGAAGCGCAACAAAAGGTCTACGAGAGCCGCAAGGACCTTTTCCAGCAAGGCGCCATTCCCCGGAAGGATATGGACTCCGCCGAAGTCGCTTTCTTGCAAGCTCGCAGCCAGAACGAGCAAGCGCAGAGACAACTCGCAGACCTGCAACGCGTCGGAAAACAGCAGACCCTCAAGTCCGCCGAAGGCGCTCGCATGTCGGCCGACGCTCGAATGAGGGGCGCCCAAGCCATGCTTGGCTATTCGAGGATCACCAGTCCCATTGATGGCGTGGTGACTGATCGTCCGCTTTACGAAGGGGATCCTGCCACCGCCAATCAACCCATCCTTACCGTGATGAACACATCGCGGCTCATTGCGAAAGCCCACATTGCGCAATCCGAAGCCGCCGTTCTGAAAGTAGGCAATCCCTCGGAACTGAAAATTCCCGGTCTCGATGAACCCTTCAAAGGCCGCGTCAGCCTGGTCAGTCCCGCTCTCGATCCCGGCAGCACCACCATTGAAGTTTGGGTCGAAGCGTCCAAGCCGGACCCCGCGCTGAAACCCGGCATGACCGTGGGACTTTCCATGACCGCGAAAACGGTCAAGGACGCGATTGTAGTTCCCGCCTCCGCCGTGTTCAAGAACGCCGAGGGAGCCGATTACGTTCTCCTCGCCGGATCGGATGAAAAGGCCCACCAGAAGACCGTTCAGCTGGGCATTCGCAACTCAGATCTCACGCAAATCGCCGGCGGCATCAATCCCGGAGATCCGGTCATAACCACGGGTGGCTACGCGGTTCCTGACGGCACGCAAATCAAAATTGAGAAGCCCGCCGCTGATGAAAAAGCGACAGTCGACAGAGACGAGAAAGACACGGCGACAGCCGAAAAGGACGATAAAGCCGCCGACGCTAAGAAACCAGGCAAAGTTGAAGAGAAAGCAGCATCCGCAAAGAAAGCTCCTGTGAAAGGCAAGGAGTAACTGCGCATGGATTCTCAACCGGTCGTGAGCGGCGCAGGGCGGTCGGGCAAGCAAGACAATTCGCGCACACCGTGGTTCCATCGGCTCTCACGCCCTGTGCTCTTCCTGACCATCAGCCTGGCGCTTGTGGGCAGTTACCTCGCGCTCAGCATCCCGATTTCAGTTTTTCCGAACACGGATTTCCCGCGCATCGTTGTGGGAGTAGACAACGGTGTGATGCCCATCGACCAAATGCTGGTCACCATCACCCGTCCGATCGAAGAAGCGGTGAACAGTGTGCCCGGCCTCCAGAAGGTTACATCCATAACGAGCCGCGGGTCCGCCGAAGTTGATCTGTTCTTCGACTGGAAGTCCGACATGATTCTGACATTGCAGCGTGTAGACGCGGTCGTTGCCCGCTTGCAGGCGGAACTTCCTTCAACGGCAAAGGTGGAAACACATCGCCTGACCTTCGCGATCTTCCCCATCATTGGTTACAGCTTGACGTCGGACACGGTGCCGCCGAACAAGCTGTGGGAAATTGCCACCTACGACCTCAAGCCGCGACTCAACCGGCTGGACGGCGTTGCGACCGTCATCATACAAGGCGGGCGCGTTCCCGAATTTCAAGTAACGCCGGATCCAGTGCGCCTCCTCGCCGCGGGAATCACAGTCCAGGACATTCTGGACGCCATTAAGCGCACGAATCTGATCGATTCGCCTGGCCTGATCGAGCACGGTCATCAGCTCGTTCTAGGTCTCATCAGCGGGCAGGTCCGCACTCCGGAACAGATTGGTCAGATTGTTGTCAAGAGTTCCTCGGCGGGCATTCCCATTCGCCTGGGCGACATTGCGAAAATCGCCCCGTCGGTCGCCCCTGTCTACACGATGGTGACCGCCAATGGCAAACCGGCTGTGCTTCTCAACGTGGATCGCCAGCCCGAAAGCAACACTCTGGACGTCGCAAACGAAGTGCACGCGCTCATCCAGCAACTCACTCCCACTTTGCCTCCCGGAGTTCATCTCGAGCCTTTCTACGATCAATCCACAATCGTTCACGACTCCATTGCCAGCGTCCGCGACGCGGTGCTTATTGGAATTCTCCTCTCCTCTATTATCCTCGTGTTGTTCCTGCGTGATTGGGGAACTTCCCTGGTGGCGGGGCTGGTCATACCTGTAACTCTGCTCATCACCTTCATCGTTTTGAAAATGACCAATCAGAGTTTCAATCTGATGACTCTGGGCGGCCTCGCCGCCGCCGTCGGTTTGGTCATCGACGACGCCATCGTCGTCCTCGAAAATATTGTTTTGCATCGGGATGCCGGTCAAACCCGCTTCCAGGCCATTCAAAGCGCCCTGCGCGAATTGACTGTTCCCCTCATCGGCTCGACGATTACCCCGATCGTCGTCTTTCTTCCGTTGATTTCCATCACCGGTGTGACGGGAACTTTCTTCCGCGCCCTCGCCGTCACCATGACCGTTTCTTTGTTTACTTCGCTTCTTTTGGCTTTGACCTGGACTCCGACGCTGAGTCTTTACTTCGTGCGCCGAAAAGATACTGAAGAAGTTTCAGCGTCATCCTCCGCAGCCGGTCCGGACGCCGCTGCTCTTCTCGCTGCCGAAGAAAAGCATCTCTCGGGTTTTTTCGGACGCATCGTGGAGTTTTATGCGCGAACCATGAGAGCGCTAGTCAAACGTCCTTGGGTGCTGGCGGCAAGCTCCGTCTTGGTCATCGTTCTTTCTATTTTGTGCTACACCTTTCTCGGCACGGACTTTCTCCCCGCCATGGATGAAGGCGGGTTCATTCTGGACTACTTCACGCCGCCCGGCAGCTCGCTCGCAGAATCCAACCGCATCCTCCAGCACATTGAGGAAATTCTGAAGTCCACACCCGAAGTTGAGAACACCTCCCGCCGCACCGGCATGCAGCTGGGGCTTGCTGCCGTCACCGAAGCGAACAATGGGGATTTCACCGTCAGGCTGAAGAAAGATCGCAAGCGGGACATTGACGATATCATCGCCGATCTCAGAACCGAGATTGAGTCCACCGAACCTGGCACGAAAATTGAGTTCATTCAGCTCCTTCAGGACATGATCGGCGACTTGACCAGCGCGCCCGAGCCTGTCGTCATCAAGCTTTTTGCGCAGGACGGCAAACTCCTCAATGAAACCGCTCCGCGCGTCGCCGATGCGCTCGACAAAATCAAGATCGGCGGAAACTCGCACCCGGTCGTAGACGTTCTCAACGGAGTCGAAAATACCATCAGCGGCCCGGCGGTCACCTATCAGGTGAATCCTACGATCGCCGCACGTGCCGGTTTCACTCCCGAAGAAGTCGCCGTCAACGCCGCTGCGGTTCTGGAAGGTGAGCCTGCTGCAACACCCGTGATTCTGAATGACCGCTCCTACACCGTTCGCGTTCGCTTTCCGGAACAAAACCGCTCTTCGCTCGACAGCATGAGTAACGCGCTGCTCACCAGTTCCACCGGTCGCACCGCAACGCTTGGCTCATTGGCCACCCTCAGCATGGATCCGGGCCAGACAGAAATTCGTCGCGAGAATTTGCAGCGCCTGGTGCAAGTCACGGGGCGCTTCGAAGGCGTGGACCTTGGTACAGGCATCGCTGCCGTACAGAAAACCGTGAACAATTTGCATTTGCCTTCGTCCATCCGTGTCGAATATGGCGGCCTGTATGCCGAAGAACGGAAATCGTCCAGCGATATGTTGGTGGTATTATTTTTGGCTCTGTTGCTCCTGTTTGCCGTGCTGCTCTTCGAATTTCGTACTTTCTCCGCGCCCACGGCAATCCTGGCCTCCGCGTTGCTCTCCAGCTTCGGCGGGTTTCTCGCCCTGCTGATCACCAACACCTCCTTCAATGTCGCTTCACGCATGGGCATGATCATGGTTATCGGCATCGTCGCAAAAAACGGCATTCTCCTTCTCGACGCCGAGCATCGCTTCCGCGAACTTGGCTTCTCCGCCGAAGAAGCCATGATCCAGGCCGGCCGCCGCCGGCTGCGCCCCATCGCCATGACCGCTCTGGCCACTGTTGCTGGCATGCTTCCTCTGGCATTCGGCATCGGTGCTGGTTCCGCCATGCTCAAGCCTCTCGCTATCGCCGTTGTTGGCGGCATCCTCAGCTCCATGGTTCTTTCACTTATCTTTACCCCCGCGATCCATTTCTATCTCCAGCCTAGAACTGCCGCGCAAGAATAATTTCTGTCAGCGAAACATGCCTGCGCCCCGCTCAAGCGCGGAGTACGATTAGGTTCCTCCTTTTACGCCCTTCTCATCTTGCTTTCATCTCACAGTCATCAATCTGACGTTTACTCCTTTCGCCGCGCCTTCGGGGTGTACTTGGAAATCTGATCGCTGGAATCCCGGTCGGAGGTGAACTTTGCCGATCGTTCGCCTCGTGTCCGAGCGTTCGTTGCAATTCAAATTCAAAGGAGTCGCCATGCGTAGTTTGTGCAGTTTCCTGCTGGTTCTAGCCTGCTCGCTGTGCCTAATTCCACCCGCGCACGCTCAGTCGGGGAAAGGCGCCATCACTGGACGCGTCACGGATAGTTCGGGCGCCGCGCTGATTGGGGCCCAAATTTCTGTTCAGCCCCAGGGTGTTACCGTTGTTTCGGACGCTCTGGGCCAGTTTTTCATCAACGACCTCGAGCCTGGAAGCTATACCGTTACGGTTTCCTACCTGGGATTCGACACCTCTAAGCAAGCAGTGAACGTCGCTGCCGGCCAGGCCGCGAGCGTCGAGGCAAAACTCGAGGTCGAGGCCCAGAGCCTCGAAGTTTTGGTCACCGCCGAGCGCGCTTCCGGCGAAGCTGAGGCCGTTAACCGCGAACTCACCGCCGATAACATCGTCCAAGTCCTGCCCGCGGAGGTAATTCGGAGCTTGCCCAACGCCAACATGGCCGATGCCCTCGGCCGCCTCCCCAGCGTCACGATTGAACGCGACGAAGGCGAAGGTAAGTACGTGCAGATTCGCGGTACCGAGCCACGCCTCGCCAATCTCACTATTGACGGCGTCAATACGCCTTCCCCGGAATCCGGAGTGCGCCAAATCAAGCTGGATGCCATTCCCGCTGACATCGTCGAGTCCGTGGAAATCAACAAGACCTTGCAGGCCAACATGGATCCGGATGGTATCGGCGGTTCCGTGAATCTTGTGACCAAGACTGCGGGTGAGCGTCCTACCATCAACATTAGCGGGATGGGTGGATATACCCCCATCGTAAATGGCCGCGGCCTCGTTGAAACAGCCGGCACTGTCGGGCAGCGCTTCGGTGCCAACAAGCGCTTCGGCGCTCTAATTGGTGGCACCTACGATTGGAACGGCCGCGGCATTGACGACCTCGAACCTGTGCCAGACATTGCCAAATTCACCGACGGCTCGACGGCGCGCTACTTCGAATCGATCGATGTCCGCGAATACCGCTATTACCGCAGCCGCTGGGGCCTGGCGGGAAGTGTCGACTACAAGCCGTCGGACGGCTCGACCATCTACGTCCGAGGTCTTTACTCTGACTTCAAGAACAACGGCGACCGTTGGGTTTACTCGCTGACGGACAACACTCCCATTTTCAATCCCTTGAAACCTAACCAATTCCCCAATGGCATTCAACTTCAGGGTTCCAACGGCTGCAGTATTGACTCAAACAAATTTCTCTCGGATGGCGTCACACCCAACCCCGACTATGGCAATGAGAGCTGCACCGGTGTGCCCTCTTTTAACTCGCAGATCCGGCGGCCCGATTACGCCATTGGGAGTATCCTTCTTGGCGGCAAACACGTGCTCACCGCTACCTGGTTTGCCTGGGATGCTTCCGTGGCGCGTTCCAGCCAGGTTGGCCAGGTCGGTGACCGCACAGCGTCTTTTAACGCTGACGGTCTGGCGACCAGTTCCTGCCAGTATGATCTGGCGAACACAAAAAACCTCTACGAACCTCAGTGGACTCCCGCTTGCTTCACGGAAGCGTACACCAACCAGAGCAATTTCCCTCTCCACCGCATGCAGGTAAACCACGGGCTCACAGCACAGCTGAATCTCCAGTTCTCCGGAGCCGGAGCCAAGCGCTATCACCTGGGATCCCATCTCTCCACCATCGAAATTGGCGGAAAATTCCGTAACGCCCACAAGTTCGCCGACACCTTTACGGACAACTTTTCGCCCAGCGGGACGGGAACGCCTCTCCTCTTATCGCAGTTCTCCAACAAGCTGACGAATAACAACTACTACAACGGGGCTTACAAATTGGGCCCCAACCCCAATTTCTTCGATATCTATAACGCCTTCCTTGCCGACAAGAGCGCCAATCCCAATAACTATTCGCTCACGGAGGATACTTCCAGCCAATTCGACCTGATCGAAAAGGTCAGCGCCGGCTACGTGATGAACACCATTGATTTCAACAAAATCCGCCTCGTCGCTGGTGTTCGCTTCGAGGGTACCAATCTCGATACCGTGACTCCGGTTTTCGACGCCAATAACAATTTCATTGGCAATACCAAACTGAACGGTTCTTATGTCAAGGTACTGCCGAGTGCTTCTCTGCGCTTTAGTCTCAAGAACGACACGAACCTGCGTTTGGTCTACAGCCGCGGCTTCTCCCGCCCCGATCCGCAGAATATCGCCCAGGCGGTTTCCATCGACAACACAGCCAGCCCAATTCTCGTTGGCCTGGGAAATCCAAATCTAAAGCCCGAAACAGCCGATAACATCGACGTGCTCTTTGAGCATTACCTGAACCCCTTCGGCGTTATCACCGCGGGTTATTTCTACAAGAATCTGACGGAACCCGTCGTCACGCACCAGTTTGTTAATGTCACCACGGGGAACTTCGGCGGTGCTACTTGCTCTACGACGACAAAGTGTACAGTCACTCAGCCCGTGAATGCCGGCAGCGCCTGGTTGAACGGATTCGAGGTTGCCTATCTGCAGCACCTCACTTTCTTGCCCGGTGGATTCGCTGGTCTGGGGATCTCGGCGAACTACGGCTACACCGCTTCGCGCACTTCCTTTGGGCTCGATTTCAGCCGTACGGATCATCCTCGGCTCGTGCGCAACGCGCCGCACACTTGGAACGTCAGCCCGACCTACGATCGTGGTCGCGTCTCAATTCGAGTCGGACTTTCCTATAACGCCCAGAATATCGCCGGCTATGGGGACGGCACTCCTGGGCCATTCGGCGACAACTACTTTTATCCCCACCTTCAGTTCGATGCTCAGGGTAGCGTCAAAATGGCCCGTGGCCTTTCCTTTGTCATGTACGGGCTCAACATCAACAACGAGGTCTTCGGTTTCTACAACGGGAGCCCTCAATACATGCTCCAGCGCGAATTCTACAAGCCCACGATTGCCGCCGGTGTCCGCTGGTCCCCGCTTCATGAAAAATAACAAATCGGGCGTCGCCGTGGCAGAGCACTCTCTCCACATTTGCCACGGCTACCGTCCAAAATCACCCTTGACACTTATATCGGCATGCTACAATCGTTGCCAGATAATACTGCGAGATCTTGTGAGAGTGCTGCAGCTCAACGCTGCTTTTCTTCTTAGACATCGTTTCCGAAACTCTGCGCAGCAAAACTCAAGCCCTGCGGAATCAGTAACTTATGAATTGCAAATTCTGTAATTCCTTTGTTTTGATATTTTTATGAAATGCCCGGGGGTAGGGAGGTGCCCATGTTCCAACCTGCAATAACCACGAGATTTTTCACTCATCCCCTTTGTTTTGACATTCTTGCACAACTCTTTTGCATCAGAGAGAGGGTTAACTCTATTATTTTCAAGCGTCTCCGCACTCTTTACGAAAAACACCAGGGGTGGGGTACCCCTCGCGAACAAACTCGTTCCTGAACTGGAGATTTAGCATGCGAAAGCCCTTCTTGGCAGGCGTAGTACTGGCAGGAGCAGCTGCGCCGATGGCGCTCGCTCCCTGGAACGGCATTTCGTCCTCGGCCGCCGCGCCTGTGGATCAAACAGCCGTCCTCGTTGGGGCCGGCGACATCGCCGACTGCAAGGACCTTTCCGGTGCCGAAGCCACAGCAAAACTGCTCGTACAAATTCCCGGAACCGTCATGGCTGTCGGCGACCTCGCCTACCCGGACGGGAGCAAAGAAAATTTCGCATGTTACGACAAGACTTGGGGCCGCGTGAAATCCCGCACCCGCCCTGCTCCCGGCAACCACGAGTTTCATGCTGCTGGTGCCACGCCGTACTTCGACTATTTTGGCGCCGCTGCCGGTGACCCAAAGGCCGGCTACTACAGCTACGAACTCGGCACTTGGCACATTGTTGTGCTGAATAGCGAATGTAAGGACGTCGGTGGCTGCGAAGCCGGTTCGCCGCAGGAAAAATGGCTTCGCGCCGATCTCGCTGCACACCCGGCCGCTTGCACCCTGGCCTATTGGCACAAGCCGCTCTTCAGCTCCGGCAGCGCCCATGGCAACGACCTCACCGTCAAGCCGCTTTTCCAGGCCCTCTACGATAGCAACGCGGACGTCGTTATCGGCGGTCACGACCACGATTACGAACGCTTCGCCCCGCAAACTCCTGACGCCGCTGCGGATCCGGCTCGCGGCATTCGCGAGTTCGTCGTCGGTACAGGCGGTAAGAATCACCGCCCCTTCGTCGAACCAAAGCCCAACAGCGAATTGCGCGACGCCACTGCCTTCGGCGTTTTGAAACTTAACCTCAAGCCCGGTGCCTACGATTGGCAGTTCATTCCCGAAGCGGGCAAAACTTTCACCGATTCCGGCACCGGCACTTGCCATTGAGCCAGAGGATTTTTCGGATACCTAAACCAGTCTTTATTCCGCTCTCGGGCGGTTCTCGTTCTCGCTAGGCTTTTGTGGCAGAGTAATATGCGATGGCTGCATCCGAGAACCTCAACTCCGCCGGACGAGTTGCTTTCACGTATCCGAGTTTCGTTCTTTTCCAGTTGGGCCGTTTCTTTATCGTTCTCGCCGGAGAGATGCAATCCGTCGCCGTCGGCTGGCAAGTCTATGAAATCACGAAACGGCCGCTGGATCTTGGTCTCGTCGGACTGGCGCAGTTTCTCCCCAGCATTCTGTTGTTTCTGGTCGCCGGCCATGTCGCGGATCGCTTCGACAGGCGTCGGGTCATCGTGGCCTGTTATTGCGGGTCCGGCCTCTGCGCGGGATCCTTGCTGGTTCTCACCGTACGCGGAGTACACAACTCCTATCCCATCTATGCTGTGCTCGTTTTGCTGGGTGTCGTGCGCTGCTTCAACGGGCCCGTGAGCCGCTCGCTGCTGCCCCAGTTAGTCCCAGAAAAAGACTTCGTAAACGCCGTTGCCTGGGCCTCCACCATCTTTCAGTGCGCCGTCGTCCTCGGTCCCTCATTGGGAGGAATCGTCTACGCAGCTTCTCGTGGCCCGGCCGCAGTCTATGCACTCTCCCTCGCTGCCGCGATCGCCGCCGCGCTCTCCACCTCGCGGATCAAGGTACAACCGGTAACGCGCCTTCCCGAGCCCATGAATTGGAAAACCACGCTGGCGGGGCTGCACTATATCTGGCGCGAAAAACTGGTCCTCGGTGCTATTTCCCTGGACCTCTTTGCGGTTCTGCTGGGCGGCTCCGTTGCTCTCCTCCCCGTCTACGCCAGAGAAATTTTGGAAACCGGTCCTTGGGGGTTGGGAATTCTTCGCAGCGCTCCCGCCGCCGGTGCGGCGTGCATGGCGATTTTCATCGCGCACAAGCCTTTTGACCGCCGCTCCGGATCCGTAATGCTCTGGTGCGTTGGCGGATTCGGCGTCGCCACTATTCTCTTCGGCCTCTCTCGAAGCCTCGTGCTTTCTCTGCTTGCGCTATTCCTTGTTGGCGCGACGGACATGGTCAGCGTCATTGTTCGCCAGATGTTCATTCAAGTCGGTACGCCCAATGAAATGCGTGGCCGCGTGAATGCTGTCGACATGATTTTTATTGGCGCTTCCAACGAACTTGGCCAGTTTGAATCCGGACTCACGGCACAGTGGTTCGGCGCCGTGCCCGCAGTGGTCCTGGGCGGGCTGGGCACACTCATGGTGACCGGATTATGGGCGTGGACTTTTCCGGAATTGCGCCGCGCCGGCGAGAGTGCTCAACCCGCCGAATAGGTCAGAAAGTCGAACTATTTCTTCTTTGATTTTGCCGGCGGGTTCTCCGGCATCGCCATCTCCATCGGAGTGCTCGCGCCTGCCGCGAGCTCTTTTTTCACGGATTCTGGTATCTTGTCCGCGTTCTTCACCAGAACGGCCACCTGCCAAATCTGTTTTTCCGTAAGCTGCCCTTTGAACGCCGGCATCCCCGACAGTCGAATTCCATTTTCCACTTTCCAATACGACTCCCACTCTTCGTCGTCCGTCACCCCCGTGCCTTTGAAGAGTTCCGGCGGCGCCGGAAACATTCCCTGCGCCTCCGCGGTCTTGGGCTCGTTCGGCAGGCCGTGGCACATCGCGCAGTGCTCCTTGTAAACCTTTGCCCCGGCAAGCACATTCGCTTCGTCCGCCGCTACCTGAGGTGCCGGGTGCGCCAGCTTATCCAGGTAAGCATGCAGTGCCACGCGCACGAGCCTCTTTTCAAACGGTATCGGCGGCGCCGAAGTGGCCACCGGCGCGTGCCCCGATGAGAAATAGTAATAAATGCCTCCGGCAACCAACAGGATTCCGAGCAAAATCCCTAGAATCAAGCCCTTGAGCATGTGGTTTTTCTCCCCACAAAACAGGATTAGTGGCTCCACGTCTTGAAGCCCGTGCCGTTCCGCGACAGTCTACTTTCTCCCGCCCATTTCTGCACCCCTCAATTTCCAAGAACGCCCTAAGTTCGCATTCCCGCCCAACCAATTGCACCACGCGAAGGTCCTGCCCAGGGGCTCGATCGGTACCCGTGTTTTCGTAACCTTTCGCCTCCAAGAGCCGTCTTATCTAGTCGTAGGCAAAGTTTTCCGGTAGGCTGCAGGTACCAGGCGCCGCAGCCCCCAGCGTCTACTTGCGATTGCCCTGCTTTCGGCAGACTCTCTCGCACAACTATTTTCATAATAGGAGCGAACGGATGGGCCAGACCAAGTCCTTAGACCTTCCCGACCCGGGCTCGGACAGCGCGTCGGCCACTGCGCCTTCGAAGAGCCGCTGGTGGCTCTGGGTTCTTGTGCTTGGCGTTGTAACTCTGGGCGGCTGGTATTACTACAGCGCAAAGAATTCCAGCCAGGCGGCCGACCCTGCCGCAGCCGCAGCGGCGGGTAAAAGCAAGGGAGGCTTCAGCGCAGCGAACATGGTTGTGCCGGTCGTGGTTGCCACTGCGCAACGCGGCGATTTGCCCGTTTATTTCAATGGACTTGGCACCGTGACCGCCTTCAACACCGTTACGGTTCGCAGCCGTGTCGATGGTCAGCTCGTCAGTGTCGCGTTTAAGGAAGGCCAGTTCGTCCACGAGGGAGATCTTCTCGCGCAAATCGATCCGCGCCCGTTCCAGGTACAGCTTGGGCAAGCGCTCGGGCAACTCGCTAAAGACCAGGCACAGCGCAAAGATGCGGAAGTCAATTTTGAGCGCTTCAAGCTTCTTTTCAAGGAAGGCGTGATCCCCCAACAGCAGCTCGACACTCAGGCCGCGTTGGTTGGGCAGTTTGATGGCGCCATCGCGTCCGATCAAAGTCAGATCGACAACGCCAAGCTGCAACTGACATATTCCCGCATCACCGCGCCGATCAGCGGCCGCATCGGCCTGCGTCTCGTTGACGCCGGGAACATCGTGCATGCCAGCGATACCAACGGACTTTTGGTGATCACCCAGCTGCAGCCTATCTCGGTGATTTTCAGCTTGCCGCAGGATCAGCTTCCCCAAGTGAACGCGAAGCTTCGCTCCGGCGTTCAACTTATGGTCGATGCTTATGATCGCGACGACACCGCCAAAATCGCCAGCGGAAAACTACAAACCATCGACAATCAAATTGATCCAACCACCGGAACCTACAAGCTGAAATCCGTCTTTGCCAATACGGACAACGCTCTTTTCCCGAATCAATTTGTCAATGTCCACCTTCTCGTGGACACCAAGCGCAACCTCACGATCGTTCCCACTGCCGCCATCCAGCGCGGTCCGCAGGGAACTTACGTGTACGCTGCCGGCCCCGACAACACGGCGAAGATTCGAATCGTCACCATCGCGCAGACCACCGGTGACAGCGTGGGCTTGAGCGCCGGGTTGAATTCCGGTGATGTCGTCGTGATTGATGGTCAAGATAAGCTTCAGGACGGAACAAAGATCAGTCCCAGCCCGGCCGGCGGTTCGAATGGCGCTGGCCGCGGGGCTGCGTCTCCGTCTCCCGCCCAAGACGCGCCGCAATCCGGGAGACCTTCGAAAGGCCAGGCTGGAGGATCTCCGCGATGAGTCCGTCTCGGCCGTTTATTCTGCGGCCGGTCGCCACCACTCTTCTGATGGTCGGCGTCCTACTGGTGGGCTGGGTCGCGTTCCGGCAGTTGCCTATCTCTGCTTTGCCCCAGGTCGACTACCCGACCATTCAGGTGCAAACGTTCTATCCGGGCGCAAGCCCCGAAGTCATGGCATCTTCGGTCACGGCCCCGCTCGAGCGTCAGTTCGGCCAAACTCCAGGCTTGAATCAGATGACATCCACGAGTTCCTTCGGGAGCTCGATGATTACGCTGCAGTTTGATTTGGACCTAAATATCGATGTCGCCGAGCAGCAAGTCCAGGCGGCCATCAACAGCGCTTCGAATCTTCTCCCTCAAGGACTCCCCAACCCGCCGATCTACAGCAAAATCAATCCGGCGGACGCGCCCATCCTAACGCTCGCGCTCACATCGAAATCTCTTCCGCTATCCAAAGTGGAAGACCTCGCGGACACCACGCTCGCTCAGAAAATTTCTCAGCTCAGCGGCGTCGGGCTTGTCAGCATTAGTGGCGGCCAGCGTCCGGCAGTGCGCATCCAGGCGAATCCGACAGCCCTGGCTTCCTACGGACTGAGCCTTGAAGACTTGCGCACCGCGCTGAGCCAATCCAACGTCGATCAGGCCAAAGGCACGTTTGACGGCTTGCATCAGGCTTACACCATCGGCGCAAACGATCAGCTTATTTCCAGCAACAGCTACCGTCCGTTGATCATTGCCTACCGTAACGGCGCGCCCGTGCGGCTGACCGACGTCGCCACGGTTGTCGACGGTGTTGAAAATGCCAAGCAGGCCGCCTGGGCCAATCGGGACTCCGCCGTCATTCTGAATATTCAACGGCAGCCCGGCGCGAACATCATCGCGGTGGTCGATCGCGTGAAGAAACTTCTTCCGCAACTTCAAGCGGCGCTTCCCGCCGCCGTGCATGTGGATATTCTTACCGACCGCACCACCACGATTCGCGCGTCTGTCGAGGATGTGCAATTTACGCTGGTGCTGACGGTCGCGCTGGTGGTGATGGTCATTTTCCTTTTCCTGCGAAGTCTGCGCGCCACGATCATTCCGAGCATCGCTGTTCCGCTTTCCCTGATTGGCACTTTCGGTGTGATGTACCTGCTCGGCTACAGCCTCAACAACCTTTCTCTCATGGCCTTGACAATTTCGACCGGCTTCGTCGTCGACGACGCCATCGTCATGATCGAAAACATCAGCCGTTATATCGAGGAAGGCGAATCGCCCCTGCAGGCGGCGCTAAAGGGCTCCGAGCAAATCGGGTTCACCATCGTTTCGCTGACCGTTTCGCTTATTGCCGTACTCATTCCTCTTCTCTTTATGGGCGATATCGTTGGCCGCCTGTTCCGCGAATTCGCGGTCACCCTGGCGGTCACCATTCTTGTTTCCGCGTTTGTTTCGCTTACGCTCACGCCGATGATGTGCGCCAAGCTGCTCCGTCATCAGAAAAAAGAAGAGGAAGGCTGGTTCTACCGCAAGTCCGAGGATGCCTTCAATGCGGTCATTGCATTCTATGGCCGGACGCTGCAGTTCGTTCTGCGCTTCCGCACGACCACGCTCATTGTCACCGTCGCGACGCTCGTCGGGACAATTCTTCTCTACATTTATGTTCCCAAGGGGTTTTTCCCGGTTCAGGATACCGGCGTCATTCTCGGCGTCTCCGAAGGTCCGCAAAACGTCTCCTTCGCGGCGATGGCGCAGCGGCAGCAGGCGCTTGCAGACGTCATTCTCAAGGACCCGGCGGTCGAAAGCCTTTCCTCATTCATCGGCGTTGACGGAACGAATACCACGCTGAACAGCGGGCGCATCCAGATCAATCTCAAACCGCTGGCCGAGCGCCAAATCAACGCTTCGGATGTGATCCGCCGCCTGCAACCCGAACTCGCGAAAGTTGATGGCGTTTCGCTCTTTCTCCAGCCGGTTCAGGACTTGACGGTCGAAGACCGCGTCAGCCGCACGCAATTCCAGTACAGCCTCGAAGATGTGGATGCCAAGGAGCTCGCCTACTGGGCGCCACGCTTCATCGACAAATTGAAATCGCTTCCCGAGCTTCGCGACGTCGCGAGCGACCAATTAAACCAGGGCCTCGTCGCTTCCCTCACAATTGACCGCGACTCCGCGGCGCGCCTGGGAATTCTTCCTGCCGACATTGACAACACGCTCTACGACGCCTTTGGCCAGCGCCAAGTCTCCACGATTTTCACGCAACTCAATCAGTATCACGTGGTCATGGAAGTTGATCCGCAGTTCCAGCAGGATCCGGATTCGCTCAAGAATATTTACGTGAAGTCTTCCAACGGCACGCAGGTCCCGCTGACCGCCTTCACGCATTTCGATCCCGGCGATGCGGCCCTCGCGCTGAATCATCAGGGCCAGTTTCCGGTGGTCACCCTTTCGTTCAATCTGGCTCCGAATGGCGCGCTCGGAGACGCCGTGAACGCCATCAACCTCGCCAAGCAGGAATTGAATATGCCCCCCAGTGTCCAGGCTACGTTCCAGGGCACGGCAGCCGCCTTCCTCAAGTCCCTGGCCAATGAACCCATCCTCATTCTTGCCGCGCTCGTTACTGTCTACATTGTTCTGGGCATCCTGTACGAGAGCTACATTCACCCGATCACGATTCTCTCGACGCTCCCGTCCGCCGGCGTTGGCGCCATTCTCGCGCTGCTTCTTTGCCGGACGGAGTTCAGCGTCATCGCGCTGATCGGCATCATCCTGCTCATCGGCATCGTCAAGAAAAACGCCATCATGATGATCGACTTCGCGCTGGAGGCCGAGCGCAAGGAAGGGAAGGCGCCGCTGGATGCCATCTACGAAGCGTGCTTGCTTCGTTTCCGGCCCATCATGATGACCACGATGGCTGCGCTGCTCGGTGGCCTGCCGCTCGCGCTCGGCGCGGGCGTGGGTTCTGAATTGCGCCGTCCTCTGGGCATCACCATCGTCGGCGGCCTGATTCTCAGCCAATTGCTGACGCTTTACACCACGCCGGTTGTTTATCTGGCGTTCGATTGGCTTGGGCGCCGCTTCGCGTTTCACGTCGGCAATCCCGTTGAAGAGCCAGCCCACGGAGACTAGCGCGTGAACTTTTCCTCCAACTTTTCCGCGCCCTTTATTCGACGGCCCGTCGCCACGTCGCTGATTACCTTTGCCATTTTTCTCTCCGGAGCTGTCGCATTTCGGTTTTTGCCAGTTGCGCCGCTGCCGCAAGTCGATTTCCCAACCATCGGCGTGGGAGCCGGTCTGCCTGGCGCGAGTCCCGAAACCATGGCCTCCGCCGTCGCCACGCCGCTCGAGCGTCAGTTCAGCCGCATCGCGGGCGTCACACAGATGACTTCCTCGAGCGGCCTTGGCTCCACGGGGATCACTCTCCAGTTTGATCTTAATCGCGACATCAACGCGGCCGCGCGCGACGTTCAAGCCGCCATTAACGCTGCTCGCAGCCAGCTTCCCGCCGATCTCCCTGGCCAGCCCACGTATCGAAAAGCTAATCCAGCGGACGCGCCGATCTTGATGTTCTCGCTGACCTCGGACAACATCCCGCCTGCGCAGATTTACGATGCCGCCGATTCGGTTCTCGCCCAGAAAATTGCCCAAGTCGAAGGCGTGGGCCAGGTTTTCACCTGGGGGAGTGCCCGCCCCGCTGTGCGCGTCGAGGCGAATCCGTACCAGCTCAATAGCTACGGAATCAGCCTGGAGACCGTTCGCAGATCGCTGCAAGCCGCCAACGCCAACCTCGCCAAAGGCGCGCTCTCCGACTCCAAGCAAACTTGGGCCGTTTCCGACACGGATCAGCTTTTCAAAGCGTACGAATACCAGCCGCTCATCGTTGCCGGCCATCAAGGCGCTCCCGTTCGTTTGCGCGACATCGCCGAAGTGGTCGATTCCGTCGAAGACACTCGCAATCTTGGATTGTTCAACGCAAAACCCGGCGTCATTATCGCCATCTTTCGCCAGCCCGGCGCAAACATGATCGAGACCGTCGACCGCATCCTGGCTATCCTCCCTTTTCTGCGTGCCTCTATTTCTCCTTCGCTTCATTTGAATGTTGCTGTCGACCGCACAACCACGATCCGCGCTTCCGTGCATGACGTGGAAGTCGCACTCATGATTTCCATCGTCCTGGTGATTTTCGTGGTCTTCGCCTTTCTCCGAAATGTCTGGGCCACGATCATTCCCAGCGTCGCGGTTCCACTGTCGCTCATTGGCACCTTCGGCGTGATGTATCTCGGCCACTACAGCCTAGACAATCTCTCGCTCATGGCCCTGACCATTTCCACTGGTTTCGTCGTTGATGATGCCATCGTGGTCATCGAAAACATCACTCGCCATATAGAAAATGGCATGGCGCCGTACCAAGCCGCGATGAAAGGCTCCAGTGAAATTGGCTTTACCGTTCTTTCCATGAGCACTTCGCTGGTTGCCGTGTTCATTCCGATTCTTCTCATGGGCGGAATCGTCGGACGCCTCTTCCGCGAATTTGCAATCGTTCTCAGCGTGGCGATTGGCGTTTCACTTCTGATTTCGCTCACCACCACGCCTATGATGTGCGCGCGCTTCCTGCGCCACGAAACCGGCCGGCACAATTGGCTCTATCGTTTCTCCGAGAACGCGTTCAATCGTCTGCTGAGCACCTACGATGTATCGCTTCGCTGGGTGCTTCGCCACCAGTTCCTCATCCTGCTGGTCACCTTCGGCACGGTTTGTCTGAACGTGTATCTCTTTGTCCAGACGCCCAAAGGATTCTTCCCGCAGCAGGACACCGGCCGCTTCACCGGGCTCATCCAGGGGGATCAGGATCTTTCGTTCTCGGCGATGTCGCAGAAAATGCGTCAATTCACTGACATCGTCTTGCAGGACCCAGCGGTGGATACCGTCATAGCCTTCACCGGCGGCGGGAGCGGTGGCAGCACAGCGCGCATGTTCGGCCAGCTCAAGCCGCTCAGCGAACGCAAGATTTCCGTTGATCAGATCATCGGGCGCATTCGTTCGAAAACTGCCAGAATTCCCGGCGCCGCCCTATACTTGCAAGCTGTCCAGGATCTCAGCGTTGGCGGCCGCTTTGGCGGCGCTCAATATCAGTACACGCTTCAGGCGGACAATCTCACCGACCTCACCCACTGGGCGCCCATCATCATGCAGCGCCTGCAAAAAATCCCCGAACTCCGCGATGTCAACTCCGACCAGCAGATGCATGGCTTGCAGAGTTCGCTCTTCATCGATCGCGATACCGCTTCGCGGCTCGGCGTTTCCGTGCAAGACATCGACAACACTCTCGGCGACGCCTTCGGCCAGCGCCAGGTCTCCAACATTTACAAAGGCCTGAATCAGTATCACGTCGTGCTGGAAGTCGCTCCCGAATTTCAACAAAGCCCCGAAGCGCTAAAATCCATTTACGTGCCTTCCAAATCCGGGAAGCTCGTTCCGCTCAGCGCCTTCGCGCATTACGAGCCGTCCAACACGGCGCTCTCCGTCAATCACCAGGGCATCTTCCCGGCCATCACGCTTTCATTCAATCTTGCTCCCGGCGCTTCTCTCGGTCCCGCGGTCCAGCACATCGAACAGGCTCGCCGCGAACTCGGCGTGCCCAATACCGTTCACGCCACCTTTCAAGGCACCGCGCAGGCTTTTCAGGATTCGCTCTCCAATCAGCCGGTGTTGATTCTTACTGCTCTCGCCGCCGTTTACATCGTTCTCGGCATCCTCTACGAGAGCTTCATTCATCCCATTACCATCCTCTCCACGATTCCTTCTGCTGGAATTGGCGCGCTACTCGCGATTCAATTCATTAAGTCCGATCTGAACATCATCGCGCTCATCGGCATCATTCTTCTGATTGGGATCGTCAAGAAAAACGCCATTCTCATGATTGATTTTGCCGTTCAAGTGGAGAGGGAAGAAGGATCGTCGCCAGTCGAAGCCATCTACAAGGCTTGCCTATTGCGTTTCCGGCCCATTTTGATGACTACGATGGCCGCGCTGCTCGGCGCCATGCCTCTGGCCCTGGGCACAGGCGTTGGCTCCGAACTGCGCCGGCCTCTGGGCATCACCATCGTCGGTGGGCTCATTCTCAGCCAGATGCTCACGCTTTTCACCACGCCGGTTGTGTATATCTACATGGATCGACTGCAATCCTGGCTTCGCCGCACGTTCAGCCACACACCCGCGCCAGTTCCTGCACCGCAGACAGATTGATCCCCAAGGTCGCTCGAACCTCTGTTCTACGCGCTGCCAATCAGCCATCCCGTCAAGAAAACCAAAACGCCGCCGACAATCACCTGGAAGGACGCCTGCAAGAACGGCGTGTCCATGTAGCGATGACGAATGTAGCTGATCACCCCGAGTTCCACCGCCACCACGATAACTGCCACCAGCATCGCGACGCGAAAACTGCCAATCAGGAAAGGCAAAGTATGCCCGATGCCGCCGGCGGTGGTCATCAACCCGGTCACCCCGCCGCGCAACCATGGCGAGCCCCGTCCCGTCAAAGATCCGTCGTCGGAAAGCCCCTCTGAAAACGCCATCGAAATGCCTGCGCCAATCGAGGCTGCCAGGCCGACCAGGAAGGCTTCCCAGCTCTTGTGCGAAGCGAACGCCGCGGCAAAAATTGGCGCCAGCGTCGAGACCGAGCCATCCATCAGCCCTGCCAATCCCGGCTGCACCACTTGCAGCAGGAAGAGCTTGCGGTGCGATTCATCTTCTGTGGCTTTTGCACTCACCGTAAGATGCTTGGCTTCCAGCTCACCCGCCGCGTGCTCGTGTTTTCGCTCTTCGTCGGCAAGTTTGTTCAGCAATTCGCGCGTGGACACGTCTGACGTGCGGCCTGCCGCCCGCGCGTAAAAGCGGCTCGCTTCCATCTCCATCAATTCCGCTTGCTTGCGGGCTACCTTCACGCCCAGTGGGCGAACCAGCCATACCGGTTTCCTCTGCAGAAATCCCTTTACGTTTTCGCGGCGGATCAGCGGAATGTGGTCGCCGAAACGCTGCCGGAACATCGCAAACAAGCGGTCGCGGTGTCCCACTTCTTCTTCGCGCATCGCTTCAAACATTTGCGCTGTCGAGGGATACTCGTCACGCAGCGCGTCCGCAAATTCGCCGTAAATCCGCCCGTCTTCCTCTTCGGCCGCTATAGCGATCGCCAGAATCTCTTTTTCCGTCAAATCCTTGAATTTTTTGAGCATCGTTCTCTGTCCTCGGACTTCTGTAGCGAAGAAGAATCGCACAAAGCGAGCAGGGAAGTCACCTTCCTGCCGCCGATTGCTGCTGGCTCATTTTTTGCCAGGAGCGTCGTTCTGCCGCGAACGAACTGGCAATACACCTTGCACTTCTACACATCGTGTGTTAGATAGGTAGAAGACGGAGGCATGACATGGCAGAGAAATCGGATCTCCCGCAGGGCACGCTGGACTTGTTGATTCTGAAAATAGTCGCGCTTGGCCCGGTGCATGGGTATGCCATCGCCCAGCGCCTGGAACAGGTTTCGCGCGGCGTGGTCCAAGTTCCACAAGGTTCGCTCTACCCGGCTTTGCACCGGCTCGAAAACCGCGGACTTCTCGCCGCGGATTGGGAGGAAACGGAGAGCGGGCGCGAGGCGAAGTTCTATCGCCTGACGCGGAAAGGGCGGACGCAGCTCGAAACGGAGGCCGCAAGCTGGCAGCGATTGATTGAAGCCGTCGGGCTGGTACTCAAATTGTCTGGCGGAGGTGCGGAATGAATTGGTGGCATCGTCTCTTGCGCCGAAAGAAGATGGAAGAACATCTTGAGAAGGAATTGCGGTTCCACCTTGAACAACACACGAACGAGCTGATCGCGCAAGGGTATTCTCGGGACGAAGCGCGGCGACAGTCGCGGCTTTCGCTCGGTGGTCCTGAGCAAGTGAAAGAGAACTGCCGCGATGCCCGTGGCACACGCTGGCTCGAAGACCTTCTGCAGGATTTTCGGTACGCCATTCGGATGCTGCGAAAGCAACCTGGCTTCGCGGGAGTCGCCCTGTTGACGCTCGCCCTTGGAAGCGGAGCGACGACTGTCATGTTCACGGTCGTCAACGGTGTTCTGCTCAAACCATTGCCGTATCCAGAGCCGGACAGGCTGGTCGTGGTCCACGGTCACACGGATACATGGAACGCCGCTATATACGGCGAACAAAATCTGACTTACCCAGATTTTCTCGATTGTCGGCGCTCGAGCCGCTCTCTGGAGATGGCAGGCTTCGTCTATAGCGGAGGCATACTCGGCGAGCCGGGAGTGCCTGAATATGTCGAACGGCGGGAGATCACTCCCGAACTCTTTTCCGTTCTGGGTGTTCCGCTGTTGCGCGGACGCCCTTTCTTGCCGGAAGAGGACCGGCCCGGCAGGGCACCGGTAGTTATCCTGAGCTACAGTTTGTGGCAACGTCGCTTCGCTGGGGAACCGCGAACCGTTGGTCTCCCAGTTGTTCTTGATGACAAAAGTTATACGGTCGTTGGCATCACGCCCCCAGGTTTCCAACTGGATGGAGAGGAGGGAGACGTTTTTACCCTGCTCGGCCAAGACACCGCAGCGTATCTGCGGAATCGGCGCGCACATCCAGTTGGTGTTGTGGCGCGCCTACGGCCAGGCGCGAAGCTGTCGCAGGCATCCGCGGAGCTGGAACTGATCGGCCAGCAGTTGACGGCGCAGTATCCGGATTCCAACAAGGGCCGCAGCTTCGTTGCAATGCCGCTCCGTCCCGATGTGGGAGATGTCCGCTCCACGCTCTGGCTGCTCCTTGGCGCGGTCGGATTGGTGCTGTTGATCGCGTGCGTCAACGTCGCCAGCCTGCTCCTGGCGCGAGCCGTTTCGCGAGATCGTGAACTCGCCATGCGCGTGGCGCTCGGAGCGAGCCGCGGGCGGTTGGTCCGCCAGTGCTTAACCGAGAGCGCGGTGTTGGGACTTTCCGGAGGCGTTCTCGGTGTTCTCGTCGCCGCCGTTGGCTTCCGTCCATTTGTGCAGTTTTGGCCGGGCACCCTGCCGCGAGCCGATGAGATCCAACTCGATTGGCGTGTCTTGCTGTTTGCTTTGACCGCTTCTCTGGTGAGCGGTCTTCTCTTCGGCCTGGCTCCAGCCTTGCGCGCTCCCGTAGGGGAAGTGGAACAGGCACTTCGCGCCGGAGGCCGCACCCTTGCCGGAAGCTCACGCCGCCTGCACAGCGGTTTTGTCATATCGGAAATCGCTCTGGCGGTGGTGCTGTTGGTTACCGCCGGGATGCTGGGACGTACTCTCCTACGGCTCTCATCGCTCAACCCGGGCGTCAATACTCGCAACGTCCTGGTCACTCGCATGGCGCTTTCCCCTGCCGCGCTCGCGCACCCCGACGGAATACGCGCGGCCTGGCAGGATGTCCTGGACCGTGCGCGACGCGTGCCCGGAGTCGAGTCTATTGCGGCGGTTGATACCTTCCCGATGCGCCAGGGAGAGAATCAATTGGGTTACTGGAACACCCCGGCTGTTCCGCCGGAGAACCAACAACCGCTTGCGCTTGCAACCAGCGTGACCCCGGATTACCTGAAGGTCATGGGCATTCCGCTGCTCAAGGGCAGATTCTTTGATGATCACGATCGCCGGGGGAGAGACGCCGTTATCGTGATTGATGAGGTCCTCGCGCAACAAGCTTTCGGCACTCGGGAGTGTGTGGGGAAGCGCTTATGGATTCCGGAAATGTCCGGTCCAAACTGGTCAGAAGGTAACGATTCGTTACTTGTAGTGGGTGTGGTTGGTCATGTCCGGCATTGGGGGCTCGCACGCGACGATCAAGCGCCAGTGCGCGCCCAGTTCTATTATCCCTTCGCCCAGGTGCCGGACGGAGCCTTGCGTCGCTGGTCTGAATTGATGTCCATCGCCGTACGGACAAGCATCCCCCCGTTGAATGTGGTTGACTCATTGCGGCGGGAACTGCGCGGAGCCACAGGTGGGGCGACCGGCGATCAAGCTCTCTACCAGGTGCGGACTTTGGAGCAACTCGCGAGCGATTCACTGGCGCGCCAGCGCTTCCTCTTGCTGCTCTTTGGTATCTTCGCGGGCCTGGCTTTGGCGCTGGCGTGTATCGGCATTTACGGCGTGCTGGCTTACTTGACCGGGCAGCGAGTACCGGAAATCGGAGTGCGCATGGCGCTCGGCGCGAACGCCCGTGAAGTTATTCGGCTTGTACTTCGTCAGAGTCTCGGAATGATTTTCGGCGGCGTTGCTGTGGGCATTCTTGCCGCCCTGGCAGCAGGGCGCTTGTTGATGCACACGGTGGACGGCATGCAGTCCACCGAACTATCCACACTCATTATTACGATTCCCGTGCTGGTCCTTGCCGCAATGCTGGCCAGCTATGGACCAGCCCGACGCGCCAGCCGGATAGACCCAATTCGTGCGCTGCGCCAGGACTGAACTCTACGGCATGAATCCTTGCGTTCTGCAAACCTGCACAATGCCCAGGCGGTCTTCCGCGCCGATTCCGGTCCCTGGCCGTAAACCTCAATAGCGAGAACGATTTAGGCTTCCCGCCTGTGGATAACTTTCCCCCCTTGATCTCGAATTGGTACCAAAGGTCTTCCACCGCTTCAATTCGGGACGAATTTCTCTCTTCTTCTTCTCTATCAGCACCTTATCGCTCCTTTTCAACAGCTCACTCCCTTCCTTTTCTAGTACTTCCGTACTACCATTTTCCTGGAACGGCCTACTTCGTTCTGGGTACGTTCCCGCTATAGGTTTGCGCGTCGCTCCCGGAATACAATCTTCCCGGATGGTAAACAGCGTTTCCGGAAAGATGATTTGTCTCCATGGCGACCCAGCACGATCTGATGACGAAAAATCACCCAACAGGAAGTTCCAGCAAGCAGCCAATTTCCAATAAGGAGCGCCGTGGCAGCCGCCGTTGCAAGATTACGCAGCTTATGCGCATTCGCCCTTCCGACCCTAACAAAGACCACTTTGAAGACTTGCGCGGCTCGGTTAGCGTTTCGCGTTCCGGTGTCTTTTTTCAGTCCAGTGAACCTGGTTATGAAGTTGGCATGCGGCTGTTTGTAACCATGCCGTATTCGAAAGATCCCGCTTCCATGGCCCGCGAGTACCTCGCGGAAGTCGTGCGAAGGGATGTTCTCCCGACCGGCATGTTTGGCGTCGGAATCAAAATCCTCATGGAAATGGGGATTCAGCACTCGTATAACTTTGGCGCAGGCAACTCACGATAGGTTGGGCAGACCTACAAGTCATTCCGCCAAACCGGCAAAAGCAAGAGCGGACGCCCCGGAAGTTCGGGACGCCCGCTCTTGTGTTTGGGGGTGGAGAGATCGATTAAGCCGACTGCCCGAACAGGCGCATCGCCCGGTGCCTTAGGATTCCCAGCTGCCGGTTGAGCGGGTTCGTGCGGCCAAGGAAACTGAGCACGGGAGACCGGCGAGGCGTGAGTTTGTTCATCGCAATGGTCAGGCGGATATCGCGGCGGGCGTATTTGAGGCCCGTCTGCAGAGCGTCAACGGCGTCGTCGCGCCGTCCGGCGGCGGCGTATACTTCGGCGAGATTCAAGTAGAGCTGAGCCTGATTGCGCTTCATGCGAACGGCGGAATCGCACAGCCGTTCCGCTTCGCCCCATTTGCGTTCGGAGCGCGCCAGCACGACGCCAAGGTAGGACATGTAATAGGGGTTGTTCTTGTCCAGGTCCACAGCGCGCCGCATGTGCGGCAGAGCTTTCATTGCGTAATTGTCCCGCAGGAGTGTCAATCCGGTCTTGAATTCACGGAAGGCTTCCGTATCCATCATCGGCTCACCTCATCCACCGCCGCGCAGCTCGATGAGAAACCGGGCGCGAGGCGATCGCAGGAGAATAGGATTTCTGGGAGGTTCGGAAGACCCGCCGCGGCGCGTTAGAGCGTCGCGCCAACTTCAGCAGTGAATCATCAAAACGAAATGTCCCGCGCAGCCAGACGATGAGCGGAACAGCGAGTAACACAGTGGCGAGTAGGCTTCCCATCCCAGTACTTTTGAAGCTACGCGCAGTTTAAATCGGAATCTACTGACCCGGAGGACAGTCTTGGGCCAGCGGCACTGGAGTTGGGGCGTCACAAAGAAGGACAGGTTCCTTGGCGAGGCTTACGCGGCGACGAGGGCTTCCAGAACCGCACAACAGCTTTCCCTGGGGTTGCCAGGATGGCCTTTGGCTTATGGAGCTAACACTGTGGGGCTGCCAAGCTAAACGTGGGCGTGTTCGATGCGCGCCGGGCCACCACGCAGGCGGGCCTCGTAGATCGGGAATTTCGCGGCCAGTTCAGCGACTTGTTTGCGCACGCGCTGTTCGGCTTCGGCGTTGCCGATGTTCGAAAGAATCTCCGCGATCCAACCGCCAATCTGCTCCATCTCCGGTTCGCGCATCCCGCGGGTGGTGACCGAGGGACCTCCGAGGCGGATTCCACCACCCTTCATGGGTGGAAGCGGATCGAAGGGAATGGAATTTTTGTTTACGGTGATCCCGGCGCGATCGAGAGCTTTTTCGGCGTCCGTTCCGGTAATCCCGCGCGAATGGACTTCGATTAAGAAGAGATGGTTGTCCGTACCACCCGTGACAATGCGAAATCCGTGCTTTGCGACTGCTGCTGCCATGGCCTTCGTATTGGCGACGACTTGCTTCTGGTATTCCTTGAAGGACGGCTCCATCGCTTCCTTCAAGCACACCGCTTTCGCTGCAATCGTGTGTACCAGCGGACCGCCTTGCGTCCCAGGGAAAGTCAACCTGTCTAGTTCCTTGGCAAATGCGGCCTTGCAGAGGACCAAGCCGCCGCGGGGCCCGCGCAGCGTCTTATGCGTTGTCGTTGAAACGATGTCGGCGTGTGGGACAGGGCTAGGATGAACCCCAGCGGCGACGAGTCCCGCAATGTGCGCCATGTCCACAAAAAAGAGCGCGCCAACGGACTTCGCGGCTTTGGCGATGCGCTCAAAATCGATGATGCGCGAATAGGCGCTGGCGCCCGCGACGATCATCTTGGGCTTATGCTCAGCGGCGAGCCTTTCAATCTCGTCGTAGTCAATCCGCTCGTCTTCCTTCTTTACGCCATAGGCGACGAACTTGTACATTCGCCCGGAGAAATTCAGCGGATGCCCGTGTGTCAGATGGCCGCCATGCGAAAGATTCATTCCAAGGACTACATCATCCTTCTGTAGCGTGGACATATAGACGGCAACATTGGCGGATGTGCCGGAATGGGCTTGCACATTGGCGTGTTCAGCTCCAAAGAGTTCCTTTGCGCGATCGATGGCGAGCTGTTCAACCTTGTCCGCGTATTCGCAGCCGCCGTAGTAGCGCTTGCCTGGATAGCCCTCGGCGTACTTGTTCGTGAAGATCGAGCCCATAGCTTCGAGGACGGCCTCGGAGACCAGGTTTTCCGAAGGGATGAGCTCCAGCCCCGTGGCTTGGCGCCGGGCTTCGTCGCGAAGTAGGCCGGCAATTTGCGGATCGACGGAATCAAGGGAGCGATTCATGCGGTCGTTGGAGATGGTAGTTTTGGTCATGAAAAATCCTGGTCTCGCTATGCGCCATCCACAGGCGAAGAGTGGGCTGCGTGGTGATTTTATCGAATGGGGTGGCGGAAAGCCAATTTCGTGGCAGCGGTTCCTCCTTGGCTTCGAGCGCACCTTACCCCGATCACTCCTCGAAGCGGTCCAGGTTCACCCGCCTGGCTGAAACGAATGGTATATTGGCGGCGAACCATAGCCATTTGAACGAATCGCCATCGCTGCTCAGACCGACATCACCAAACCAGGGGGGCATAGCCAACCAATGTCAATACCTAGAGGAAATATTCTGCGAGACAAGCCATGGTCGCGGCGGAGACGCCGGCCTCTTCTATTATTCGCGTGCGTGTTGCAGGTTGCGTTCGTGGCGGTAGCTCTGCGCGCGCAAGAGAAGAATCCGTTTTCTGGCGATGCCAAAGTCGCGAAGTTAGGTGAATCGCAATTCCGCGCCAACTGCGCGTTTTGCCACGGTTTGGGCGCGAGGGGCGGCGGACGCGGCCCGGACCTCACGAGCGCGCAGAAACATCATGGCAATACCGACACCGAGATGTTTCACAACGTGCACGATGGGATCCCTGGCACGGCCATGGCCGCGGCAACAGAGGGAGGCATCGGGGTGGGCATGTCAGACGAAGAAATCTGGCAGGTGATTACTTATATCAGAAGCGTGGAAAAGAAGGCCAGCGCGGCAGAGACTGGAAACGCCACGCGGGGGAAGGAACTCTTCTACGGCACTGCAGCTTGCGGGACCTGTCACATGGTCAACGGCAAAGGCGGGCGCCTGGGTCCGGATCTCAGCTCCACGGGCGTTTCCCGATCCGTTGAATACCTGACGGAATCGCTGCGCAGTCCGAGCAAGCGGCTAGCGAAAGGAATCTCGCAGCCGCTGAAGGATTTTGCGCAGGAATATGAAACTGCAACGGTGGTAACTTCCGACGGAACAAAGCTGCAGGGCGTGGTGCTCAACGAAGACAGTTTTACCGTGCAAATGCTGGACACGCGCGAACAGCTGCACGCATTCGAGAAAACCAAGCTGCGATCCTACGAGAAGACGCGCGATTCGCTGATGCCGGCGTATGACGCGAAGATTCTTCCGGACAAAGATCTGAAGGATCTTATCGCGTTTCTACTTGCGGCGAGCGAGAAGGGGGCTGGGCAATGAAATTCATGCGCGTTATCCATTCCATTCCGTATTTTATCGTTTGCTGCGGGCTTCCTTCATCCTCCGGCGCGCAGGTGACTTCCGAGCGGCTGCTGAATTCTTCCAAGGAGCCGCAGAACTGGCTGATGTACTCCGGAGATTATGCGGGGCATCGCTTTAGCGCGCTGGATCAAATCAACGTGTCTAATGCGGCGGCGCTTGTTCCCAAATGGGCGTATCAAACGATGGCAGGGGGAAAATTCGAAGCGACGCCACTCGTTGTGGACGGAATTCTGTACGGTACCGGGCAAGACGACCGCGTCTATGCCCTGGACGCGCGTTCCGGGCGCCCTATCTGGCAGTACCAACGCCTGCTGCCGGCGGACATTCGGCCATGTTGCGGGCGAGTCAACCGCGGGCTTGGCATCCTCGGCGATAAAGTTTTTGTGGCGACGCTGGATGCGCACGTCATTGCACTGGACAGCAAGACCGGCAATGTTGTTTGGGACGTGAATGCCGCCGAGCACGCTAAGGGCTACAGTTTTACGCTGGCTCCGCTGGTAATCAAGAACCTTGTGCTTGTTGGCGTATCTGGCGGCGAATACGGCATCCGCGGGTTCATTGACGCGTATGATGCGACGACGGGCAAGCGCAAATGGCGGTTCTATACGGTTCCCGGTCCGGGAGAGCCCGGCCACGAAACCTGGGAAGGGGACTCCTGGAAAATCGGCGGCTCGCCTGCTTGGATCACCGGGACCTACGATCCCGCGACGAACACGACGTTTTGGACCACCGGAAATCCCGCGCCTTCGAATCGTGGCGAAGGCCGCGCGGGCGACAATCTCTACAGCGACTCCTTGCTTGCTCTCGACCCGGACACCGGCAAGCTGAAATGGCATTTCCAATTCACGCAGCACGACGAACACGATTACGACGCGACGCAAGTTCCTGTGATGATCGACCACGGGGACCACAAATGGATCGCACAGGCGAACCGCAACGGATTTTTTTACGTTGTCGATCGCACGAATGGAAAACTGATTTCCGCCACCAGCTACGCTAAAGTCTCCTGGAGCACTTCGAAAGACACGATGGGGCGGCCCGAGCCGGATAAGGCTGGCGCGCCCACACTGGAAGGAAATCGCGTTTGCCCGGGAGCGGCCGGCGCGACAAATTGGATGTCGCCGACGTACGACCCGCAGACGAAGCTCTTTTACGTGACCGCCCGCGAGCAGTGCGACATCTTTGCGACGGCGCCGCAACCTTACGATGCGGGGCACGCGTATTATGGCTCGGCCTATTTCCCCAACGATGAAGCGCAACCCTTTTGGGGAGCGTTGCGCGCGCTCGACCCCGCCACGGGTAAGCTCAAGTGGGAATGGAAGCATGCTTCGCCCACGTGGGCTGGAGCGCTTTCGACGGCAGGGGGACTGGTATTCACCGGGGACGCCGAAGGGAACTTCATCGCGCTCGACGCCGCTTCGGGCAAAGCGCTATGGCACTTCCAGTGCGGCGGTTCGGTCTTTGCGTCGCCAATGTCGTTTGCGATCGACGGCAAACAATACGTGGCGGTTGCGGCCGGTTCGGCGTTGTTTGCGTTTGCCCTGCCATAACTCCCCCTTCTTGCCACAAACAGCTCTCATCGATACGTGCGGAAACTCAGCTGCCGGGCGATGTAAACGTCTCATCGTTGAGGGCGCGTTTGGACAAATGTGGGCCAATAAGTCCACGAGCACGGACTTAGGATTCACGCTATAATTCGAGGGTTATGCTCTCCGTCAACAACGTCACTATGCGGTTTGGCCCGCGGGTCCTCTTCGAAAGTGTGACCTGTACCTTCATGGCTGGGCGCCGCTATGCCATCACCGGCCCCAATGGCGCGGGCAAGTCCACATTTATGAAGATTTTGACTGGGGAGCTCGACTCCACCAGTGGTTCCGTCACGCGACCGAAGAAGATGGGCGTTCTGCGGCAGGATCAGTTCGCGTTTGACGAATATCGCGTCATTGATACGGTGATCATGGGGAATGCCGCGCTATGGAAAGCCCTTGTGGAGCGCGACGCGTTGTACGCCAAGCCGCACGAACAATTGACCGATGCTGACGGAATGCGCCTCGGGGAACTCGAAGGCATTGTCGGTGAAGAGGGCGGCTATACCGCGGAGGCGGATGCCGCGGTGCTGCTCGACGGCCTTGGCGTGGAAGACGAGCTGCACGAACGCAAGATGGGCGAACTGCAGGGCGGGCAGAAGGTGCGCGTGCTGTTGGCGCAGGCGCTCTTCGGCAATCCTACGGCGCTGCTGCTCGATGAACCGACAAACAACCTGGACCTTGATTCCGTACACTGGCTGCAAAGATATCTTTGCGAGTATGAAGGCGTGCTGATTGTGATCTCGCACGACCGGCATTTTTTGAACAGCGTGTGCACGTACACTGCGGACATCGACTACGAAACGATCATCATGTACGTCGGCGGATACGACGACATGGTGGTGGCCAAGACGCAGATTCGCGGGCGCATCGAAGCGGACAACGCCAATCGCGAGAAGAAAATCGCGCAGTTGCAGGAATTTATCGCGCGGTTTTCCGCGGGCACGCGGTCCGCGCAGGCGACTTCGCGCAAGAAAGAAGTCGAGCGCTTGCAGACGACGGAGCTGGCCAGGAGCAACATTCAGCGGCCGTACATTAAGTTTGATATGAAACGGAATTCAGGGAAGCATCCGCTGGAGATTCGGAGTGTCGAGAAATCGTACGACGACTTGAAGGTGATTCCGCGATTTTCGGGGAGCGTGGTACGCGGAGAAAAAATCGCGCTGATGGGCCGCAACGGCGTCGGTAAAACCACCATGCTGAAGTCGCTGGTTCGCAATGCGCCGGGATTCATCGAGGACAAAGACGTCCAGTTTCCCATCGATGGCGGTGAGGTGAGATGGGGGCACGAAGTGGCGGTGGGCTACTTCGCGCAGGACCACGGCGAATCCATCACCAAAGGCATGACGGCGATCGATTGGCTGTGGCAATACGATCCCTCCGCTTCGCAGCAGGAGCTACGTGGATTGATGGGGCAGATGCTCTTTAGCGGGGAAGACGCGCTGAAGCCGACACGGGCGCTTTCCGGTGGCGAGTCCGCGCGGCTGATTTTTTGCCGGCTGATGCTGCAGAAGCCGAATTTTCTGGTGCTGGACGAGCCGACGAACCACCTCGATTTGGAATCCATCAATGCGTTGAACATTGCGTTGCAGCGCTATGACGGCACCGTGCTCTTAGTGACGCACGACCATGACGTCATCGACGAAGTTGCGACGCGCATCTGGCATTTCCATGGCGGGAAAATCGAGGACTTCAAGGGCACGTACGAAGAATTCGTGGCCTATGAAGAAGCAAAAGCAGCGCAGAGTCCGGCGGCACCGGCACGTGCCGGCGCACGTCGCGCCCCGGTTTCCTCATAAAGCGCGACCCGCTGCCGCGCCGGAAGCCCAAGCCCACTGAAAATTGAAGCCGCCAAGATGGCCCGTGACATCGACGACTTCACCTATAAAGAATAATCCGCGGACTTTCTTGCTCTCCATGGTTTTGCTCGACAATTCGTCAGTGTCGACGCCCCCTGCCGTGACCTCAGCCTTTTCGTAGCCTTCTGTGCCTGCGGGCGTGAGAACCCATTCATGCGTACGCTTTTCGAGTTGTGCAAGAGAGTCGTTGGTCCAGTTTGCCGGTGCGTTTGCCTCGAGCCACCGATCGGCAAAGCGTTTCGGCAGAATTCCCTGGAAGGCGGATCTGGCAGCGCTCATATTACGCACCTTCGCCGCGCGAATCGCCGGCGCGATCTCGCGACCTGGAGCCAGGTCGATTTGGATGGGCCTCCCTTTCTCCCAGTAGGAAGAGATTTGCAGAATCGCCGGGCCGCTGAGGCCGCGATGGGTGATCAGCATTTTTTCGCGGAAGGTGTGATGGTTCGCCGATGCAACCACTTCCGCCGAGATGCCCGCCAAGTCGCTATACCTGTCGTAGTCTTCTCCTCCGAGGAGTAAGGGCACCAGGCCAGGCTTCGTGGTGACGATGTTCAAGCCGAACTGGCGCGCGAGTTCGTAGCCGAATGAGGTAGCTCCCATCTTTGGGATGGAAAGTCCTCCGGTTGCGACAACCAGTTCCGGGGCGTGAAACTCCGCCGCTTCAGTACGAACGACGAACTCCGCTGTCCGCTGCACCTCACGGATCCTGCAACTGAGGAAAATCTGCGCACGGGCCGCCCGGCATTCCGCTTCCAGCATGTCCGTGACGTTTTGTGCGGAACGATCGCAGAAAAGCTGGCCCAACGTTTTTTCGTGGTACGGGATGCGATGCTTTTCAACGAGCGCGATGAAATCCGCGGGTGTGTAGCGTGTGAGAGCGGACTTCGCGAAGTGCTTGTTCGCGGAGATAAAATTGTCTGGCTGACAATGGATGTTGGTGAAATTGCATCGGCCTCCGCCGGAAATCAGAATCTTCTTGCCGATGCTATCGGCGCGCTCCAGCACAGCAACGCGCCGTCCCCGTTTGCCGGCCTCCACTGCACAGAGCAGCCCGGCGGCTCCGCCGCCCAGAATCAAAGCCTCAAACTTGTGGATCAAGGTGGAATCTCGTCCGGGTAGCGGAATACTCTTTGCCGAATTTCCGCTGCGGTTCCCCTCAAGGGTAAACTAAGTTCAGGAGAAGACCGAGAAACTTGCCTCCGATCATCAGCGCCCAAGGACTGTCGAAGAGGTACGGCGTCGCGCCGCTGTTCCAGAACATTTCATTCACGGTCTCTGAGGCGGACCGCATCGGCGTCATCGGTCCGAATGGTTCGGGCAAGTCAACCTTGCTGGAGATGTTGATCGGCCGCGTCAAGCCGGACAGCGGGGATGTGGCGATTCGCAAGGGTACGCGGCTGAGTTATGTGGCGCAGATTTCAGAGTTTGCTCAGGACGTGACGATTCGCTCGGTCGTTGAGAGCGCGCTGCAACGCTCGGCAGTTCCCGAAGAGGAGCGCGCCTCACGTTTTGCGGAAACTCTCGGCCGCGCTGGTCTTGCCGATCTTGATGCGCGCGCCGCGACGCTCTCGGGCGGCTGGCGCAAACGGCTGGCGATCTCCGAAGCTTTGGTTCAGGCGCCAGACATTCTTCTGCTGGATGAGCCTACAAACCATCTGGACCTCGCAGGGATTCAATGGCTCGAATCCGTTTTGCAAAATGCGCCGTTCGCGTGCGTGGTTGTGAGCCACGACCGCTACTTCCTGGAAAATGTGGCGAATGAAATGGTGGAACTCAATCGCGCTTATGAGGACGGCGTGCTGCGCGTGAGCGGAAACTACAGCGCCTTTCTGGAAGCGAAGGAAGAATACCTGCACGCGCAGAAAAAACGGCAGGAGTCGCTGGAGAACCGCGTTCACACAGAACTCGAATGGTTGCGTCGAGGGCCGAAGGCGCGGGCCACGAAGGCGAAGGCGCGCATTGACAAAGCCCAGGAAATGATCGGCGAACTCGCGGAGATGAATGCGCGCCGCCGCATCGCCAGCGCCGAAATCGATTTCTCGGCGACGAACCGGAAGACCAAACAGCTTATTGCGCTGGGCGCTGTTTCTTACGGTGTTGGCAGCCGCACGCTTTTCAAAGACATTCATTTCAGCGTCACGTCGGGGATGCGAGTCGGGCTGGTCGGTCCCAATGGAAGCGGCAAGACGACGCTGCTTCGGCTTATGCGCGGAGACATCCAACCGGAAAGTGGCAAGATTCGCCGCGCCGAGGGGCTGCGAGTCGTCTACTTCGACCAGAATCGTGAACTCGATCCGGATATTACTTTGCGCCGGGCGCTTGCGCGGGACAGCGACGCGGTGATTTATCAGGATCGCGTCATCCATGTTGCTTCATGGGCGGAACGATTTCTGTTTTCGAGTGAAAACCTGAACCAGCGGGTTGGCCGGCTTTCCGGCGGGGAGCGCGCACGAGTTTTGATTGCTCAACTCATGCTACAGCCCGCTGATGTTTTGCTACTGGACGAGCCGACCAACGATCTCGACATTCCGACGTTGGAAATTCTGGAAGAGAGTCTGCTCGAATATCCCGGAGCTCTGGTGCTAGTTACTCACGACCGCTTCATGCTGGATCGCGTTTCGACTGTGGTGCTCGGATTGGATGGCTTTGGCGCGGCGGAGCGTTTTGCGGATTACTCGCAGTGGGAAGCGTGGCAGCGCGCGCAGTTGGCAATGGCCGCGGCCAAATCATCGGACGGGAACCGGCGCACTCGTGCGACGGGGGACGAAGCCTCGCGCACCGTTGCCAAAAAGAAACTTTCTTATGTGGAAGCCCGCGAATTCGTTGCCATCGAGGGCCGTATCCACGAAGCGGAACAGATCCTTCAAGCCAAGCGCGCCGCGCTAGAAGACCCTGCAATCACCAGCAATCGAATCAGTCTCCAGGACGCGTGCACCCAATTGGACAAGGCGCAGAAATCGGTTGATACGCTCTACGCGCGCTGGGCGGAACTCGAACAGAAGCAGATGTGATCTTCGGACATACAAGAGGCTGCACCCCCTACCCCTCACCATTTTTGTATGAATGTCAAAACAAAGGAGTTACGAAATTTGCAATTCGTAAATGATTGATTCTAAAGGGTGCGCTTCTTGGCCGTTGGCGGCTGCATTCCCCTGAGCACGGGCCCGGAGGAAGAAAGCCGGGGATAAACTCCCACACTCCGCACGTAGTTTTATACAAGGTTAAGTATAGCAGGGGTTAGCGGAAAGTCAAGGAGAACTTTGTGGAATTTTGCGGGCCGACGCCCGAGGTGTGAAACCCACGATTAGCGGGACAGGCCTCAAGCGATGCTACGCCGTCCTCGACACTATTTGCCGAGCAAACTTTTCCAGCGGACCCAGGCTTCGGCGCGCGCCTTCTTGTCGGCATCTTTGGCATCGGGCGCTTCGCCGGAGCGCATGAAGCCGTGTCCCGCGCCATCGTAGGTCATGATGTCGTAGGTTTTGCCAGCGGCCTTCATCTGGGCCATGGTATCGGGGATCATGGCGCCGATGCGTGCGTCATTTCCAGCATAGAAGCCATAGACCGGGGCTTTGATGCGCGCCATCGCATCCTTATCTGGTGACGGGCCATAGAAAACGAAAGCGGCCGTCAGATCGGCGCGGTTGGTGGCAAAGCGAAAGGTCTGACCGCCGCCCCAGCAAAAGCCGCCGACGAAGAGCTTGCCATTTGAAGCGGAGATTTTCAAAGCGTAATCCGCTGCGGCATTCAAGTCCGCGGTCACCTGGTCTGGATTCAAGTGGCTTACGGCTTCCATCGTTTTGCCCTCCGCAAAATCGCTGCTGCGGCCGCCGTTCGGGCCCATCCCGGAGAGAAGATCGGGAGCAATCGCAATATAGCCCGCCGCGGCCACCTGGTCCGCCAGATCCTGCACCCAGTCGGTCATCCCGAAGATTTCATGAATGATCAGCACGACCGGGGTCTTGCTCTTCGATTCGGGATAGACGACAAATGTTTCGACCGAGCGGCCATCGTGCTTGATGGTGACCCACTCGCGGTGGCGCGGAGATTTTTCGAGGGTTGCTTTGGCCCAGTCTTGCGCCAAAGCGAAGGGTGCTGCAAAGAGCATGAGAAGGAAAATGAGCGTGACACGTTTCATGGTGCGGTTTCTCCCTCAGAGAGATTGCCGGCCAGGTGCAAACGAGAAAGTGCTATGGCAGAACGAGGCATTGTAATGCCGTGAGGCAAGTGGTGCAAGGCATGGGAGAAGCGTTCCTTTTTTAGTGCGCGCGTTGACACGCTTGCAGGCGTCCGATACGCTTTTGAGTTTACTCAGCTTGAGTTATCGCATCTGAGAGGAACGGACAAACCGCCGCATGGCCGAAGAAAAGCTGCCCACCCGCGCACAGGATTTTTCCGAGTGGTACAACCAACTGGTCCTCAAGGCGCAGCTAGCTGATTACGCGCCCGTTCGCGGCTGCATGATCGTGCGTCCTTACGGATGGGCCCTGTGGGAAAATATCCAGCAGGCGCTGGATCGGCGCTTCAAGGCTACCGGCCACCAAAACGTAGCGTTCCCTTTGTTGATCCCTCGGAGCTTCATCGACAAGGAAAAGCATCACGTCGAGGGATTTTCCCCTGAGCTTGCTGTTGTCACCATCGGCGGCGGAGAAGAGCTTGCGGAACCTCTCGTCCTTCGCCCCACGTCGGAAACCATCATCGGCCACATGTGGTCCAAGTGGATCCAATCGTATCGCGACCTGCCGGTGCTGATGAACCAGTGGAACAGCGTGGTGCGCTGGGAATTGCGCACAAAACTCTTTCTGCGCACACTCGAATTTTACTGGCAGGAAGGCCACACCGCGCACGCGACTCGCGAAGAGGCCGAAGCAGAGACGCTGCAGATGCTGGACACTTACGCGAATTTCGCCATAAACGACGCGGCAATTCCAGTGATTCCCGGCAAGAAGTCAGACGCCGAAAAATTTGCGGGCGCCGACGTGACCTATTCGATCGAAGCGATGATGGGCGACGGCAAAGCGTTGCAATCCGGCACATCCCACTTTCTGGGGCAGAATTTTGCCCAAGCCTTCGAGGTCAAATATCTGGACCAGAACGGCCAGTTGCAGCACTGCTGGACGACATCGTGGGGACTCTCCACACGCGTCATCGGCGCGATTATCATGGTCCACGGCGACGATCAGGGGCTGATTCTGCCACCGAAGCTTGCGCCTTATCAGGTCGTCATCGTTCCCATCTTCAAGACCGATGAAGAAAAGGCATCGGTTGTCGATACCGCGCGCAAACTGAAGGCCGAACTGGTCAAAGCCAAGAACGGTTGCCACCGTGTTGGGAGTTGATTGCGAGAGAGTTACAGGTCCGACTGCCATATTTCCTCCAAAGCGGATTGAGATAGCACTGAGTGCTAGGGGTGAGGGCTCTAGGTCAGCCAGGATCTTGTCAATCACCTTCCCCTGACTGGCCACTGCTGCGGCTAAATCCGCTACAGCCTTGATCTGGAAGATGTTCTGCCGGATGATGACCAGAAGCAGCCGGCCATTCGTGCGCTCGGCTCCCTCTAGTTCCTCCGTTTCCTCTTCCAGCCTGCGGATATCGCGTTCGATCTGTTGCTCGTCGTCACGGATATTGCCCATCAGTTGTGACTCCTTAAACTCAGTCTACCCGTTCAGCGCTTGAAAACAAGGGTTTATTGGTGAGGAGCCGTATACAGG
>Ga0137403_10000339_pt1 | contig 59720 bp, 54 predicted proteins | sample CZOMad2_1_16fung_FD_122057 | JGI IMG/M metagenome (GOLD analysis project Ga0137403, IMG submission 122057) | Vadose zone soil fungal communities from Angelo Coast Range Reserve, California, USA - CZOMad2_1_16fungal (Hybrid Assembly) | ecosystem: Environmental > Terrestrial > Soil > Vadose zone...
GCAGCGACGCCCTTGCGCTTCGCTATCACTTCACCTCTATCAGGTTGTGAAGAGGACTTACACCTCCAAGCTGTCGACCATGCGCGGCGTACCAAAAACCCGGGAAGCGCCTCGCGGCGCTCCCCGGGAAATTAGTTGATGTGACTGTCTTAGAAGCGCAGTTTAACAGCGAGCTGCATATTGAATTGTTCGCCAGGACCCAAGCCAGGCGCGCCGTTGAAGTCGCCGATGGTGTCGGTAACGGTGCCGAATCCAGCCGCGCAGTGATGAGTCGTGAAGTCCATCGTGCAGCCGGTTCCAACCGAACCAACGCCGGACGCAAAGTTGGTGCGGTTGAACATGTTGAACATGTCCGCGCGCAATTGCAACGAAACGCGTTCTTTGATAGGGATGTTTTTGATCACCGACAAGTCCACGTCCCTGAAATTAGGTCCGGGGAACTTATTCCGTGAGACCGCCCCGGCAGCAACGCAAGTCGGATCGGGCAAATTTGTCGCAGGATTCTTCTTGCTAGGATCGCAGAATGCGGACGGGTTTAGCCATTGCAGGCCAGGGATTGTTGAGTCGAACTTGTTGGACCCAGTGGTCGCCTTACCGCCAAGGAAGTTCAATCCCGACAGAAGTTCGTCATAGGGCTGTCCAGAGTGGAAGTTCATGATGCTGCTGACCTGCCAGCCGTTGACCAAGCGGTCAGCCCATGCAGAGGTGGCCCAAGCAGCCTTCGGCACATCGTAGGTGAAATTCAGAGTGAAGAGATGGCGAGTGTCGAAATCGCCGTTGCCATAGTCGGCGCGCTTGTTGAAGGCATCGTCGAGAATGGCGGCGCGATATTCACTGATTTCATCTAGTTCATGCGACCAGGTGTACGCAAACTGCGAAGACAGACCGTGCCAATTCCTCGTCCGGTACACAGCCTGCAGCGCGTTGTAGTTTGACGTTCCGATGGTATTGAGCTGGAGGATCGCGCCGAAGTTCGCGGAAACTGCTTTCCCCTGGTTGATGTTACTGACTATATTCAATTTGCGGGCCTGGCTTCCCACATAACCTATTTGGAAAACTCCGGCATTCCCGAGGCCTTTTTCGATCTGCAAGTTATAGTTGTAAAAGTAGGGCGTCCGGAAATTCTTACTTACAGAATAGACGCCTACTCCCTTTGGATCGCCTGCTGCTCCACAGTTGGGATCACTGCAAGCGAGGGCCGGGCCGAAGATGGCGCTACCGGGATTAGCCTTGCCCGCGTTGGTGTATCCAGCAGGGCACGTAGCAGCTTGCACCGCATCCCACTGATAGCTGAAGTCCGGAAGCGTTCCGCAGAATGGCGCGTTATAAGTGGTGACCGGAGTACTGCCGAACGCGTTGCCCTCAATCCCTTGCGGCGCGGCAACGGGCGGACGGAAGTCCAGGAACGGGTTCAGATTGATTTGGTCGTAGAAAACCCCGAGTCCGCCGCGAACCACGAAGTCACCCTTCTGGTTGACTTGGTATGCGAAACCAAAGCGAGGCGCGAAGTTGTTGCGATCCGGGGAAAAGACACCCTTTCCAGCGGGAAGGGCAACCAGACCAGTACCCTCGACAAAGTTGGCAATGTCAGCGTGTTCGCTGTGCATTGGGCCGAAGTATTCGTAGCGGAGTCCGAAAGTGAGGCTAAGCCGTTTGGTTGTCTGCCAAGTATCCTGGAAGTTGAGGCTGAAGGCGTTGACTGCGACGAACCGCTCGGGATTGCCCACGGCGATTGTAGAGCCGGGATCGGTGTTGTTGTTCGAGACGAAGCCGGCAAGAAAATCGGCTAAAGCCTCCGCACCGGGCAGCAGGTTTTGGTGGTTGGGGCCGAAATCCGCTAACGCCTTGCAAGCTGTCGTTAGGCTCGCTGCTGGCGCTGCGCAACCGCTGGCTCCCCCCCACGGACCTACGTCGCCCATAAACGTAAATTTGCCTGTGCCACGACGATGGTAGAACTCGTTGAGCTTAGCGTGCCGGAATTCACCGCCATAACGGAGGCTATGGTTCCCGATGTTGTGAGAGACAACGTCGTTGATGTGCCAAGTCAAATCGCTGCGGCCTTCCGGTGGGGTCAGGCCAATCTGCTCAAAAACGCCGCCGCTTGGCCCAATAACGACGTTGGGGGCACCGTTAATGTATTGGCCTTTGTTAACCGCGTCCGTGCTCAGATTAAGGCCCATGGACTTCGTATTGAAGCTGTTGTTGAAGTCGTTGAAGATTTGATTGAAGTAGTTGGCACCGAAAAGGAATTGGTTTGTAAGCTTCGAAGTGAACGTCGAATTGAGCACGGCCGAGTAGTTGCCGACATGCAAAGGAGCTACTTCAAAGTAGTCCTGGAGGTTCGAACTAGCGGTGCCAAGAGCTGGACTACCCCCGAGCGGCGCGGTTTGGTTTCCCTGGCCGATATAACCCCGCACGTAGAGGTGGTGCTTGTTTGATATTTCATAATCCACACGACCAACGCCATTGTAGCTGTGTCCTGTCTCCGCGATTGAAGAGAAGAAGTTATTTAGGCCCAACGGCAGCGTCGCGATGCTGCCGTTTCCGCTACGGGGCCAAAAGCCGCTTGCCCCGATGGCCGTAGTGGAAGCAGCGCTTGCAGTTCTAGGCGTATAAGTGCCGTATTTGCCGCCTGGATTGGCAAGTATATCTTGTGCCAAAGTAACCCACGCGTCTGATGGCTCAGTAGCAATGCCGGAAAGACCGATGATGAAGTCCTGCTTCTCATAATTGGCGAACACGAACATCTTGTTCTTGATGATTGGACCACCGCCGGATGCGCCATAGTTTTCGTTTCGGAGAGGGGGTGCCTTGCTTCCGGCGGGCAAAAACGGTGTATGCGCGGCGTAGAATTCATTTCGATTGTAGTAGTAAACCGTGCCGTGCAATTCATTGGTGCCAGAGCGCGTTACAACGTTTACTGTGCCGCCCGCATTGCGTCCGGATTCCGGTCCGGCCTGGGTCTGAGCCGAGAATTCAACAATGGAGTCCATGGGCAAAACCACGCCGGCGATTCCCGAAACGCCGCCCTGGTTGACCGCCGGGATGTTATGCCAGAAATCGTTGTTGTCCACGCCGTCTATCTGCCAGTTGATCTGGTTGGGACGCGTGCCGTTCAAAGAGCCAAAACCGCCAACGTTGTACCCGCCAAAGCCTGGTTGGACGGCAATAAGCTGTGTGAAGTCGCGACCGTTCAAGGGAGCGTTTTGTACCACATCGTCCTGAATGGACATGGTTTGCGCACTAGTCGTCGTGTCCAAGGTAATCGCTGCCGCCGAAACTTCAACCGTTGTTGAAGCCTGGCCGAGCTTCAATTGCACGTTTAGCGTGTAAATCGTGCCCGCCGCAACTTCAATTTTATCTATCGTGTTTGTGGGGAATCCCGAGGCAGATATCGCGACTTTGTAAAGACCTAAAGGAATATCCTGGAAAGCGAACTGGCCTTCACTTGACGTCACGGTGGTGTGTTCGAGGCCCGTTGCGGATTCAACTGCTTTTACAGTTGCGTTGGGAACAGCGGCTCCGGTTGGATCGGTTACCGTACCGTTGATGGCGCCGCGGAACGTCTGGCTGTTGGCGGAGACTACGACAGCAAGAGTGAGAAGCAAGGCGAACAACAATCGTTTCATACACAACCCCCCTCGAGGAAATAACAGCTACCCAGGCCCTTGAAGAAGCCGACCGCTTCTTCAACCACCCGCACTAACGAACCACCAAAGCAAAACCGCCCGCGAAAGCAGGGCGACCCCGACAAAGTTAAGTCAAAGAAAACGAAAGAAGAAAGTACCTGCAGGCCATAATGGCCCCTGTGAGAGCACGGTACTCCTGGGTACGGCGGAGTGTCAATGCAAATGATTGAATTTGGGAAAGCGAAAAAATTTGTTGGGGAGGCAGGCAGAAGGCGGCCCCTACAACAGATTACACAAAACGAAATCAGTGCGGGGCGGTGTAGACGGTGCGGCCGCCGACGATGGTTTGGAGGACTTTGACTTTGGTGTATTGCGACGGGGGGATTTTGGCCAGGTCGTTGGAAAGAACGATGAAGTCGGCAAATTCTCCGGCTCGTAATTCGCCCTTCTTCCCTTCCTCGAATTCGGCGTAGGCGGAGCCGGACGTGTAGGAGCGGATGCAATCGGCGAGCGAAATTCTTTCCTGAGGTTGCCAGCCCCCCGCGGGACCACCGTCGCGGAGTTCACGCGTCACGCAGGCGTAGAGACCACGGAAAGGGCTGATGACCTCGACATCGTAATCGGTGCCAAAGGCAAGGCGCGCGCCGAATTTTTGGAGCGAGGCCCAGGCGTAAGCGCCCTTGATGCGGACGGGGCCGAGGCGGCTTTCCGCCCAGCGCATGTCGGTGGTCTGATGCGAGGGCTGCATGGAAGCGATGACTTGCAGGCTGGCGAAGCGCGGAAGATCGGTGAGCGCGACGACTTGCGCGTGCTCGATGCGATCGCGGCGGTCGCGCGGGCCGTTGGCTTTGGCGACGGCTTCGAAAACGTCAAGCGAAACGCGGTTGGCGCGGTCGCCGATCGCGTGGAAGTTGAGCTGGAAGCCTGCTTTGTCGCGCTCGATGGCCAGGGCTTTTAGTTTTTCCGGCTCCATGGTCATGATGCCGCTCGTTTTTGGATCATCGGAATAGGGCGCCAGCATTGCAGCTGTGCGCGAGCCGAGCGCGCCGTCCGTGACCATCTTCAATGCTCCGGTGCGAAGCCAGGGATCTGTGGTGCCGCCTTCGCGGCGCATCTGCTCGAGGCGCGCCAGCGGTGCTGCGAAAGGAAGCCATTCCGTGATTCGAACGGTGAGCTTGCCTTCGGACTTTAGCTCGCGATAGACGCGGAAATCGTCCCAGGTGTCGTTGCCGGTGCTTGCAGAAGGACCTTTGCCGAGCGCGTCCACGAGCGAATTGTCCTGGATAGAAGTGACGCCGTTGGCGGCAACGTCCGCGAGAGCGAGTTCGATTCCCTTTTTGCGGCGTTCATTCGAAGGCGAAGGAATTTTCGATTCGACGAGGCTCATCGCGGAGCCTTCCTTGAGCATGCCGTCGGGTTCACCGGAAGCGTCGTGCTCTATTTCCCCGCCGGAGGGATTGGGCGTTTTCGCGTTGATGCCGGCAACTTTGAGCGCGGCGGAATTCGCGACCGCGACGTGGCCGGAAATGTGAACGACGAAGACGGGATTTTGAGGCGAGATAGAGTCGAGGTCCTGACGCGTGGGAAAACGCTTGTCGGGCCAAAGCGTGTGATCCCAACCGGAGCCGCTGATCCATTCGCCGGGCTTCGCTTGGGCAACCGCCGCGGCGATGCGCTTCTGGACTTCGGCGATGGTCTCCGCGCCGTGGAGGCGAACGGCGAGAGCGTCTTGTCCTGCGCTGCCGAGGTGAACATGCGCGTCGTTGAAGCCGGGCATCACGAAATGGCCTTCGAGGTCCACAATGCGCGTGCCTTTTTCGGCGAGAGCGGAAACTTCGTCTTCATCGCCGACTGCGAGAATTTGCTCGCCGCGAACAAGCATGGCGGCGGCCCAGGGCGCGCCGGAATCGTTCGTATAGATGCGGGCGTTTTTGTAAAGGGTGAGTGGCGCGTCCTTATCCATTTCCAAGGATGCGGCTGCCGGCTGTTGCGCGCCCGCAAGCGCGGCAAAGACACATGCGCCGAGCAGGAAAAGTCCAAGAGTGCGGCTGAGCTTCATCACTTGCCTTTCTCGGCGGCGATGCCGCTGGCGCCCAGGATTGTTAGGAGCGCGCGCTGCAAACCCTTTTCGCGGCCACTCGGTTCGTACCATTCCTGTAAAGAGTGCGCGCCGCCGCCGTTGCCGCCGGAGCCGATGGCGATGGCGTCAATTCCGAGAGAGAGCGGAATGTTTGCGTCGGTAGAAGCGCGCTCGATGCGCGAAATGTTGCCGATGAAATCATCGGCAGCGCGCAACGCTGCGAGGAGCGGAGAATCGGAAGCGAGTTCCCCGCCAGGGCGGCTGCCGAGGATTTCCACTTTCCATTCGAGCTTGCCTTTCGAACGGTCGCGCGAGGATTCCATTTCGTCGCGAACTCCGGCGGCCATGCACTCGCGGAGAGCGTTTTCAAGGCGCAGTAATTCGTCTTCGCTTTCGGAGCGGACGTCCACTTTGAGGCGCGCTTCGTGAGGAATTGAGTTTACGGAAGTGCCGCCCTCGATCTGGCCAAGATTAAAGGTTGTGCGCGGCGAGCCGGGAACGCGCGTGTTGAGAAAACGAACGGAAGCGCGAACGAGCGCGTTGATGGGATTAGGAATGCCGAAATCGGACCAACTGTGACCGCCGGGGCCGGAAATGACGGCTTCCATGCGACGGGAGGCGAGCGCTTTGGTGGTGACGTGGTCCGTGCCGGAACCGTCGAGCACGATCACGGCTTTTAATTTGTCCCGATAGGTATCGACGAGAGCGCGCATGCCGCGCAGATTGCCTTCGCCTTCTTCACCGACGTCGGCGACGAAAAGAATCGTGCGTTGCGGTTTGAGGCGCGCTTCGTGCACCGCGCGCGCAAGAGCAACGAGAGAGACGAGGCCGGTGCCGTTATCCGAGATTCCGGGCGCGTACATGCGGTCTTTTTCGCGGCGGACTTTTACCGCGGTGTCCGCAGGGAAAACGGTGTCGAGATGCGCGGCGATCAGCGCTACTTCGCGATCGTTGGTACCGCGCAGTTCACCGATGACGTTGCCGACTCTGTCGAGATGGACGTCGAGCCCGACGGCGGCGAGCAAAACTTTTATTGCTTCTGCGCGTTGCGCTTCGGCAAAAGGCGGCGCGGGAATTTCCGTGAGCCGGGCTTGTTCGTCGTTAATCCAATTCAGATGCGGCTTGAACCAGGCGAGGGCGGTTTGAACCTGGGGATTTTGGGTAATTTGCGCGTTCTGCGCGGCGCGATTTGCTGAGATCGGAATGGTGGAGCGAGCCGGCATGCTCCAAAGAATAGCGGAAACGAGAAGGCAATTCACGAAGAGTTGCGCGGCGCGTTTGCGCATCAGTCGCGGGCGACTCCCGCGCAAATCGAGTGGAGTTCTTCGTCGGTCAGGATGCGAGCGGATTGTTTTGCGGCGTCGAGGATGCGCGTGACGGTCGCCTCGTCGGCCGGGATTCCGTGGCGCTCCAGCCAGAAGAGGACGTTGGATTTGCCGCTCAGGGGGCCGATTTCGATGATTTGATCGAGGCCGAAAAGATGCGAAGGCACTCCGCTGTAAACGGAATTGGCGAGGGCGACGTCGCCTTTTTTGAAAGCTTTGATGAGCGCCGAGGCGTGAACACCGGTGGCGGTGCGGAAAGCGTCTTTACCGATGACGGGATAGTTTGGCGGAATCGTGGTGTGCGTCGCGATGGCGACCGTGTCGCAATATTCCTTGAGGCGACTGAGATCGCGGTTGACGAGACCCATGAGCGTGAGATTGACGAGCATCAATTCCATGGGCGTGTTGCCGACGCGTTCGCCGAGAGCGTTTGCCGCGCCGTGTACGCAATGCGCGCCGGCGGCAAGCGCCCAGAGAGAATTGGCGATAGCGAGACCGCGGTCGTTGTGGCCGTGCCAGTCCACGCGAATTTTTTCGCCACTGGGCTGGACAACTTCGCGAATGACGAACTGCACGAGGTTGTAAGCGCCTTGCGGTGTGGCGTGGCCGACGGTGTCGCAGAGAACGACGGCGCGTGCGCCGTTGCGAACGGCAGTGGTGTAAAGGCGCTTGACGGTGTCGGGATCGGTTCGAATGGTGTCTTCGGTGACGTACATCGAAGGAAGGCCGTGCCCGACGGCAAATTTGACAGCGTTTTCTGTGGTGCGCTCGAGGTGGTCAACAGTCCAATCCTCCACGAGGCGGCGAATGGGGCTGGAGCCGAGAAATGTTGCGGCTTCGATGGCGATCCCGGCGCGCTGAGAAATTTCGACGATGGGGCGGATATCGTTTTCGACCGTGCGCGCGGCGCAATTGGGCTTGATGCGCATGCGATTTACGGCAATTTCACGGGCGAGCGCTTCGGTGTGTTCGTAGGCGCGCGGTCCGGCGCCGGGAAGGCCGATGTTTACGGAATCGAGCCCCAGAGATTCCATGAGGTGGAGGATTTTGATTTTTTCGCCGATGGGCGGATCGTAGACGGAGGGATTTTGCAAACCGTCGCGCAGCGTTTCGTCATTTAAAAGAATTGGTCTACCGGGCGGGATGAGTGGCGGGGAGGCGGCGTTCCAGTCGTAAATCCATTCGTTGAGTGGCATGGCGGATTTGGCGCGCGTCTCCTTAGGATGGCCGCTTTTTGAAGCCGTGATTGCGGAAGAAGGTTTTTAGGGCGCCGCGCGCGTATTTCAGTTTCGCACTGAGTCCACCGAATTCGAAATTGAGAAAATCATCGGCCGCGTGCGTGAGCGAACCGTTGTAGTGATACCACCACGGCTTTTCTTTGCCGGCGAGGCCGTCCACGTCCACATATTTCGGCTGAACCATTTCGAGAAAGCCGGCGCGACCGTGCGTGCGTCCCCAACCGCTGGCGTTGCAACCGCCGTGCGGCGCTTCGGCGATGGCGAAGTAGCTGATGGCGTCGTTGACCATGACAGCTCCGGCGCGGAGGCGCGCGGCGATTTGGCGCCCGCGCTCGTCGTCGGCAGTCCAAACGCTGGCGGCGAGAGCGAAAGGAGAATCGTTGGCGGTGCGAATTGCCTCCTCGGAATTGGCCACTGTTTGGACGGCGAGGATTGGGCCAAAGGTTTCTCCCTGGAAGAGACCCATGGAGGAATTGACGTCTGCGATTACCGTGGGTTCGAAGAAGCAGGCGCCGAGATCAGGGCGTGCGTTGCCACCGCAGAGAATGCGGGCCCCGCGGCTGACGGCGTCGGCGAGCAAGTCCTTCATGCGTTGTACATGCTGCGGGCGAATCAATGGGCCGACGTCGGTTGTGGGATTGCTGCCGGGACCGAGGCGAAGCGTTTTTGTTTTTTCAACGCAGAGAGCGATGAATTTTTCGCTGGCACCGCGTTCGACGAAGAGGCGCTCGACTGAGAGGCAGACTTGACCGCAATTGGTGAAACTGCCCCATAGCGCGGCGCTGGAGGCGACATCGAGATTTGCGTCGGCGAGAACGAGCATGGCATCTTTGCCGCCGAGTTCCAGGACGCTGGGTGTGAGGTTTCTGGCGCAGGATTCTGCGACGCGGCGGCCGGTTGCGACGCTGCCGGTGAAAAGTATTTTGTCGGGGCGGGCGTCAATCAAAGCCTGGCCGATTTCGGCGCCGCCTTGCACGATGTTGACGAGCGAATCGGGGAAACCGACGCGCGCAAACATTTCTTGAATCAAGGCGCCGCATTTCGGAGTGAAGTCGCTCGTCTTGCAAACGACGGAGTTGCCCGCGGCGATCGCGGCGATGATTTGGCCCATCGGAATGGCGAGCGGATAGTTCCACGAACTGATTATGCCGATGACGCCGAACGGCTCGTAAGAGATACGGCCGGATTTTAGTTTTGCGGCAGAGCTGTGGTGCGGGACGCGTTCGGTTCGGAGAAGTTTCGGAAGATTTTTTGCGTAGTAGGCGGCCGTGTCCAGCGAAACGAAGACATCTGAGAATAGAGCTTCGACATGAGGCTTGCCCGATTCGCGAACGACGATTGCGGCGAGATCGTTGCGAGCGGCGAGCATGATTTGTCTCAGGCGATCGAGAAGAGCGCAGCGATCCACGATGGCAGTTTCGCGCCACTTTTCCTGCGCGGCTTTTGCGCTGGCGAGGATTGCAGGCAGGTCTTCGGGATGGGTAGCGGAAATGTTTTCGACAACTTCGCCTGTGGCCGGATTGTACGAAGGAAGCGTGTCAACGGAGATGGCTTGAGTGGCCATGAGGAGATTCTAGCCCATCGAAGGCGCGCGTGACGAACCGTTCAGGATTATAGCGGTTGGATTGTGACGCCAGCGGCACGGAGCGCTTGCGAAACGTCGGCGGCGATTTTGTCGGAGCCGGGTGTGTCGCCGTGGATGCAGAGCGTTTGCGCGCGTACAGGGATTTGTTTTCCGCCGCGGGCGATGAGCGCATTGCCGGTGGCAATACTGACAGCCTGGTTCCCTGCTTCGTGTGGGTCGCGGATGAGTGCGTCGTCAAACTTGCGCGAGCGCAGAGTGCCATTGGGTTCGTAGAGACGGTCGGCAAAGGCTTCGGCAGCAACCGCGAAACCAGATTTGCGGAACACCTCCAGCATAGGCGAATCGGCGAGTCCAACAAGGACGACATCGCGATTCCATCGCGCGACGCCTTCGGCAATCGCTGCAGCAATTTCCGTGCCGCGAACAGCCTGATTGTAAAGCGCGCCATGCGGCTTCACGTGACGTATTTTTGCGCCAAGACGGGTGGCGATTTCGTTCAATGTTTTCACTTGCGCGAAAACAGAATCCACAATTTCACGAGACGAAAGTTTCAGTTCCAATCGCCCGAAATTTTCGCGGTCTGGATAACCAGGATGTGCGCCAATGGCAATGTTGTGTTTTTGCGCCTGGCGAATCGTTACTTCCATCGTTTCCGTATCGCCGGCATGCCCACCGCAGGCGATGTTCGCCGACGTAATCCATTTCATGAGCGATTCTTGCGCGCCATCGGCGATCGCTTCAGGGATTTCACCCATGTCGCAGTTCAGGTCCATGCGGGTCATGATTCAACGAACTCCGGCGACGCAAGAATACGCTCCTGTTCGCGGAACAATTTTTGTGCATCTAGCATGCTGACCAATTCGAAGCGAATCTCGTCCCGCGGGCGAAGCTGGCCGACGCTCGCCAGATCGGCAGCGATCACGTTTGCGATGATTGGATAGCCACCGGTTGTTTGCTGCTCGACGAACAGGATAATCGGTTGTCCGCCGGAAGGCAGCTGGATCGCACCTAGCGAAACGCCTTCCGTTATCATTTCTCCGACTGATGGCAGCGGCGTTTGCGATCCGCGCAGGCGGATGCCCATGCGATTGGCTTCTTCTGTTACGAGATAAGACTGCGCAAAGAAACTTTTCCTGACCTCATCAGAAAAAGAGACCCATTGCGGGCCCTCCGTAACGCGAATTGTTTTTCGCGGAGAGAAAGTCGTTAGCCAATTCTCCGCAATTTTTCGCGGTTGCATCGTGTTCGCAGCTCCACCCAATGGGAGCACATCGCCTTTGCGCAACGCTCTGCCTTCGAAACCGCCGAGGCCGCTGAGCAGATGCGTAGAGCGGCTGCCGAGAACTTTTGGAACGTCGAGTCCCCCGCGAACACAAAGATAGGCGCGTGCACCGCTCTTCGTCGGACCAAATTGCAGCGTCTGCCCCGGCTGAACTTTGAAGACGGTGTGCGTCGCCAAAGATTGCCCGTCCAGAGTTACGCCGAAATCAGAACCCGAAATTGCGCTCCACGTCTCCCCAGAAAACTGAAACGTTCCGCCGAGCAGCGTCATTTCCAAAGCCGCCGCGCCTTCGGGATTGCCGAGAAGCTTGTTGCCGACGCGCAGGGCAAGCGCATCTGCGGCGCCGGAAGCAGAAACTCCGATGGCGCCGAACCCCTCGCGGCCAAGATCTTGCACCGTTGTAAGCAATCCCGGCGCAAGAACGGTGAGCGTGTTCATCGTGCGCGTCCTCGTGCGAATTCTTCCGCCGAAATTGGAACGAAGCGAACCTGGTCACCGATTTCGAAAAAGCTGGAGTGCGCGGACGCCGGATCGAACAATTTGAGCGGCGTTTTGCCGATGAGCCTCCATCCGCCAGGTGTCGCTGTTGGATAGACGCCAGTCTGATTTCCACCAATGGCCACGCTGCCGGCTGGAACCTGTTTTCGCGGTGACGGCAGGCGCGGGGTCGCCAATTTGTCCGGCAGCCCGCCAAGGTAGGCGAACCCGGGAACGAATCCCAAAAAATAGACTGTGTAGGCAGCGGAAGTGTGAAGACGGATCAGTTCTTCAGCGGAGATTCCGCGAAGGAAGGCGACTTCCTGTAGATCCGGGCCAAAGTCACCGCCGTAGCAAACGGGAATTCCCTTTAGTCGCGGCGGAGGCAGTTTTACATCACCGAAATGCGCTAGTGATTTCCGCAGCGCGGATTCGATTTCCGTGTGATTGGACGTCAAAGGATCAAATTTAATGAGCACGGAGGTGTACGCGGGCTGAACATTTAGCACCCCAGGCACAGGCGAGGATTCCAGGAGCTTCATGAACTTGACGATTATGCGGTGCGTTGGAAGCGAGATGCTATCGCCGAAATAGACGAGCAGCGTCTGGTCGCTGGCCGATTGAAACCGTATTTCGTCTGCCGCGGAGGGTTTCATTGCGGCGAAAGTATAACGCACGCAGCGAGGGTGAAGTGGCAATCCAAAGCTAGGCCAGCGGGTTAGTTTCCCGTAATCGCGTCAATTGTCTACCCCGGTATCTCTTCGTTACTCTATCGAGCGATAAGCAACTTTTCTGTTCGGCGTTTCGCTGAATCGAGGGGGAGGATAGTAAGAATCTGTGTGCTGCGGTCAAACTCCCCAACGTATGCTTTGCCCCATTGGCCGCTCTTAAAAGCATCTGAAATATCGCTATCAGTTTCATAGCCAGCGAAACTTGTGACGGAGAAGAAACTGGCCGACCATGTCCCCTTCCAGGGCGGCTCACATGCGTCAACAATCGCATCTAGCTTCCTTAGCTGTGATGTTATGTTGGAGCGCCATGAGAGGTAATATTCAGTGCCCTCTAAGAAAAACCGCTTCCCTTGTTTGTCCACCCGGATGATATACAGGTCTGGCGGAAGGATGCAGTCACCAGAAATCCTCTTCAGCGTGTAGATCCAGTAGTCTGTTCGTCCCGAAAACTCCATGTCGCCCGATATGATGTGTGAGTCATCGATGTTCTTGGTGGCGTCTAACGTGCAATCCATGGATGCCTTGTTCAAATACGCAAGGACAATAATGCTGTCCGCTCTCTGAATCACGCAGAATGGCCGTCCATTCGGGTCCAACTTAAGACTGTCCGGCAAGAAAGATACTTGATCACTAGGCCTTGCCCATTCGCCGTCTAACTTCTGTTTCGCTATTGCCATGGCGACGTAATCTGCCGCTGACCATGTAACCGTCACTCCGTCATTTCTCTTGTTCGGGTGTTTCCGGTGATATTCCACCACGTGGCGTGTATAAGACTTGTCTTCTTCCAGCGACCTCGTTATAGACCTGTCGATTTGACTGCAACCTCCAAGAATCGCGAAGCTGCTCAAAAGAAAATGAGATGGCTAGTAGGCGGCACATGGAAGGCATGGTAACTAGAGCTTCACTTATACGCAATAGAATATTGCGTCAGCTTTTCCTAAATCGAGGTAGGCGGGGGGGAACAAACTTCTGATTAGTCGGCTATAGGATACTGACGACCAAAGCTACGGCTTGCCGACGCGCCAGGCTTCTTCGTGTTCGACTTTGACCATGCAAAGACCTTGCGGCGGCACGGTCGGGCCGGATTTGGAGCGGTCGCGTAGTTCGTAGAGTTTTTCGATGTCTTCTGGTTGAAGGCGCCCGCGGCCGACGTCGAGAAGTGTTCCCACCATTTTGCGCATCATGTAGCGAAGAAAAGAACGTCCGCGAACGGTGAAGATGAGCTCTTCGCTGTCTGCGCTGCGCACAAGCTCGGTCGAATAAATCTCTCGCTCGGTGCTGCGTTCTTTGTCGTCTTCTTCGGAGCCGGTCGAAGCGGCAAAGGAAGCGAAATCGTGCTTTCCAACAAATTTCGCCGCAGCTTCGCGCATTTCTTCTTCGTCGAGCGGAAACGGATAGTGCAAAACGTAGCGCCATTCGCCCGGCGGGACGACTTTGCCGCGGTAGATCCGATAGCGATAGATTTTTGCGCGCGCTGACCAACGTGCATTGAAGTCGGGGCCGGTTTCTTCCGCTTCCATGATGCGAATCGTGGGAGGTAGGATCGCGTTCAGTGCGCGCTGAAATTCTCCAGCAGACAGTGAAGATTGCGTTTTGAAGCTGCCGACCTGGCCGAGCGCGTGAACGCCCGCATCGGTACGTCCGGAGCCGTGTAGATGAATGTGTTCCTGCGTGATGCGACGCAGGACGTTAACAATTTCTCCCTGAACTGTAGGTTTTTCCGCTTGAATCTGCCAGCCGTGAAAATCGGTGCCGTCGTAAGCAATCGTAAGTTTGAAATAGCGCATTCGACGAGGAAACGATCCTAAAGCGCGCTGCGGACAAAGCGGCTGCCGGGTTTGATGGCGGCGCTACCTTCGCGGCAGAGCGGGCAATCTTCGGGCTCGTAGCTGGCGATCGGCAGATCGAGCAGCGCTTGCGCTTCCACGGGAAATTCAATTTTGCCGCCGCTGCGGTCAATCAGCGCGCCTGCAGCGACGACGCAGCCGCCCGCCTCTTCCACCACGGTCATAGTTTCAAGAGTTGAGCCGCCTGTCGTCCAAACGTCTTCAATGACGAGCACGCGCTGGCCCGGTTTCAGTTGAAAACCGCGACGCAGCGTCATGTTTCCGCTGGCGTCGCGCTCCACGAACATCGCCGGCGTGCCACCACCGATCGAACCGGCTGGTTCGGGCAACGCTCGCGCGACCTCCTGCCCAATGATCAACCCGCCCATCGCGGGCGAAACGACGGCTTCGATGCGGTCATTGGCAAAAAGGCCCGCCAATCCGTGGCCGAGCTTTTCCGCAAACCGCGGATACTGAAGCACCTGAGCGCATTGGACGTACATCGAGCTGTGCAATCCGCTGGAAAGCTCAAAGTGCCCCTTGCGGATGGCGCCCGCCGTCTCAAAAAGCTTCAGCCACTCCTGCCGCGCGTCCAATCTGCCGCCTTTTGCGCCCGTGCGCTAACCGCAGAGCGCTCCTAAGCGTCGAAATGTCAGCAGCCTAGCCGTGGCCGTTTGCGTTGTCAAGGAATGGAGCGCCTGCTAGACTCACTTTCCCGTGGTTCCGGTACCGGCCTGGACGCCGCCGAGGCTTGTGGAGCGCCCTAAGTCCTTTTTCATGAAACAAATTCGACTCCGCGAGCGTTCTATTTATTTGAGAAATAATTTACAGCTTCCAGAGGGAATCCAAAGCGAGGGGACGCCTAAATCATGATGAAGACGTTTGTTCGACCGCTGCTTGCCGCTGCATTGGCCTGCACACTTGCCTTCAGCCCGGCATTGCTGACGTACGCGCAGGATGCACCGGCGGAGCAGACACAGGCTGCGCCTTCCACGAGCACCATTCCGGCGGTTTCGCTGGGCGTTTCGAAATACCATTACACTCGTGCGCCTCGCCCGTTTCCCAATCTGATCGCGCCTTACAAACCTATTTCCGTCGAAGCAGTGGGGCTGACCAACTCGCCGCGCATTGATCAGATGATTCAAGAGGGCAAGCTCAATTTAAGCCTGCAGGACGCGGTGGAATTGGCGCTGCAAAACAACTTGGATATCGTCGTGCAGCGCTACAACCCGTGGCTTGCCGATACTGGGATCTTGAAAGCACAGGCCGGCGGCATCGGCGGTGTGCCTCCGGGAGGACTCTTCGCTGGTTCCTCGGCCAATATTCCCTTTCTCAACTTCGATCCTACGATCACGACCACGCTCAGCGTGGACGACCGAAACGTCCCTGTGAACAACCCTTTGACTTCGGGTACCGGCACGGGCATTTCCGCTTTAGCACGGCTGGCGCTGCATACTTCGACTTTCAACACACAATTCAACGAAGGATTTCACACCGGCACGACTTTATTTGCAGCGTGGGATAACACGCGGAGTTCTTCGACGTCTCTTGCGAACCTGTTCAACCCGTCCGTGCAGTCGTCCATTTTTATTGGATTCCAGCAGCAACTTTTGAACGGATTCGGCGCGGTGAACACACGCAACATCCGCATCGCGAAAAATAATCGCAAAATCGCGGATCTGGCGTTTGCTCAGCAAGCGATCACGACCACCACTAACGCGATCACCGCTTATTGGGAGCTTGTTTACGCCCGCGAAAACGTGAAAGTGCAGCAGCAAGCCGTCACCGTGGCGGAAAAGCTATATAACGACAACAAGAAGCAGCTCGAAATTGGCACGATGGCTCCTCTCGACGTGACCCGCGCCGAATCAGAATTGGCCACGGATCGCCAAAATCTCATCGTGGCGCAGACCGTGCAATTGCAAAACGAGCAGATCTTAAAGAACGCCATCACGAAGAATCCGCTGGCGCCGAATATCGTGAACGTAGAGATTATCCCCACGGAATTGCCCTCGCGCCCGGAAGCGATTGAAGCGCCGTCGTTCCAACAAGCGGCGAGCGAAGCGTTCGCGAAGCGGCCAGACGTTCAGGAAATGGCGATCAACATCCTGAACGGGCAAATTGACGTGAGCGCGACGCGTAATGCGCTGCTTCCCACAGCCACTCTCACCGCGCAATACGGTTCCGTAGGGTTAGCCGGTAATCAGTCGACCTTCACCTCGGCCACGATCGCGGGCGCGCCCATTGTCGACGCGACAGGGGCGCCTATTCCCGGTGAATTTGTCCCGGCGGCTCAGGTGACGCCGACCGGAACGGTAAAGGGCGGCTTTGGCGATGCGATGAGTTCGGTTTTCCACAACAATTTTCCGGATTACAACGTGCAGCTGAGCGTGCAGATTCCGATTCGCAACCGCTCCGCGCAGGCGGACAACCAGCGCGCGATCCTGACGCAGCGCCAGCTCGAAGCGCAGATGCAGCAATTGAAAAACAGCGCGCTCCTGGACGTCCGCAACACGTTCATCGCGCTCGAGCAAGACCGCGCCCGCGTGGAGGCCGCCTCCAAGGCGCGCGAACTTCAGCAGCAGACTTTTGACGCCGAGCAGAAGAAATACCAGCTTGGCGCTTCAACCGTTTACCTTGTGATTCAAACGCAGCGCGACCTGATCTCCGCGCAAGGTACGGAGCTTCGTGCATTGACGGACCTCGTCGAAGCGAAAGCCAATTACGAGCGCGCGCTTGGCCGCACTTTGGAAGTCAATCGAGTGACGATTGCGGATGCCAAGACCGGCCAAGTCGAACAATCCACCTTGATACCGGGGACGCTGCACGGGCAAGTGGTCGGAATGGACAAGGTTTACAAGGAAATAGAAAACAAGAACGGTGAGAAGTAGCCGGTTCCGATTTCATGGGCCGGTCTGCCGCGCGCAGGCCGGCTTTTTTCTTTATGCGGACCATTTTGGCGACTGAATGGCCGCCTAATTCTTGCTCCTATCTCCGCTTTCGCATAGCATTAGAAATAGTTATGAATTGCCTGCTCCATTTGCTATTCCGGCCAAAGGCGAACCGATGAGCGATTCCCGCCAAAGCAAGACGCAGACAATCGCTCCAGCCGATTCCGCTGCTTTGCGAAAGCCCTCAGAACGAGAACTAGCTTGGGAAAAGAACACGCTTCAACCGACTTTGCAGAAAAATCCTGAACGTCAAGCGGAATTCACCACGATTTCGGGCTATCCGATCCGGCGGCTCTACACTCCGGCCGATCTCGCGGGATGGGATCCAGATACTGATCTCGGCCAGCCGGGCGAACCGCCGTACACGCGCGGGATTCACGCGACGATGCACCGGGGTCGGTTGTGGACGATGCGGCAATTCGCAGGCTTTGGTACCGCGGAAGATACAAACCAGCGTTTTCGCTATCTCCTTGCGCAGGGGCAGTCCGGCCTCTCCACCGCGTTCGATCTTCCGACTTTGATGGGTTACGACTCTGACCATCCGCTTTCCGAAGGAGAAGTCGGCAAGTGCGGAGTAGCAATCAGTTCGCTGGCAGACATGGAAGTTTTGTTTGACCAAATTCCGCTGGCAGACGTTACGACCTCGATGACCATCAATTCTCCCGCTGCGGTGATTTGGGCCATGTATCTTGCCGTTGCGGAAAAGCAGGAAGCCGACTGGAAGAAAATTTCCGGCACTCTGCAGAACGACATTCTCAAGGAATACATCGCGCAGAAGGAATATATCTACCCGCCTGAACCTTCGATGCGGTTGGTGATTGACACGTTCGAATTCGGCGCGAAGAACACACCGAAGTTCAACACGATTTCCATTAGCGGCTATCACATCCGCGAAGCCGGTTCGACAGCGATTCAGGAACTGGCGTTCACGCTGCGCGACGGTATGGAGTATGTCGAGTGGGGTTTGCGACGCGGATTGGAAATAGACGAGTTTGCTCCGCAGCTTTCGTTCTTCTTCAACGCGCACAGCGATTTCTTCGAAGAGATTGCCAAGTATCGCGCGGCACGACGCATCTGGCACAAAGCGATGACCGAGCGCTATGGCTCAAAGAGTGCGCGGTCGTACGCGCTGCGTTTCCACGCGCAGACCGCAGGTTGCTCGCTGACCGCGCAGCAGCCGTACAACAACGTGGTGCGCACAGCGTTGCAGGCGCTGGCTGCGGTTCTCGGCGGTACGCAGTCTCTCCACACCAATTCGCTCGACGAAGCCTGGGCGCTGCCAACGGAATTTGCGGCCACGATCGCTTTGCGCACGCAGCAAATCATCGCGCACGAAACCGGCGTACCGAATACGGTCGATCCGCTGGGAGGGTCGTATTTTGTCGAGACGCTGACCAACGAAGTCGAACGCGGAGCGTGGGACTACATTCGCAAGATCGACGCGCTCGGAGGAATGGTTGCAGCCATCGAACGCGGTTTCCCGCAGCGAGAAATCGCCGAGGCTTCTTACCGTTATCAGCGCGAGCTGGACAACAAAGAGAAATTGATGGTCGGCGTGAATGCCTTTGTTTCTGAAGAAAAGCCGCTGGAAATTCTGCAGATTGACGAGACGGTGGCCCACCGGCAAGCAGCGCGTTTGAAGAAATTGCGCGCGGAACGTTCCGGCGATGAAGTTGCACGCCGCCTTTCTGCCCTTCGCAACGCAACCAAAGGCAAAGACAATCTGATGCCTTTCATTTACGACGCCGTGAAAGCGTACGCAACGCTCGGCGAAATCTGCGACGCGATGCGCGACACCTTCGGCACCTACGAGGAAGTCGCCATCACCTGATGAGTCCGAGGCTCATACTTTCATGACGAAAAAGATTCGGGTGCTAATCGCGAAGCCGGGGCTCGATGGCCATGACCGCGGCGCGAAAGTGATTGCGCGTGCGCTTCGCGATGCTGGCATGGAAGTCATCTACACGGGGTTGCGGCAGACGCCCGAAATGATTGCATCCGCTGCCGTGCAAGAAGACGTCGACGTCATCGGTCTTTCCATCCTTTCCGGCGCGCACAACACCATCTGCCCGCAACTGATGAAGCTGCTTCACGACAAAGGCATGAATGATGTGACCGTGCTCGTCGGAGGCATCATCCCCGAAGCCGACATTCCGGCGCTCAAGCAAGCTGGAATCGCGCAAATCTTCCTGCCCGGCACATCGACACAAGACATCGTCGATTTCATTCATCGGCGCACAACCGCTGCCTAACCCAATCTCCTTTCTACCTCCAATGCCGTTCGAACTTTGCTCGTGTATCGAGGGTCTGGAATCCGTGCCGCACGATGTTTCGCTGCGATGTGCTTCCCGGCCCAGCGAGACACGTCGCCATATCGCTTCCGGATTCCGCGGCTCGCACTAAACGTGTTTGCAAGAGACCGGTTTGCACGCCCCGCCCACGAAACTGTCGCAGTGTGCTCGCGCAGAACAGCCTTGCCATCCCGTTCCAAAACGAAAGCGCACCGCCTCCAGCCACTTTCCCATCCACGCGTGCCAGGTAACATTCCACGCCAGGGCTGGAGACGAACAGCGTCATCTCCTCGACGGACTCCGACCGAGCGGGCGGCTGGTCAGCAAAATCCATCAGCCAGCGTCGCGCCCCAAAGATCCGCATACTCGCTCTCAATCCTTTCTACAGTCCCCGGGTGGCAGAGCCTGTTCGCTAACGCTATTAGGTGAAAACGTTCGCGCCATGACGTTCGTGAACTCCGTCACGCGATAGCCGCGCTTGCCGAACTGCTCAACGAAGGCCGCGTCGGCGAGCGGGCACACTTCTGCCCTTACAGGCTGGTCCCGCTCGCGGTAGAAGCTTTCCATTCGGTCGAAGTCGCCCTGTGTCGTTGCGCCGTCGAGCCCGATGGCCACAGCCTGTGTGAGGGGCGATTCTGCTCCGCGGTGCGCTGCATATCCGCCCGCGATGCGTTCCGCTGCTGCCCCGCTGCCGGGCTTTATCGTTTGCAGCAGTTCGACGCGGTCGACGGCAGAAGCCGCCTCAACCATTTCCACGCGCCGGGCCAGCGCTAAATCCAATATCAATGGCGCCATAGCTTCCGCAGTGTATCGCAAGCCATCGAGCGTTCCACTTTCGCTCATTCCGACGTCTCCGGCTCGCGCAATTTTTGCTGACGCCTTATACTGATTGCTGTTTCTACCTGTTTCGAGGAAGCTGCGTGACCGCAACTCTAAGCTCCAACGTCAATCGCAAATCCGCCGACTTCGAAAAAAACACGCGCCGCATTATCGAACTCCTGACTGAAATCAAAAACGAAGAGCAAGCAATTCACGAAGGCGGCGGCGCAAAAGCCATCGAATCGCAGCACAAAAAAGGCCGGCTTACCGCACGCGAACGCATCGCAAAGCTCATTGATCCCGGAACGTCGTACTTTGAACTTGGCCTCTATGCCGCGTTCGAAATGTATGAGGAATGGGGCGGCGCTCCTTCCGCGGGAACGGTCACAGGCCTGGCAACAGTCTGCGGCCGCAAATTCATGGTCATCGCCAACGACGCAACCGTAAAAGCTGGCGCCTTTTTCCCAATGACCGCGAAGAAAGTGATTCGTGCGCAGAACATCGCCCTCGAGAATCGCATTCCCGTGATCTACCTGGTCGATTCTGCCGGTATTTTCTTGCCTTTGCAGGAAGACGTTTTTCCGGACACGGACGATTTCGGCCGCGTCTTCCGCAACAACGCGGTGATGTCTGCCGTGGGCATTCCGCAAATTACTGCAGTGATGGGCATGTGTGTTGCTGGCGGCGCGTATCTTCCCGTGATGACCGATCACGTTCTAATGACCGAAGGCTCCGGACTTTTTCTTGCTGGGCCTGCTCTCGTCCAAGCCGCCATCGGGCAAAAAACTTCCGCAGAAGACTTAGGCGGAGCAAAAATGCACGCGCAAATCAGCGGCACCGTGGATTTTCGCGAGCCGGATGACGACTCGTGCCTCAAGCGAATCCGCGCCCTCGTAGACAAAATGGGAAACGCTCCCTCTCCCATTTTCAGCAAAACCACGCTGCGCGATCCGCTCTTTCCTGCCGATGAGATTTACGGAATTTTCTCCAGCGATCCCGGCAAACAATATGACATGCGGGAAATCATCGCGCGCATTGTGGACGCGAGCGAATTCGAGGAATATCGCGCTGAGTACGGCGAAACCGTTCTTTGCGGTTACGCGCGCATTGGCGGCTGGGCCGTGGGTATCGTTGCAAATCAAAAGAAGCACGTGCAAACGCAGATGCGCGGCTCGGATCAAAAGCGCGTCGAATTCGGCGGCGTCATTTACACCGAAGCCGCGGAAAAATCCGCGCGCTTCATTCTCGACTGCAACCAAAACAAAATTCCGCTCATTTTCCTCCACGATGTGAACGGCTTCATGGTCGGCAAAGACGCCGAGTGGAGCGGCATCATCCGCGCGGGCGCAAAAATGGTGAACGCGGTGTCTAACAGTGTGGTCCCAAAGATTTCCGTCATTTGCGGCGGCAGCTTCGGCGCCGGACACTACGCCATGTGCGGCAAAGCCTACGACCCACGATTCATTTTCGCCTGGCCCACCGCGCGCTACGCCGTGATGAGCGGCGACGCAGCTGCAGGCACGCTCGTCGAAATCAAATTGAAGCAACTCGAGCGCGAAGGCAAGAAAGTAGACGAGAAAGCCAAAAAGGAACTGTACGAATCTGTCCGGGCCACATACGAACATCAAACCGACCCGCGCTACGCCGCCGCCCGCCTCTGGGTAGACGCGATTATCGACCCAGCTCATACGCGCGATGCGCTCATCAACGCCCTCGAAGCCGCCGCTCTTAATCCCGAGATCCGCGAATTCAAGACGGGGGTTCTGCAGACGTGAGTAGCAGACGCACCAGAATGCTTTTCTGGTTCAGCGCATTTCCAGCGGCCTTCGCGGTCGGCACCGTGGCATGGGCAATGTTCTATTCGCTTTATTTGATGCACGCAGGTCGAGCGACCTACTTTGTGGTATTCCACCCACATTGGCTTCGGCTGCTCGTAATATCGGTTCTCCTTTTTCTTTGCGGATCGATTTCGCTCGTATTTGATCGCCAAAAAAACGGAACGAAATAACTACATGGCTGAAACCGTAAAGCTAATCGAGTGTCCGAGAGATGCGTGGCAGGGACTACAGGACTTCATTCCAACCGAGTTCAAAGCCAACTACTTAAAGGAACTGATCCTCGCCGGTTTCAAACACATTGACGCAGTCAGCTTCGTTTCGCCCAAGCATGTAAAGCAAATGGCGGACAGCGAAGAAGTCATGGCCCGCCTCAACGATTCCCTTCCCGCCGACATCGAAAAGCCCGAAATCATTGGCATCGTCGTCAACGAAAAAGGCCTCGACCGCGCGCTTAAAACTCCCGGCGTCACCACCATCGGCTATCCCTACTCCATCTCCGCCTACTTCCGCCGCGCCAACGCCAACATGTCCCGCGACGAATCGCGCAAGCTTGCCGAACTTCTGCAAAAAGAAACCAAAGCCGCCGACCGCGGCCTCGTCGTTTACATCTCCATGGCCTTCGGCAATCCTTACGACGAACCCTGGGGCCCGGAAATCGTCGAAGAAACTCTCGAGTGGCTTAAGGACATTCACGTCCGCACCGTCTCCCTCGCGGACACGGCAGGCACCGCTTCCGCCGAATCCGTCACGGAAGTTTTTCGCCGCGCCAGCAGCCACATCGCTGGAATGGAAATCGGCGTTCATCTTCACAGCACACCCATGGGCGCCGCCGACAAAATCCTTGCCGCGTACAACGCCGGCTGCCGCCGCTTTGACAGCGCGCTCACCGGCCTCGGCGGCTGCCCTTTTGCCGGCGACGAACTCGTCGGCAACATCGCCACGGAAGACGTCCTCGCCGCGCTTCGCCTTGCCGGCTACAGCCAGGAAGAGACTGGCTTGCACCTCGAAAAAGTCGTAAAACTGACCAATGAGGTTCGCGCGACCTATGCACATGCGCCGCTGCCGAACTAGGAAGGGCCTATGAGCTACACAACTTTGCTTTTGGAAGACCACGGTCCGGTCGCCACACTTACCTTCAATCGGCCCGACAAACGCAACGCCATCTCCGCAAAAATGATTTGCGACATTCTCACCGCGCTCGATGAAGTGGAAAAAACGCGCGCTCGAGTCGTGATTCTCACCGGAGCGGGTTCTGCCTTCTGCGCGGGTATGGATTTGGAAATGCTCTCGGCCATCGGCCAGCAGTCGGCGCAGGAAAACCAGGAAGATTCCCGCCGAATGGCGCGCATGTTCCGTCGCATCTGGAGTTTTCCGAAGCCGCTGATCGCCGCTGTGAATGGCCACGCGCTCGCCGGTGGTTGCGGCATCGCCACTTTGTGCGATTTCACGCTGGCCGTGCCGGAAGCCAAATTCGGCTATACCGAAGTGAAAATCGGTTTCCTCCCCGCTATCGTTTCTGTTTTCCTTACCCGCCAAATCGGCGACAAGCGCGCCCGCGATCTCCTGCTCACTGGCCGCCTCGTCGAAGCCACCGAAGCGAAGGAACTCGGCCTCGTCACGGAAATTGTTCCCGCAGACCGCCTCATGACGCGCGCCGCAGAAATCGCCGAACAGTTGATTGCCGCTAGCCCCAGCAGCCTGACGCGTGCGAAGCGGCTCCTCACGTCGGCCGCCGCCGCGAGTGTTGACGCCGACCTTGAGCGCGCCGTCCTCGAAAACGCGCGCATCCGCTGCACGCCGGACTTCAAAGAAGGCCTCGCTTCCTTCCTCGAAAAGCGCAAACCCATCTGGCAGGGAGAGGACTAGCCCACAGCAATGCTTGAATTTCACGATACGAGTGTGCGCGTTCGCTACGTGGAAACCGATCAGATGGGGGTCGTCTACCACGCCAACTATCTGATCTGGTTCGAAGTCGGCCGCGTCGAAATGTTGCGCGCCATGGGCGTCGAATATAAACGCATGGAAGTCGAGGACGATTGCCACATCGTCGTCGCCGACGTGAAATGCCGCTATCACCATCCTGCGCGCTACGACGAAGTTCTGCGTATTCGAACCCGCATCGCCGAAACCAAGAATCGCGTCATACGTTTCACCTACGAAGTTTTTTGTGAGTCGAACAATGTTCTGCTGGCCTCTGGAGAAACCACGCACGTCATCTGCGGCAAGAACGGCAAGCCCAAACTGTTGCCCGAAAAATACCGCACCGTCTTCGGCCTGAAATCCTCTCATGCCGTCGCCGAAAGCAAATCCAAATGACCATCGCGCTTACCGGAAATGATCTGACGTTTGAACAAATGCACGTCGTTGTGGCGCTGGACGAAAAAGTTTCGCTCGCCCGCGCATCGGTCGAACGCATGAACGCCTCGCGCGCTGTTGTGGACCAACTCGTTGCTTCGGGCAAAACGGCATACGGCATCAACACCGGTTTTGGAAAGCTCGCCAGCGTTCGCATTTCGCAGGAACAAGTTCGCCAGCTTCAAGTCAACCTCGTTCGTTCTCATGCGTGCGGAGTGGGCGCGCCTCTCAGCCGCGCGGAAACGCGTGGCATGATTTTGCTTCGCGCCAACGCGCTCGCCAAAGGTTTAAGCGGCGTCCGCCCTCTCGTCGTTGAAACGCTTTGCGCCATGCTGAACGCAGGCGTGCATCCCGTAATTCCATCGCAGGGCTCCGTCGGCGCTTCGGGCGATCTCGCCCCGCTCGCGCATCTCGCGCAAGTCGTCATTGGAGAAGGCCAGGCCGAATACCAGGGCAAAATTCTCTCTGGCGCGGACTCGCTGAAACTAGCCGGTATCTCTCCTGTCGCGCTTGAAGCAAAAGAAGGCCTTTCTCTCCTCAACGGCACGCAAGCCATGCTTTCCTTGCTGGGTATTTCTCTCTATCGCGCCGATGTCCTCGTGGACACTGCTGACGTCGCCGCCGCTCTATCGCTCGACGCGCTTCGAGGAAGCCCGGGCGCTTTCGACCCCCGCATCATGCAAGCACGCGCTTACGCAGGCGCAGCACGAACAGCGCGAAACCTCGCGCATCTCAATGAAGGCAGCACGATTCGCGAATCGCATCGCTCTTCGGACAAAGACCCGCGGGTGCAGGACGCCTACAGCTTGCGCTGCACGCCGCAAGTGCATGGCGCCGTGCGCGATTCCTTGCTGCAAGCGCGTGCCATGGCTCAAGTGGAGCTTAATAGTGCAACGGACAATCCGCTCGTCTTTGTTAGAGAAAACGGCGAGGGCGACATCGTCAGCGGCGGAAATTTTCACGGCCAGCCGCTCGCTATGGCCGCCGATCAAATCGCTATAGCCATCGCCACTCTTGGCGGCATTGCCGAACGCCGTATCGAGCAGATGACCAATCCGCTTACAAGCATGTTGCCTGCGTTTCTGACCCCCGAGCCCGGCCTCAACTCCGGCTTCATGATCGCGCAAGTCACAGCGGCCGCTCTCACCAGCGAAAACAAAGCGCTCGCCGCGCCGCACTCCGTGGATTCCATTTCCACCAGCGGCAATCAGGAAGATTACGTTTCGATGGGCATGAGCGGCGCGCGCCGTCTCGAACGCATGCTGCAAAATCTGCGCCACATTCTTGCGATTGAACTTCTTTGTGCTTGCCAGGGCATCGACCTGCTAGCGCCGCTTAAAACTGGAACGATTGCCACAAGGGCGTACGAGGCAGTTCGCGCAAAATCTTCAAAAGTAGTGGAGGACCGCCCGCTGGCGGCGGAAATCACTGCCGTTTCTGAACTGATTGCTTCTGGAGTATTTGCAAAACTGCCGAAGTAGGCGCAAGGCAGCGCGCTTAAGCAAGTGCAGATCGCAGGAATCCCAACATTCTTATGCCGGCAATATAAGAAAACGGCGCGAGCTCAAGCGAATAGTGCCCGCATGCCAGTTCGAGCGTGCGCGGATTCGCCCCGTGCTTGTGCAGCGCATCGAGCATCTGCGACGTCAGCTCCGGCAAAAATGTCGGATCGTACTTTCCATACACCATGAACGATTTTCTTCCCGCTCCCAATCCGCGCTCCACATACGGCATCGGACTAATCGGCGCCCAATACTCGCGCAACTCGTCCACAGTAACGTGCTCTCGCATGCTTTCCCATACGTGGTTCGTTGTCATGCCCGCGCTCACTACGTCTGCAAAATACGTGGACACATGAAAGAATCCGCCGGCATGCACGCCCGCATCGTGCACCATCGTGATGTACCCGACCGACGATCCAATACTTGTTCCTAGAATCCCGATCTTTGTAAAACCTTCTTGCTCCAGCCAGCGCAGGCACAGCCTCGCGTCCTGTACCGCTTGCCGATTCGCCTGAAGCGTCAGTCCAACATTCGGCCCCACAAGCTGGTCGGCGCGCTCATGCCCCGCCGCCACGCGCCGGTCGTGATACGGCATGCTCATCTTCACCACGGTAATTCCCAGTCGCTGAATCCACTCGCAAAGCCCGTACTGACCATGCCATTTCGCGTTCCAGTTCGGCAGCAGCAGCACGGCGGGCTCTTTTTTCTTCCCGCGAAACACTTGCCCGTAGACCGTATTGTTCTCCGGAAAGGGCGACCGAATCGCGCTCGTAAATGTCAGAACATTGTCGCTGTCAACGCGATAGTCCGTCGCAGGCCCGGGCTCAAACCATTCCTTGCTCTTTTCAATCGCTTCCGCGGAATACGCGTGCAAAAAGGCTCGCGCCCCAGCGTCATCCGTCTGCGGATTGCCGCCAATATGTTCAAGGCCCCATTCGAACGGCCGCACCATGCGGTTATCGTCTGTGGTCCAGCGCCGGTGTTCGTACCGGCGGATTCTTTGTTCGAACCAGTTCATGGGGTGCGCCACTAAAAGTTTAGCGTCGCGGGCGGGATAAGGAAAGAATTCCCGGCAGTCTCAGGGATCGTTGTCGTTTTCGCTGGAATACCGCGGCTCGTAAACAGGCCGTTGCGGCGGTGGTGCCGGGCAAGGCGCGTTCGAGATCTTGCCGATTTGGTAGTACGCAAACTTCATTTCAAGCGCGCGCAAAGCTCCCTTGCCGTTGGCGCTTTGCCAGTCCAAACGGCCATGATGCAAGTACGAAAGCGATTCATAGCGGAGCGCCGCTTCCTTTTCTTCGTACTCCTTTTCAAGGCGAATCTGGTCCCGCGTCACATTGCGTGGGTCAGTGTGCGCACTTAGAATCGTGCGTCTCTCCTCCATCAACGCACACGCTTTCACGCGATACCGCGCGTACCCATGCAGCGTGGATTGCCAGTCGGCATCGTTGGCCGTGTTCTCCACAGCTTGCAGCGTCAGCTCTCTTCGCTGCTCGTACTCACGCGAATTAAAAGTGGTGCCGCTTATCATCTGATTGAAGCAACTCTGGTCGCAGAGGTTGATGTCGCTGATATCCACTTCCGCGCCTTCATAGGAGCCTTGAAAGCCGCCCGCTTTGATATCGTCGTCCGTGTACACCTTTTTCGGCTTGTGGCTGGCGCCGGACGTTTTTGCCGCTTCGGTAGCTTTCTGGGCCTGGGCGGTAGGCTGCGGGGGCGCTTGCCCGGGGCTGCCTGCGGACGGTGCCGCGCTGTGGGGTGCTTGAGCACCGGCAGGGTGCGGCCACGCGCAGGCCAAAAGGAGCGCAATCAGCACTTCTGGTCCCGCGAATTGGCGGAAAGCCCTCATTTTCCATAGCTTTGCGGAAGCAGGCGCGGGAGCGCAACGGGACGAAGGTACCACTGATAGCGTAAGAGTGATTGTCTCTTGGGGCCCCGCGAGGTTAGCCATCCGACACGCATCATAGACCAGTAATTGAGGCCCAAGACCGCCTATGGCACAGTCAAAGTGTGGTCATCGTCTTCTTTTTTCTTTTCGGCCTGATCATCGGCAGCTTTCTGAACGTCTGCATCTCGCGGATCCCGGAAGGCGTGTCCATCGTGTCTCCCGGTTCGCGTTGTCCCCATTGCGGCAATTCGATCAAGCCCCATGACAACATTCCCCTCGTTTCCTGGCTCATCCTTCGTGGAAAGTGCCGTTCCTGCGCGGCGCCTATCTCGCCGATGTATCCCGCCGTCGAACTCTTAACGGCCCTGCTCTTCGTCGCCTGCTTCCTCGTCTTCGGTTTCTCTGCCGAAACAGTCAAATGGCTCTTCTTCACCGGCCTGATCATCATTCTCACGATTACCGACGTGCGCATTCGCATCCTCCCTGACGCCGTAAACTGGTTCGGCTTCGGTCTGGGCATCGCTCTTGCAATACGCATTGCCCCTACGGACCCCACGTGCATGCGTCTCGTGGATCACTTCCCGCTTTTCTTGCAGAACGCCGCCATCACGGGAGTCGCGTGCGCGCTCCTGGGTGCCGCCGCAGGGAGCCTTCTGCTCCTTGCCGCTGCAACACTTTACAAACTTGTCCGTGGCCGCGATGGCATGGGCATGGGCGACGTCAAAATGATGGTCATGATCGGCGCCTTCCTCGGAATTCAGGGCACGTTTCTCACGCTTCTCTTCGGCACGCTTCTTGGCAGCATCATCGGCCTGCTTCTTGTTCTCGCGCTCTTCGTAAGTGGCTGGAAATCGCGCGTTGCTGCTCGTGCCAATCGTCGCGGCCTCGGCTCAGTTTCTGGTTTGCGCTGGACCATCTCCAGCCGCTACCAACTGCCTCTGGGAACATTTCTTGGCATCGCTGCCCTTCTTGTGGTTTTCTTCAATCGGTGGCTTGACTTACAAGCTTACCGCTTCATGAGGTAGTGCGCCGTGCTGCAAACGAAAGGCCTCGAACTTCCCTGGACCGTGATCACGGGAACGGCGATTGCGCTTTTCGCGATCCTCATCGGAGGGGTCATCCTGCTTCGCAAAGTTTTTCAGAACTCTCCGGCGCGCAGCAAAGATCAATCGAACGCTCCTCGCACGGAAAACGCCTCCGCTTTCATGGCCGCTTCGATGCAAGCCGTAATTCAAAAACTAAAAGAGCAGGAGAAGGAACTCGAACGCCTCCACCGGGAGGAGCGCGACCGCGCCGATCTTACCGAACGGCTTAGCGAGGAAGTCACCCGCAATATGCCGGCCGGCCTCATCGTCGTCAATGCGCAGAGCATCATCACCAGTGCGAATCCTGCCGCCGAACAAACTCTCGGCCAGCGTGGGCTCGGCTATCGCCGGTTCAGCGAAGCGCTTGGCGAAGGCTCCGACCTTTCGAAGCTCATCCAGGATTGCCTTCACACCGGAAAAATCTTCCGCCGCGAGCAAATCGAACACCGCGACGCCGCGGGCGATATTCGACAGCTCGGCGTCACCATTTCCCCGATTCGAAAGGGCACAGAAGACATCAGCGGCGTCATTTGTCTTCTCACCGATCTTACAGAGCTCGCTTCACTCCAAAAGCAGATGCAGCTCAAGGAAAATCTTGCTGCCCTTGGCGAACTCTCCGCAGGCATCGCACACGAATTCAAAAATGCTCTCGCCACCATTTCCGGCTACGCTCAGATGATCCAGTTCGACCCTTCAAATCCAGAAGCTGCGGACAACGCAGAAAAAATTCTCGAACAAACCCGCAACATCACTCACGTCGTCACGGAGTTTTTGAAATACGCGCGTCCACTCGACATTTCCGACGAACCAGTTGCCCTCGAGCCGCTCATCGAGCGCCTCGTCACCGAAGTTTCCGAAGCCATGCCCCTTGTTCGTTTGCGTCGCGAAGGCCCTTTCGGCGAAGTCGCCGGAGATGAAAGTCTCCTCCGGCAGGCATTTCTAAACCTCACGCGCAACGCCGCCGAAGCCTGCAGCGCGGCTCCCAACGGCGGAAAAGTCATCCTCCGCAGCGAGAATCTCCGGCGCGACGGCGCCGGCTATCAGCGCATCACCGTCTTCGACAATGGCCCGGGCATCCCTCGCGACGTTTTGCCAAAACTCTTCCGCCCCTTTTTCACCACGAAGCCCAACGGCACCGGCCTGGGTCTCGCCGTGGTGCAAAAAATCATTGTTCAGCATGGAGGCCACGTCGAAGCTTACAACCGGCCGGAAGGGGGCGCCGCATTTATTGTTACGCTACCCCTCAGCCGCCGCTCCGCAGAAGCAGTAGAATTGAAGCGGGGCGCATCTAACGAAAAGAGAGCCTGACATCCCCTTGGGAGGTTCCATGCAACACATAACTCTGCGCAAAACGCTTGGCCTGAGCTTGTTGGCCCTACTGGTGTGCACGCCGGGGCGCGCCCAACAGCAAAATTCGCAGCAATCCGGAACGGGTGATCCGGTTGCCGATGCCGCCCGCAAGGCCCAGGAAAAAAAGAAAGACGCGCCTAAGCCCAAGAAGGTCTACACCGAAGACGACATCAGCGTGAAGAAGTCAGACATTTCCATTGTGGGCACCGCGCCTGTGCAAGCCGACTCCTCTGCTGCTTCCGTTCAAACAAATCCGGCGGAAGCCAAAGCCGACCCAAACGCCAAGGCTCAGCAAAAGGAAGATCCTAATTCCGAAAAAGCCTGGCGCGCCCGCTTTGACGCCCTACGCACAAAGATTGCGGCCGCCGAACAGGAATTGGACGTTCTCCAGCGCGAGGAGAACAAAGCAGACGTTCAGTATTATTCCGATCCCACGAAAGCACTGAAGGAACAATACACTCGCGAAGACATCAACAAAAAAGCCGCCAAGATCGACGCGAAGCAGAAGCAAATTGCGGCCCTTAAGCAACAGTGGGACGACCTGGAAGACGCGCTGCGCAAAGCTGGCGGCAATCCGGGCTGGGCCCGTTAATCGCACTCCCTGAACCGTTCTATTGTCCGCACACTGCGCCGAGATCCTCCCCTGACCCCGGCTTGTTCCATGCTACAAACGAGGGAGATGGAACCTCTCCTCCTTGTTGAAGATAAGAACGAGTTGCGCGCCATGTTGCGCAAGGCGCTCGAACGCAATGGCTATACCGTTGACGAAGCCCCCGACGGCTCCGCGGCTATACAAAAACTGCGGGCACGCCGCTACCAACTCGTTCTCACCGACCTGAAAATGCCCGGTGCATCGGGGCTCGACGTTCTCCGGGAAACCAAGCAAGCCGACGCAACGATTCCGGTCATTCTACTCACCGCCTTCGGCTCCGTGGAAGAAGCCGTCGCCGCCATGAAGGAAGGTGCATTCGACTTCCTGCAAAAACCCGTTGACCTCGATCATCTCAAAGTCCTTGTGCAGCGCGCCGCACGTCAGCAGGAACTACTGCGCGAAAATCTTCTCCTCCGTGAGGAATTCGCCGCGCGTTACGGTTTCCCGCGCATCGTCGGCGAGCACACTTCCATCCGCGAGCTCAGTCAGCAACTGCAACGCGTCTCGCAGACCGATTCCACCGTCCTACTTCTCGGTGAAAGCGGTACGGGCAAGGAACTTTTCGCCCGCGCTGTCCATCATCTCTCACCGCGCCGTGAACAGCCTTTCGTCGCTCTCAATTGCGCTGCTATTCCCGAAGGCCTCGTCGAAAACGAACTCTTCGGACACGAACGCGGCGCCTTTACCGGAGCCGGCGCGCGCAAAGCCGGCAAAATGGATCTCGCGCATCGCGGCACGCTTTTTCTCGACGAAATCGGCGAGCTTCCCCTCGCCATTCAGGCAAAACTCCTGCGCGTTCTCGAAGAGCGTCGTTTTGAGCGCGTCGGCGGCACGCAATCCATTGACGTTGACGTCCGCATCGTCGTCGCCACCAATCGCGACCTGCAAAAAGCCGTCGCCGACAAACTCTTTCGCGACGACCTTTATTTCCGAATTTCCGCCGTCCCGCTTACGATTCCGCCTCTCCGCGATCGTGGGAACGACGTTCTTCTTCTCGCTGAACATTTTCTGGAAAAGTTTTCGCGCGAATTCGGCAAGCCCGGGGCTCAGTTAACCGATGATGCAAAACACCGCATTCAGGAATATCACTGGCCCGGCAATGTCCGCGAACTCCAAAACGCCATCGAGCGCGCCGTGATTCTTTCCGACGGCTCCACCATTACTTCGCAATTTCTGCTCTTGCTTTCCAAGCCGCCAGAGCCGCAGGCCGTCCCGGCGGGAATGTTGCCGCCAGAGTTTTCGTGGGAAGGTACTCTGGAAGAAGTCGTGGGCCGCGCCGTCCAATCCACGGAACGCGTCTTGCTCGAGAATACTCTGCGGGATTGCCGCTGGAACAAAACCCGCGCCGCGGAAAAACTCGGCATCTCGCCAAAAACTCTCGCCGCCAAACTCAAATCCGCTGGCGTCGAAAATTAGTTGCTTGGCTGGGTCTTGCTACTTCAGTCCCGTGTGCAGCGCCACTGTTCCGCCGGTCCAGACGGCTGCCTCCACGTTTTGCAATCCAACGCCGCGCATTAACTCACACAACTCGTCCGGCCGAAAAAATCGCGCGACCGACGACGGTAAATATTTATACGCCGCGGCATCACCAGAGATCGCGCCGCCCACCTTCGGCAAGATTTTGCGGAAATACCAGCGGTAGAAATCGCCGAAGAGTCCCGCGGGCGGCTCCGTAAATTCCAGAATCGCGATTGTGCCTCCTGGCTTCAGGACGCGCTGCATTTCCTTCAGCCCGGCTTCATAATTCGCAAAATTGCGGAACCCAAATGCCGCCGTCACCAAGTCGAACGACTCATCCGCAAACGGCAATTGCAACGCGTCCGACTCCAGAAACGACACGCGGCCGTTCACTTCCGTGGCTGCTTTTGCATTCGCTCGCACCAGCATCGTGTGCGCAAAATCCGCGCCAATAATTCGCGCCTTGCCCTTCCGTGACATCGCAAAGGCAAGATCGCCCGTCCCGCAACACAGATCCAGCACTACTGCGTCCGGGCGGTTCAAGACCGGCTTTAGTTTCCGCGCTGTTCGCGCCCGCCAAACGCGATCCAACTGCAGCGACAGCAAATGGTTCAGCAGGTCGTACCGCGGCGCGATTTGCGTAAACATTTCGCGGACTTTGCGCGAAGCATCCGCTTCGTTCGCCGCGCCTTCCGGCCGCGTCCCTTTGCTCGGTGCTGTTTTTTCCGTCATCAAAACGTCAGCCACGCGGTATCTCCGTCAACACATGCAGCTTCGGTGCAAAGTGCAGTGCATGCTTTACCGCCGCAAGCGGTACGTTTTCGTACGTCGCCGCTTTGCCAATCTTCTTGGACAAAACAAAACGCAATTTGTTTCCTCGCGTCTTTTTGTCCGCCCGCATCGCCGCGATCAAACTCGCATCCGAAATCTTCGGCCAGCCGGGCAGGGGGCCCAGGCGTTCAATCAGCGCCACAACGCGCGAAACATCCGCAGCCTTCGTCAGCCCTATCTTGTGCCCCAGCAAGGCCGCCGCCTTCATTCCCCACGCCACCGCTTCCCCGTGCTGGTAACTCCTATAACGCGTCTCGCTTTCCAGCGCATGTCCAAACGTGTGCCCAAAATTCAGAATCTCGCGCAGGCCGGACTCCCGCTCATCTTTACCCACCACGCGCGCCTTAATCTCAATAGAACGCCTTATCAAATGCTCCAGCACTCTTTCATCCCGCCGCAGCGCGCGCTCCATATTTTTTTCGAGGTAGGCAAACAGGTCCGCGTCCGCAATGATTCCGTACTTGATTACTTCCGCCAGGCCACCGCGAAACTCGCGCTTGCTGAGCGTCTTCAAAACCAATGGATCCACCACCACCAGCCGCGCCGGATAAAACGCCCCCACCAAATTCTTCCCTTCCGGCAAATTCACGCCGGTTTTTCCGCCGACCGAGCTGTCCGTTTGCGCAACGAGTGTCGTCGGAATCTGCACCAGCGCCACGCCGCGTAAATAACTCGCGGCCGCAAACCCCACCACGTCTCCCACCACGCCACCGCCCACCGCCAAAATCACCGAGCCACGATCCGCCTTTGCCCGCGCCAGCAGCCGCGCAATTTGCTCGACGCTTGCCATCGCCTTCTTTGCCTCGCGGTCATCAAACAAATGAACCGCATCCGGCCTGTGTTTTGCCAGACCGCGCAAAACGGTTCTTCCCACCGCGCGCCAAACCTTCGGCGACGACACCACATGCACGCTCGTAAATTTTCTAATCCGCGAAATCTCTTCGCCCAGCCGCGCCAATGCTCCCGCCGCGCACACAACCTCATACGCCCCGCTGGACGACTTCACTCTGATTCGCCGCGCTCTCATTTGGCGGATTTCGACTTTAGCACAGGTAGCGTAGCCACTCCTGGCTGCGCGATTTGGTCAGCGATGCAGGGCAGCGTCCGCCTCCTGAAGCGGCCTTTCGCGCCCTAACGGGCCGCTATGATCGAATCAGAACCGCCTAGTCTTTCATTTTTGGCCGCGTACGAAACGGATAGGTTTGCTTGGTTTCTTGTTCGTACAGACTCTTCGGAATCGCGAAAAATACGTACATCGGCGCACGTTTGGGATCACGGTCCAACTCTAGCTCGGCGTCTTTGGTTGGGACGACAATGCTAGGCCCACCATCCTCTGTCATCGTTAGAAAAGTTCGCCCTTTGTACTCCACCTGTTCAGCAGTGTACGACGTAGCGCCCTTCTTGTTAGGACTGAACGTTATGCGAGGACCTGTCTTACTCCAAGTTCCAGTTTCCTCGACTGAAACGCCCATATGTTCGCGTCCGACAACTTCGTCGGTAGCATCGCCCTTCAGGGCGATGTACATAGCTCCAGTGCCGTGATCTTCTTTGAAGTACGTAGCGTCGGTCGGACCCCCTAGTGCTGTCCTCGCGCAGAAGAGAGTGACAGCAGCTAGCAGACGTGCAAGTCTCATCATGACTCAATTCTGACATGGTTGTCTGTCGCGATTCCACATCCCGGCATCTCCCAATTCCTTCGTGATACCATGCTTCTGCGGTTGCGTCTGCACGTTTAACGTCCACTTTCGATGGCTTCTTCCGAAAAAACCTGTCGCGCCGATTACGCCGTGGTCGGTTCCGGTGTCGCAGGGCTGCGCGCCGCCATTGAACTCAGCGAAGCGGGAAGCGTCCTTGTCCTCGCCAAATCTTTCCTAAGCGATTCCGCCACGGCCTGGGCGCAAGGCGGCGTCGCCGTTGCCCTGAGCGACGAAGACGAAATCGGCCTGCACGAGGCAGACACCATCAACGCGGGCGACGGCCTCTGCCGCCCCGAAGCCGTAGCCCTTCTCGTCGAAGAAGGTCCCAAGTACATCACGCAGCTCATCGAATGGGGCACGGAATTCGACCGCGCGGGCACCAAGCTGGCTTTCACGCGCGAAGCAGCACATAGCCGCTCGCGCATCCTCCATGCGCACGGCGATTCGACCGGCCGTGAAATTAGCCGCGCCCTTCTCGCCCGCGCCAATTCCATCCCGCATCTCCATCTGCGCGCGCACGCCTTTACCACCGGCCTCATCCTCGACGGAAACAAAGCCGTCGGCGTCCGCTTCATTGACGAAACGGACGGCTCCGTCCACGAGGTCCGCGCCAACTCCATTCTTCTCGCCACGGGTGGTCTCGGCCAAATCTACAAAGAAACCACAAATCCCGACGTCGCCACCGGAGACGGCATGGCTATCGCCTACGAAGCGGGCGCCGTTCTCTCCGACATGGAGTTTGTGCAATTCCATCCGACGGCGCTCGCCGTCAAGGGCGCTCCCCGCTTTCTTCTTTCCGAAGCGCTTCGAGGCGAAGGCGGCATCCTTCGCAACATCAATCTCGAACGTTTCATGAAGCGCTACAACGAAGCGCAGGAGCTCGCCCCGCGCGACATCGTTGCACGCGCCATCGTCAGCGAGATGCACCGCACCAGCAGCCATCACGTTTATCTGGACATGACCGCAAAGACCGAGGAATTCTTAAAGAAACGCTTCCCGCGAATCTATGCCACCTGCCTCGAATACGGCCTCGACCTCGCCACGGACGTCGCGCCGGTCTGTCCCGCAGCGCATTACATGATGGGCGGCGTCAAAACCGATCTTTGGGGACGCGCGTCCGTTCCAGGTCTCTATGCCGCCGGGGAAACGGCCGATACGGGTGTTCACGGCGCAAATCGCCTTGCCAGCAATTCCCTTCTCGAAGGTCTCGTCTTCGGTGCGCGCAGCGGCCAGGCCATGATCGAGGATGCGCCCGTCAAGAAGCGCAGCTCCGCCATGCTTCCGGGAAAACGGGCGCCGCAGCCCGATGCTCCCGATGGCGAAAAGCATCCCAACCATCCGCACGTGGAATCTCCTCTGCGCGCGCAAATCCGCTCGTTGATGTGGAATCACGTTGGAATTCTTCGCAATGGAAAAGAGCTGAAGGCAGCGCTGGCGCAGCTCGAGGCTCTGCAGCTTCCTACAGCGGCGGCCACTCGCGAAGACTATGAGCTAAGGAACCTGCATTCTCTTGCAAGACTAATCATGCGCAGCGCCATTGCGCGCGAAGAAAGCCGCGGCAGTCACTATCGTTCAGATTTTCCTTACCGGGATGACGACGATTTTCAGAGGCACTCTCTTATTGCGAAGGACAAAGAAGTCTCTTTCGAAAAATAGCGGGAGAACAACTCAATTCTAAGAGCGTCGATGGTCTGTCGGTAGCGGCGTCGAAATGGCTGCATGTTTTCTTAACGCAGAGGACGCAGAGGTCGCAGAGAAGAGAACGAATCACAAGCGAATCGAAGACGCCTCGGAGGCTTCCGTTTAATTCTGTTTCGCTTGCAGCGCCTTCACGGTCTCCACAAACACATGCCCCACTTCGCCAAGCGTCTTCGCGCTGATCTGTTCCATGTTGTCCTGCGGCGTGTGCCAATACCCGTTGTTGACGAAATCGCCGATTACGTCCACAGACGGCACATTCCGGCTAAGAAACGAATCATGGTCGTCAGCGGCGCCCTTGTCTTCATTCACGAACAGCTCGGTATAGCCAAGCCGCTTCGCCGTCGCATATACAAGCTCGCTGAGCGCCTTCGTGGAATTTGACTCTCGCGGAATCCGTGCGTTCTTTCCGCCGACAATGTCCGCCAGTAAAAAGGCCCGTACTTTTTTCAAATCGCCCGAAATCGCCAGCTTCGCCGCCATCTCCTTGCTTCCGTAGCGGCTGTCGGTGGCGCTCCATTGCTGCACCGCTTCCTCGCCGTCGAAAAACGCGATCCACACGGCATAGCGCCCGTGCTTCGCGCAAAGAAGCCGCGCTATCTCCAGCATTAATCCTGTCGACGACCCCGCGTCGTCTGCTCCAACAAAATTCTCCATCTTCAACGTGTCGTAGTGCGTCCCCAGCAAAATTACGCCAGACCGGTCGCCCGGAATCTTTACGATAATATTTCTCATCGGCACGGGCCCAACAGGAGTGCTCGCCGTAAACGCATCCGTTTCTACGGTGCATCCGAAAGTCTGCAGTTGCGACAGAATGTAATCCTGCGTCTGCGCAATGGCCTGCGACCCTGCAGGCCGCGGCCCGAACGAGACCATCTTCGCCACGTGATCGAACGCAGCCTTGCCGTCGAATCCACCCGTTTTTTCCGGTGGCAGCGCATCCGTGGCAATCTGCGGCGGTGTCGCCGCAACCGTGCTCATGATCGGCGGTGTTGTCTGCTTCTCTGCCCTTCCCGCATCTGCGCTGCTCTTGCATCCGGCAAACGCAGCGCACACCATCGCAACCACCGCCATTGCTCTAAATTTCGGAGTCCCCTTCATCAAGCCCCCTGCGGCGCCGTTGCCACCTGGCGCTTCCGCTTGCGCAACGCAATCCACGAAACTCCCACTCCCAGAAAATAGAGCGCCAGCATCACGGCCATCACCAGAATCATCGTCAGCGCATCCGGTGTCGGCGTGACAATCGCCGCAACAATTGTAATCGCCAAAATTGCGTACTTCGTGTTCTGCACCAGGAATTTCGGCGTCACAATTCCGAAGTAGCACAACAGAAAAATCAACACCGGCAATTCGAACACCAGCCCCAACGCGACAAGCACTAACAAGACCAAATCGAAGTAATCGTTAATTCGAATCAGTGGCGCCACGACGGGCCCCTGAAAGCCCACCAAAAACCCCAAAATGTGCGGCAACGCCAGAAAATAGCCAAACGCAATTCCACCCACAAAAAGTAGCACAGTCGAAAACACAAATCCCGTCACCGCGCTTCGCTCATGCTTATAGAGTGCCGGAGCGACGAACATCCAGACCTGATACAGCACCACCGGCGACGCCAGCACCAACCCGATGTAAATACTCAACTTGATCAGCAATCCCAAATAATCCGTCGGCCCTGTGTAATAAAGTTGCGCGTTATATCCATGCGCCGAAAGCACCGCCTGAATCGGCTTTGCGATCACCATCACAAATTTCTGTGCAACAAACCATCCCGCCATCGCTCCGAGCGCGATGGCAATCAGCGAATTGATAATCCGCTTCCGCAGTTCAATCAGATGCTCAAAAAACGTCATCTGACCGCCTGTTTCTTCTTCCCTGGTTTTTGTTGTGATTTCCGTATCCATGTCTCAGGCAGGGTGCCCGTGGTCTTGAGCTGCCTTCTCCGCTGTTTCATCCTCACGAGCAGTTTCGCTCTTCGCCGCGTCCAATATTTCTGTGGACCCCAATTCTTCGGTTCCCCTCGCCACGGCTTCGTTCACCGGTGCTACGACCGGCTCAATCGTCTCTGGCAGTTGGGGCGTAGGTTCTTCCGCTGCGGAGCTAGACGCGCTCGCCTCTGTGGTTGCCGCCGAAGTCGCAGCGGCATCCTGCTGCTTCTTGCGCTCCGCCTCCCGCGCCTGCCGCTCCACGTTCCGCATCTCTTCTTCAAACGCCAGCTTGAAATCAGTGGACGCCTTCCGGAACTCCGCCATCAGCTTGCCCAGCCCGCGCGCCAATTCCGGCAGCTTGTGCGGGCCAAACACCACCAGCACCACGACAAACAGCACAATCATGTGGGATACGCTGAACATGTTGGGGAACGACCCTTTTCGTTTCCTTTGGCATCATAGAAAGGGTGTACATAGGTGTCAAACCGGACTTTCCGGTTCTCCATTCCATTGGCATGTTATACTGAGAAATAGCCTGGCTAGCGTGAGGTCAGAATGAAATCAGAGCGTCGTGGGCTTATTTTGATCGTTTTGGTGCTCCTAGTTTCTGCCGCTCTCGGCGGCGTCTACGGTCCTTCCGTTCGCGCCACGTCTAATTCCGCCGACGACTACCAGACAGCCGTCCGGCAATTCACGCGCGTCCTTGACGTCGTCCAATCCAACTACGCCGAGCCCGTGGATGTGGACAAAGAGGTTTACCAGGGGGCTATCCCTGGCATGCTCCGCGTTCTCGACCCTCACTCGAATTTCTTTGATGCGCGCCAGTTCGCGCTTCTTCGCGAAGACCAGCGCGGCCGCTACTATGGCGTCGGCATGATCGTCGCTCCTCGCGATAATCACACCGTTGTTATGGCGCCTTACGTCGGCGCTCCCGCCTACAACGCCGGCCTGCGCCCGGGCGACGTGATCATTCGCGTGGACGACAAAGCCACTGACGGCCTGACGACCAGCGAAGTGGCGGACATGCTCAAAGGCCAAAAAGGCACCGTCGTCAAAATCGTCGTCACGCGCGAAGGCTATAACGAGCCGCTCACGTTTACCGTCACCCGCGGCGAAATCCCCCGCCACTCCGTGGACATCGCGTTCCTCATCAAGCCCAACATCGGCTACATTCGCCTCTCTTCTTTTAATGAAACCACTGACCGCGAAATCGCTGACGCCCTAAAGGACCTCAACGTCTCCAATCTCGATGGCCTTGTTCTCGACATGCGCGGCAACCCGGGCGGCCTGCTCAATGAAGCTGTCGCCGTCGGTGATATGTTCCTCGAGAAGAATCAGCTCATCGTTTCGCATCACGGCCGCGCCTCGCAGGAGCATCGTTATTACGCTATTCGAGGTAATCAGGGCGTGACGGTTCCGCTGGTCATTTTGGTGAACAACAATTCCGCCTCCGCCACGGAAATCGTCTCGGGAGCCGTGCAGGATCATGACCGCGGCCTCATCGTCGGCGAAACCACGTTTGGTAAAGGCCTCGTGCAAACCGTCCAGCCGCTGAGCGAGAACACCGGCCTCGCGCTCACCACGGCTCGCTATTACACACCGAGCGGCCGCCTGATTCAGCGCGACTACAAATCTATTTCTCTTTACGAATATCACTACGAGCGCAAAGTTCCCGATCATCCGACGGAAATTAAGCTCACCGATAGCGGCCGTCAGGTCACCGGCGGTGGCGGCATCACGCCGGACATTGTCATCTCCGAGCCCAAACTGAACAAGTTCCAGAAGGATCTTTTCCGCTTCGACGTGTTCTATCCAGCAGAAGCTGGCGTCGGCGGCTTTGCCCGCGCCTTCCTGGGTGAACGCCCCACAATCACTCACGATTTCAACGCAGACGACAACGTTATGCACGAATTCCGGAACTACCTCTCGAAGCATAACGTCCGTTCCAGTGAAGCCGATCTCGCCGAAAATTCAGATTGGATAAAGCGCAAGATTAAACAGGAAGTCTTCATGTCCACGTTCGGCATGCAGGACGGTTTCAAAGTCCTTCTCGAAGCCGACCCGCAAGTACAAAAGGCCATCGAGTCCGTTCCGCAGGCCCGCGCCCTTTATCAGAACGCGCGCAAAATCGTCGCCCAGCGCAACGGCGGCTCCCTCGATCAACCCTGATTGCTGATTCGAAATCCGCAGCTAGCGGCCGCGGTTGGAAACATTCCGGTGCTCTGCTAAAATTAACTCTGCTGCTCGTGGGCGAGTAGCTCAGCTGGGAGAGCGCATCGTTCGCAACGATGAGGCCGAGGGTTCGAACCCCTTCTCGTCCACCAAATTCCCGTTAAGACTTGACGCTCTTGGCGGCTCCTTCAATTTCAGCATCCTCTTGATAATCTCTTTGGCCACGGCATTCGCCGCTCCGGAATCCGTTCGCCGTTGCGCGCGCGTAAAACTGAACAGCTCCTCATCCTTGTCGTTGTACACCGTCGCCTTCGCTTCGCTGGTGTTGTACGACCCGCCGCCGGGGCCCGACGTCCAGCCCTTCGCCTGCTCTACCGAGAAGTTAATGCGGTAAGTGAATTCCTTCTCATCGAGCACGAACTTCATCCCGTGCTCCGCCCCGTGATCGTTCAATTTCTCCAGCAACATCCGGCGATCCATCTCCGAAGCTTCAATCTTCACTTTCACGGCCTCGGGCGCCGTAGCATTTTTCGCCGCTGCGCCTCCGGGAAATGCCAACACGAACAACGCCAGTGCCAACATAAGTTGACTCCTCCTCTTTCCCCACCCGCTCTACAAACCCAGCTCCACGCGCGCCAATTCAATCGCCCGCGCCGCGTTCTCCGGCTCCTTCAGGCCGCCGCGCGCAAAATCCTTCGTTCCCCCGCCTTTTCCGCCGACCTCTCCGATCACCTTCTTCATGATCGCGTTCATGTCTTTCCCGACCGAGGGGTGCTGTCCAAAGAACAAATGCCCGCACTCTCTCCGCGCAATCAGCGCCACGGTTTTCTCTTGCTCCGCAATCGCCGGAGCCAACATGATCACGAAACTTGCTTCCACCCCCTCCATCACGCGCGCTACCACGCGCACTCCATGCGGTCCCGCCAGCGTCTCGCGCACAATTTTCTCCGCCTCAAGCTCTGCCAGCCGTTCTCCTCTTGCTTTCGCGCTCTTAAAGCTCGCGTCCCGCTCCACCAGCGCCTTCCCAAGGGCCCCGCTCACTTCTTCCATGGAACACTTCAACTTCTCCGCAATCTCCCGCCGCATTTCGTAGTCCGCTCGCGCCGCTATCGCCACTCGTTCTCCGCACAAAAATTCCAGCCGCCAATCCTGCCGTATCTTCATGCACCGCCGCAGTTGCACCATCCCAATCTGCCCCGTACGCGCCACATGCGTCCCGCCGCACGGCTGCAAATCCGCGCCCTCGATCTCGATCACCCGCAAAATCCCTTCGCGCTCTACTTCCTTCCGTACACCTAAACCCTGCAACTCCTCCCGAGTCGCGTACTGGACCCGTACCGGCCGGTCTTCAAAAATAATCTGGTTCGTCGTTCTCTCCCCAGCCACCAGCGTCTCCGCCGCCGGTTCCACCCCGCGCAAATCAATCGTGCAAATCTCCTCGCCCAAATGAAACGATACCGTCTCCAACCCAAATTCTTTCTGCAGCACCGCCGACAGCAAATGCTGCCCCGTGTGCTGCTGCATATGATCGAACCGCCTCGCCCAATCAACCTCCGCTTTCACCAGCCCAGGGCTTACGGGGCGATCCACAAAATGCGCAATCTCCTCCTCTTCATCCACAATCTCCAGGATCTCAATCCCGCCAATCCTCCCTCGATCATCCGGCTGCCCTCCCGACGCCGGATACAGCGCCGTCCTATCCAATACGACGCGCCACCGTTTCCCCGCGTTCCCTGCGTGTTCCTCACAAGTCAACACCTCCGCCTCAAACTCACGCACAAACGCGTCGTCGTAATAAATCCGCTTCGTTTTCATGCGGCGAGTCTAGCACGGTGCCCCACCCGTACTTCCGCGCGCACCTATGTGAGGAATTGAAATGCAGAGTGAGATTGAAAAACTCGGCCTGTCTTACGCCCGTACCCGGCATCCGTCCGGATCTTTCCCGCGCACTTTCCGCCAAAGCACCTGAAAATTCATTGCATTCGCGGTCACTTTGAACAACCGTCGCATCGTTCCTTCCGGACAATTCAGCGGCCGCACTCCATGCCAGGAATTCGGCGTCCGCCCAAAAATCATGCTGTTGTTGCCCGCCGGATCGGACGACGCCACCACATTCAAATCCTCGAACGTCGGCGCCGAATGCGTGGCAAATTTGCTCGTCTCGTCCTCGAGCACTAGCGTCTGCCCGCCCCATTCCGGCTGCCAATTTTCCTGATTGAAATAAAAGAGGTGGGTCGCAATTTTCCGCGCGGCATCGCAATGCGGTGAAACCGAGCAGCCCTGCCACGCATAGTGCCACTCAAACGTCAGCAGCGACGATTTCCCACCCAGCATCCGTCGCAAAAACGACCTGTACTCGTCGCCTTCGAGTTCAGCCAAGAAGTCCATCCACGGTTTCGGCAATTTCATCCCGGGACGATAGTGCAGCGAGTAGCGGTTGTGCGATCCGTGCCCGTACGCGCGCTTTACCCCCTCTTCGCGATTGAACAGCGAAGTATCTGGCATGTTTTCGCACAATCGCCCGAATCCCTCATCCGTCAGCGTCTTCTCCACTCTCAGCCACGGATAAGGATGCTGCCTCTGAAACGCCTCCGCCGACGCGGCGCGCAAACCCTCCACGTTCACGTATTCCACTGTCTCCGCCTCCGCCTAACCTGATTGTTCTCAGCGTACCACAGTGATTAGGATCCGGGTTTTGACTTTGATTTCCTCTTTTCTCTTCGCCCTTTGTCACTTGCACCGCAGACTCGTGGCAGACCTTCAATTCGCAGGGAATGATTCCTTGTTCGACCATCAGCCTTAGAGTCTCACTCAGGCTTACGAATTACCGAACGACACGTCGTCAAGCACCCTATCCCCACGCAAGATATCAGTGTCTGCGGCGTTCCAACCCTCGTTGCTGGAAATCGAGAAGGCCACTGTCACATCCTTGTTCGCTTCGGAGAGCTGCGTGAACTGCGTTCCATTGAAGCGTACCTGTCCCGGAATCCAATGCCCCTGATCAATTAGCTCTTTGCCGTCCACCTTCAAACTGAAACTCGCTATGAGCGCCGACCCTCCGTCCGGCACCTGTAAATCGTAGCTTGCCCTCACACTCGATCCATCCTTTTCACAACGAATCTGATAGCGGATAGCCGTGACCATCGTCCCTCCCTTGAGTGGCGCATCCAGAATTTGAGTCAACAGAATCGACCAATAACTATGAACTCGCTTCGGGCTGTTCAGTGGACTCAGCTTCGGTAGCCTTGACTTGAACGGACTTGCGCCCTACGATTCTACATCTCTGACGCGCCCTCCCTAGGAATTGCCCGATGAGCCACCGCACACGAATTCTCGCCCTACTGGCGTTCGCAACGGCACTCCTGGTGCCGATCTCCACAGCGCAGAAGCCCCCGGCCCCGTCACCTCCGGCCCCACCTCCCCGTGCCAATCCAACCAGCAATCCTACCGCTCCCCTTCCCCGCGGTGTGGACCCAAGTCAACCGAGAGGAAATCTTGTGATGTTTCTCTCGGGACGCGTCGCAACCAATGACAACACACCTGTTCCAAACGACGTTCTGGTTGAACGGATTTGCAACGCCAACGTGCGCCAGCAAGTGTATGCATCTGGCCGCGGCGATTTCAGCATGCAATTGGGATCGAGGAACGATTCCTTCGTTGACGCTAGCGGCGACCCGGGTACGCGATATGGCCGGGCTAACAAAGACTCAGAAATGGGCATTCCACTAAGCGACTTGAGGAATTGTGAGCTACGCGCCTCGGCCTCTGGCTTTCATTCCAAGGCCATCAGTCTTGTGAGCCTCGATACCTCCCTCGGTAACGTTGATGTGGGTGTCATCGTCGTGCAGAGGAGCAAAAAGATTCGGGGCACGACGCTGAGCGCCGCCGCCTACAAAGCGCCAAAAGATGCCAGAAAAGCCTACGAGGAAGGCCTCGACGCCGAGTGGGACGGCAAACTTGCCAAGGCACGCAAACATTTTGAAACTGCAGTGGGAATCTACCCCGCTTTCACGAGCGCTTGGTTTCAGTTGGGGAACGTTTTGCGGAAAGAAAACCAGAAGGATGCCGCTCGCAAAGCGTATGCTCAGGCCACCACGATTGACAGCAAATTTGTGCCGCCCTATTTCTCGCTCGCATCCATGGCCTACGAGTCAGGAAATTGGAGCGAGGTCCTTAACCTTACTCGGTACATCTTGGACCTCGATCCGTCGAGATACGCCAATACCACCGGTTACATTCTGGACCTCGATCCGTTGGATTACGCCGAGGTCTATTTCTATAACGCCGTCGCAAATTACAACCTCAACAAGCTCGAAGAAGCTGAAAAGAGCGCCCTCATGGCGGAACACCTGGACCTGCGCCCGCGTTTTCCGCCGCTGCATCTCTTACTGGCTGAAATCTTTGCTCGAAAAAACAAGTACGCCCTTGCCATCTCGGAGATCAAAACTTACTTGGAGTTGGCTCCGCATGCGAAAAACGCGGATTACGCCCGGGAGCAATTGGCAATACTGGAGAATCTGAACCGCCCAGCGTCAGCCAGCGAAAAACCCGATCAGCAGTGAGGTTCGGGCAACTTCTTGGGCGGCCTACCCTTTGCGCTTTTGTATTTTGCAAAGGGCGGGCCTTGGTTTTGACTTTGATTTCTGTCGCTTAATGACGTGACACAATAAGTCGAAATTCAAACTGACCGGCGTTCTTTCTCCGCGAATTCACACTCTCACCCGCCAATCTGCCGCAAAAGCGTCGCAAAATCGAAATAAATCCGTCCCGCAGGAATTTTTCTCGTTACGAGATCGTATTCGTAGAAAGAGCATCCCGGAACTCGCACCTTCTTCCCTGTTGCCTGGATATCGGCAAACGGGCCTTGATGCACAGCTTCAAAACTCCACTCCACCGCGACAAAATTCTTTGCGTGAGCTAAATTCCGAATTGCATGTACGTTGCCGGGAAATGCAGCGATAAACGGCCGCACAAAATTATCTCGCACGGCTACGTTTCCTTCGAGGGTTCCTGTCGGAAGCTGGATGACGACGCCATCGGAATAATAGGCGAGAATCTTGTCTTCATCCGTGCCTTTCCAGGCATCGAAGTATTCTTGAACAAACGCACGAACATCCTCTGTCGCAACCTGGGGCGCCGTAGCTTGCATAATCGTTCCCTCCTTCACACCGCGATTGCGGCGGCTTTTGGGGCCAACTATACACCCCAAGAAAGGCGCGTGGACCTGCCTTGTTTCTAAACCCGTAGGGGCACGAAATCGAAGATTCCGGGCAGCAGCCGGAATACCTGCACGCAGTAGGAGGATCAATGCCAATCTGCTGTCACTCAATCTTAATTTGACAGGAGCAAATCGTTGCCGTACGGTTCTTGTCTATCATTGTGTCTAGGTCGGGTATCTGAACTAGGCACCCTCCACCCCGGGCTACCTTTCGAGAATGCAGGCGAAGTCTGCATGAAGGAGATGCTCATGCACATAAAGAAGTTTTTATTGGTAGCACTACTCGTTCCCGGGTTTACCCTCGCACTTCCCGCTTCAGACGATGATGCCGACACGTTCAGCGCCCGGCTCCGCGGCCTGAACGAAGTCCCTCCGGTGGCCACTGGAGCGACCGGTTCGTTCTCCGCGACGCTCAGTTCCGATGGCTCGACCCTCACGTACCGAGAAACCTATACGAATCTGAACGCCCCGATCCTTTTCTCGCATATTCACTTCGGCTTTCCGCGAGAGGCTACCGGCATCATGGTATTCCTCTGTGGTCCAGCAGCAGGCGCCCAAGGCGGTCCTCCAGCGGGAACTCCGAACCCACCGCCATGCCAAGGCACCACCTCCGGAACAGTAACGGGCACCCTTACCGCAGCCAACGTGATCGGCCCGAACGCTCAAGGCATCACTCCAGGCGCTGACTTTGCCAAGGTCGTGCAGTCCCTTCGTGAAGGAGCGGCTTATGTCAACGTGCACACTGTGCGATCGCCCAGCGGCGAGATTCGCGGGCAAGTGCGGTCCGGCGCTGAAGATGGCGAAGATCGCTAACTGAGGAAAAAAGAAGAGCGACACCACTCATTCCTCGTCTCGCAAAAAACTCGTAGGGTTACGATATATCGTGCCCCCTCTTCGCTAGATACTCGACAATGCTTCACGGCGTCTCTCGGCAAACCTCCGTGTGCGGTCGGCGCTTCGGCGCGGCCCCTAGCCTTTGTCCGGATGTAGTGGCCGATCTTTAGATCGGTCTGTAACGCTTTGGCGTCGAAACTCACTTGACTATGTGCATAGGTGGCTGCAGAACGATGCACAAACTGGCCTCTCGCTTTGACGAGTAATCGACCCACGGTAGCGATTTCTGCTGTCGAGCGCCTTGCCACGTCGGATTTGCGGCTCCGCCCGCCCCCACAACGCTGCCGTCCTACGGAGGAAGTGATGAGTTCGCCCAAAAAAAGACTCTTGGGACCGGTGTGTCTAGATGGATGACGGCAATTATGTTGACCGTGTTGTTGGGCATCAGCGGCACGCCGGCCGCCGCGGCCACTTCCGATCCTGTTCTGGAATGGATTGGGGTTATGAACGATACGGTGATTGCAGGCGGCACCAGCCCCTTGGTCACTACCAGAGTGGTGGCACTGGTTTCCGCATCGGTGTTCGACGCCGTTAACGGAATCGAACCGCGCTTGCGGCCTCAATACGTAAACCCCAATGCGCAACATCCAGCTTCGCAGAACGCAGCGGCCATACAGGCGGCTTATGCGATCCTGCTGCACGTCTATCCGGCACAGAACGCCACTCTCACGGCGCATCGCAACGCTTCAATGGGCGCTCTGAACGAGAGTGCCCTGGCGATCAACAACGGAGCGGCCTGGGGCCAAAGCGTCGCCGATGCCATCTGGAATTTGCGGCTGGCCGATGGAAATGCACCACCGCCACCACCGTTCTTGGGTGCAAACGTAGTTGGGGTGTGGCGGCCGACGCCGCTGCTGAACGCTTCCGGAGCAGGACCGCAGTACGCGACCATGACGCCATGGATTCTGACGCGGCCGTCGTAGTTCCGGCTTCCGGCACCGCCGGCGCTGAACAGCACCGACTTCGCAACTGACATCACTGAGATTGATACGATGGGGGTCTTTTCCGGTTCAGGGCGGAGTTCCGACCAGTCGGAATTGGCGCTGTTCTGGGCCGGCAACACGCCGCTCTATTGGAATCGCATCGCAGGACAAATTTCTGTCGAGCGGGGGCTTTCTATGGTTGAGAATGCCCGCTTATTTGCGGTACTGAATGTGTCCATGGCCGATGCGGCTATAGCCTGCTGGGATGTAAAGTATCGCTATGTGTTCTGGCGCCCGATCACCGCGATTCGGGCTGGAGGAGTTGGTCCGGACCCTACATGGGTACCCTGGCTCGATTTCTTCCCGACCGGCACGCCTGCACATCCTGAATATCCGTCCGGACATTCGACAGTGAGTGGGGCCGCGGCTTTCATCCTTGCCGAAGAGTTTGGAGAAGACACCGCGTTCAGCACGACGTCTGATGTCCGGCCGGGAACTCGGAATTTTTCGAGTTTTACGGCGGCTACGTCGGAGATTGCCGACGCCCGGGTCTTCGGGGGTATCCATTTCCGAACGTCCTGCGTGCGCGGTAATGCACTCGGACGAACCGTGGCCGATTACGTTTCGAGCCATGCATATCGAAGTCACGGTCACGGCAAGGTCTAAGCAACCGCGGATTAGATGATGGGCTGGGAGTGCAGTTGCGGAGTAGCTCTCAATTGCGGGTTGCGCTCCCAGTCTTCCGCCCGACGCTCGGTCCATGAGTTTTGGAACACCGGTGCGCACTCCTGGGCGCGATAGGTCCTGGCAAACGCTAGTGCTCTATCGGAGGCGCGTTTTCACAAAAGCGTGAAGTCCGGGCGAGGTGCTCCGCGCGCGTTCGATAGAGCCGTTTGAAGGTGGGCGCTGGCGGTTGCGGCGGATGCGGGCTAGTGGCTGCACCGATCTAACGGCTATGGGAATTGAATCTTTTTTCGTTTGCAACCTATTGATTTTGCTTGGCTTAGGAAAATCAGAGGAAACCGAAAATCGCAGTTAAAAGCTCTACCTTGCAGCATGGCGTAAGGAGCATAGCACGCGAAGCGTCCGTCGCGCCAGCGACTACGTTCAAACGCGCTTGTGGTCATTGACAGATCGACTCCGGATTGTCGTCAGAGTTGCCCGTTACTCAGGAGGGTGGGAAAGCTGCGTATTGATCGGCGCGAGAATTGTCTTGCGACTCTTGTGTTTTGAAAGTTTGAATGAAGAGCCAAACAAGCTCCAGAAGCATGGGCCACACGATGACTATCGTTACAATCCAGCCGGATCTTGAACGGGCAGTCCCAGGCATCGGGCCATAAACGATGAGGCAGAGTGCCGCATTGGCGAGATAGGCAGCGTTAAGGCCGGCAAGGCAGGCGCGAGTCGGAAGGACGTTGTGGCGTTTAAGGAACAAAACTGCTCCGCTCGCAACTACGATTCCGAAGGTGGGGCAGACTATCGAGAGGCGTCGCCATTCGTTCATGCGGGCGAGGTTTCCAAGGCGCAACAAGAATGGCACCTCAACCAATATCGTCCCGCAAATGGAAAGGGCGACCATGGTCCAGATCAGCCGTCGCCCAGGCGGAGTCGACAGTTTTCTTGAGAACAATGAGCGTAGGCGAAGCCAAATCATCGGAAAAGCCAGAAAGAACGGCGCACCGATGAGGAAGTGCCACCAGTTACCCTGATTTTCTGGAACCCGGAATGTGACGGCATCCCACGGGGATGTGTAGAGCGCTAACGGAAGAAACGCGATGACACCGGCTGTAACAGAGATCAGCAGCAGGACAGCAGTATGCCAGATTGGTGCCCGTTCCTCCTTCAAAGAAACCGTGGTGTAGTCATCCTGCCGATGCTGCAAGGTCGCCTCGCGGGCTGTCAATTACGATACGTAAATCGACAGGAAAAAGTCTCAGAGTGTTGCGTTATATGAATACGCTAAAGCCGTGAGACCGAGAGACCCGTTGGAATTTTCAGCAAGCGCGAGACCGGTGCGCTGTCTCTCCTTGGCTGGACGCCTCAATTCGTGGCTGGTCAGCCAACCGGAAGTAATGGCGCGAATGGGTTCTGCTAGGATACTTCCTGTTAGGCCGGATACGCCCAAAAGAGCCTTGCCTATTAACAACAACTGAAAGGTCAGACCCCGCATGCGACACGTGGGTTATTTCTTCACGGCACTCTCTTCTTTCCCGTCCTCATACCGGATCAGAATGGTAAACTCGCCGTGTTCGTTCTTCGAGAACTCGAATTGGGTGGGCCACGGCTTGGAAAAGAATTTCGTATCCGACTCCGGAAACACCGCAAGCGTCCCGCCATTGTCAAACTCGACTAGCAGATGAGTGCCTTCGGGGACCATCTTCAGGCTGTAATGCGGAAACTGGTACGTGCCCGCATATCGCGTCAGAACTTCCTTCGACAACGAGATTTCCTTGTGCACGGAAGGAATCGGAGGGGCTTCCCCGTGTGCCACCGCCGCAAGTGCCCTCGTCATCTCGCCGGTAACAGTGCCATTAAGATTCGCCAAAACGATAACGGCAATCCTATCTTCGGGGTAGTAGGCCATGTCTGAGTTAAACCCAATGTTGTTTCCATCATGCTCGATCATCAGGCGGCCGTTAACACGCTTGACATACAAACCGCAGGCATAGTCACTCTTGAACGGAGTGGTCATTTTTCGCAGAGACGCAGGTGTCAATAGCTTGCCGCCGAACAGTCCCTCTTCCCATCGAAGCAGGTCTTCGGTTGTGGAATAAAGAGAGCCTGACGAAAAGCCCATCCTTGCATCCGGACGATCCGCATTTTCGGTCCCATTGCTGCCGGGCCAATAACCAGACGCGCGTCGCGGAATGATACTCACAAAGGACATTAGTCCGGAGTCGTTCATCCCCAGCGGTTTGAAAATATTCTCCTGAACGAACTCCTCGTAGGTCTGTCCGCTGATCCTTTCTAGCAAGTACCCGAGCACGATGTATCCCAGGTTGGTGTACGCCAATTGTTCGCCCGGCTGAAAGTTCAGAGGCCTGTCATTAAAAACCAACTTGTCTGGGGTGCCGGGTTCATACTTGGCGGCGTCTTCGCGGATGCCGGATGTGTGCGTCAGTAGGTGATAAATGGTGATCTTGTCCCAGGAGGCGGGCGCGTCAGGGAGGTATTTCTTCACTAAATCATCGGTCTTTAATTTTCCGCGATCCTCAAGGAGCAATATGGAAGCTGCGGTGAATTGCTTCGTCATCGATGCGATATTGAATCGAGTTGTAGGAGAATTTGGAACGTTCCACTCCAAATCAGCCATGCCGTAGCTTTTGCTGAAAATGATCTTTCCATCCGTAGCCACCAGTACACTTCCCATGAACATTTGTGCATCGACATAAGGCTGCACAACTCGCTGCAAGCGGTCGCCCGGCGCTTGAGCACTGGAGCTGCGAGCCAGTATTGCGAGGGCAGTCGCTAGGAGAAGTGTCCGAAAAAGCCGCTTAGGCAATTGCGTCATCCGACGATTCTACGCACGGCTAAATCGCCAGTCCACTTACGACACGTCTGTTATCGTTCGTTGGTGGGTGGTCGGCAACTCTTCCCTAATCCGATTCCGGACGAATCGGTTCTCAAGCGCACCTGGAATTCATACCGGATGGTCATGTCGACAAAACCGAAGATCGCTTTTGCAAGAGCCGCAGAGTCATCACTTGTGGCTGTGATGGGCGATCGAAAAGGCGCAGCACGACTATTCCGCGATTCGTGGCAATCGGATTGGTTGGAGCCCTTCGGAATGATGCGTGAAGCGGCACCGCGAACCGAAGGGTGTTTCTTGACTAATTACGGATCGCTACTACGGACAGCGATGCTAGGGTTCACGGGGCTTCGAGTTAACGAGGGCGAATGGAATAAGTTTGAAGCAACTCTGCCAGAGAATTGGAACTCCATTGAGATCGAACGGATTTACATTCGGGGTCAGGAAAAACGGATCAGCGCCCATCACGGCAAGAAGGCCGAGATATCAGAGATGTAGTGTCCACGAGCTCTGGTAAAGCACTGCGTGCGCAGACTAGAGTTGCTAGCGGCTCAGGAGACCGAGTCGTTTGGCAATCTCGTTTTGATAACGACTCATCCGCAATTCCTGCCCATTCTGCAGGAGCACCAAATGATAGCCATGGAACCATGGCTGGATTTCCTTAATGCGTTGCACGTTCACGATCGTCGATCGGTGAATTCGCAGGAAGTCACGTGGATCGAGCCGCTGCTCCAGAGCGCTCAGTGTTTCGCGAACTTCGTGCATACGCGCGCCTACATGCAACCGAACGTAATTCCCGTCTGCCTCGATCCAATCGATCTCTTTTGTTTTCACAAATAGAATGCGGCCGTTTTCTGGAACGGGCAGGCGTTCTAGATATTGGTCTCGCCGCTTTATCTGCTCCAATGTGGCGATGATCCGCTGAGCCACATCCTGTTTTGAGCTTTCCGCAACGCGCCCTTTGACCCGCGCGAGGGCCTTCTCAAATCGCGCTTGTCCCACGGGCTTGAGGAGATAGTCGATCGCGTTGGCCTCGAATGCGCGGAGCGCGTAACGATCGTACGCGGTGACAAAAATCGTGGCCGGCATCTTCTCTGGGCCGACCCGGCGGACGACTTCAAATCCGTCGATCTCCGGCATTTGAATATCGAGGAACACCAAATTGGGTTTCGCGGTCAGAATCGTGCCGACTGCGGATTGTCCGTCACCACACTGTGCGACAACCTCTACTTCCGGATCGTTCTTCAAAAATCGCAGAACCCCTTGTCGTCCCAAAGGTTCATCATCAACGATCAATGCTCGAATTTTCATGCCGTTACCAATCTGGCAGGCGCTTCCTCATCCGCAGGCAGTTTGCGGAACGGGATCGAGAGCCGCACACAGACGCCTTTCGACTGCAGATTGAACAGGCTGAGCGACTGGTCTCGTCCATACAGCTGTTCAAGCCGGGCTTGTGTGTTCGACAGACCGACGCCCTTAAGGAGAAGCCGTTCAGGTGTATCGTCGAGCGTGCTGGTCAAGTTCGCGACTTCGAGACAGAGTTTTTGCGCGTCATGAAACGCGCGGATGGTGACGACGTCGCTCTGTTTCGATTTTCCGATGCCATGCCGAACGGCATTCTCTACGAGGGGCTGCAGAACGAGAGTCGGGACCGCACAGCTGGCGCCATCAGGATCAATCTCAAGTTCAAATCGAAGGCGGTCTCCAAAACGTCGTTGCTGAATGCCGATGTAGTGCTCGACGAGTTGAATTTCGCGGGCGAGAGAGATTTCGTGCGTGTGCATTTCATCCAAAGAAATGCGGAGCAGTTCACTCAGGCGCAAGAGGATATCCTCAGCTCCGTCGGGATCTTCGTGGATCAGGGTCGCAGCAGCCTGAAGCGTATTGAACAAGAAATGCGGATGAAGCTGGGTCCGCAAATTTTCGATTTGCGCTTCGGCCAGGCGCGCTTCCAGTTGGGCCGCGCGAATTTGGCGCGTCCGGGCCTGATCGTACGTGCGGTAAAACTGCGTCGCGCCCACAACCAGCCAGTAAGTCGCAAGACCGACTTCCATATGCTGACTTAAGTAGTGTCGCAGGACTTCAGCGAGCGGCCACGCCTCGCCAACGCGCAACCACTTGATCCACGCCTCTATCGAGAGATGGGCTGCCGTTAGGAGAAAGCCAATCGCCAGATGGAATGGAAGTGCGCGCGTCCATGTGCCGGAAAGAATTGGACGGCGCCATGTAAGCCAGATGGCCAGTGGTGCGAGCAGGCCCCACATGTAGCAGGACCAGCCGATGTAGAAGAGGAACGGGTCGGTCGGGCCATGGCTTGCGTCGTAGGCATACCACAGGCTTGCAAAGAGAAGGGCCGCAACTGCGCAACCGCCGAAGATAAGCAGCTCTTTTCTGAAGATCTTTCTCTTGGCGCGTAATGAATTGCTCTTGTTCGCTTGTACTTGTTGCGGCGCGAAGTGCATGGACTACACTCCTAGCAAAATCCTAACTCCAAATCGCTCGCTCCGGGCGATCTTGCTGCCACGGTTACGATTCAGCTCTCGATACTGACATTTCGTCCCAAAAACGTAGCCCGGGTCGAACGCCGTCGCATACCGTGAGTCGAACTTTTGATCTGTGCGCGGAGTGCCCATGGCTCAGATGAATTTAGTCGCGATAATAGCTACCGGGGTTTTATTCATTGCCCCTCGCCCATGTCTTTCCGCGGCGCGAGTCCACTCCCACTCCGGAACTCTTTTGGTCTCTTTATTTAACGACGCCGGTGCCCCACAAAGCGTTTTGCAGCGGGCCGAAGATCGCGCCGCGGAGATCTTTGCGGCTGTCGGAATCGAGGTTCACTGGATTCTTTGCGTCCCGGAGCCCGCGCAATTTGATGCGGGGCCCGACACACCGAGCTGTGCATCCTTTATTAACCCCAGCCACCTCTCGGTTCGCATCGTTCCGCCAGCGAGCACGCTTGGCAAGGACGTTTTCGGTCAAGCCATACTTGATGAAAGTGGCCACGGCGTTTACGCGAAGGTCTACTACTCAACCCGGTTCGCGTATGTCTCGGAGGAACCCTTAGACGAAGGCGCGATGCTCGGGTACGTAATCGCGCACGAAGTTGGCCATCTGCTGCTCGGCGTAAACTCACATTCTGCCGAGGGACTTATGTGCGCTCACTGGCGGCGCGAGGAACTGCGTCACGCCTCTCTTAACTTTTTTTTCTTCACCTCCAAGGACGCCGCGAACCTCCGTTCCCGCTTTGCTGCGGCGGAATATGCGCGCGGGGAATGCGATGCCATCCGCAATCCCTCCTGCAAATAAGTTCGCCATGGCTCTTCTTCGCGAACGGCGACGGCCACGCTCCAAACCAAATCGTAACTTCAAATCCGTTGTACGGCGCAAACATATTGTTGCGACTACGATTCGGCCCTCGATATTGACGATTCGTCCCAAATTGCTCTTCGCGCATTGACTCTCTTGCCTATCTTGGAATCGGATTTTGGAGTGCCCCTATGGCTCGGATGAATCTATTGGTGAACGGCAAAACTCACGAAATCGAGGTCGCGTCTGAAGCACCGCTGCTGTGGGTTCTGCGCGACATGTTGGCGCTGACTGGAACGAAATTCGGCTGTGGCATGGGCCTGTGTGGCGCCTGCACGGTGCATTTGGATGGAGAAGCCGTGCGCTCGTGTCAAACGCCGGTGGGATCGGTCGGCCAACGGAAGATCACAACGATCGAAGGGCTGTCGGCGGATCGCAGTCATCCCGTACAGAAGGCCTGGATCGCGGAGCAAGTTCCCCAGTGCGGGTACTGCCAGTCGGGACAAATCATGCAGGCCGTGGCTTTTCTGGCGAAGCATCCGCGTCCGACGAATGAGGAAATCGATCAAACGATGTCCGGCAATATCTGCCGCTGCGGAACCTACTGCAGAATTCGGCGCGCGATTCAGCGGGCGGCGAAGGAGGTAGCCTGATGGTCACACCGACTGAAGTCGGGCGGCGTGAGTTTCTGAAGACTGGTGCCATCAGCGGCGCCGCTCTTGTTTTGGGCTTCTATTTGCCGGCACGAAGCCGTGCTCGAGAATCGCAGTCTCCGCAACCCAAAGAGTTCGCTCCCAATGCTTGGGTCTGCATTACACCCGATAATCAAATCACCGTGTTTGTGGAAAAGCCGGAAATGGGCCAGGGCCAAAGAACGATCGAGACGATGTTGCTGGCCGAAGAGCTCGAAGTTGATTTGTCTGCAATTCGGATAGAACAGGCCCCCACGATTCCTGACATTTATAGGAGTTTGGCGACAGGCGGTAGCGGCGGCACCGGCGAAGGTTGGGGCAGCGTCCGCAAGGCCGGTGCTCAAGCGCGCGAAATGTTTGTCCGGGCAGCAGCCAAACAGTGGAGCGCGGATAAAAAGGACTGTCGTGCTGAAAACGGCGCGGTCATTCACGTTCCCACGGGGCGACGTTCGACGTATGGCCAACTCGTCGAAGTTGCCTCGAAGCTCCCGGAGATCGGCCCTGATGCAGTATCTCTGAAAGAGCCGAAGGACTTTCGTTTCATCGGTAAGCCGGTACCGCGCGTCGATACGCCAAGCAAAGTGGACGGCAGCGCCAAGTTTGGGATCGACGTGAAAGTTCCGAATATGTTGTACGCAGTCATCGCCCGTTGTCCGCATTTTGGCGGGAAGCTTCTCAGTTTCGACGCGGCAGCGGCCAAGAAGATTCCCGGGGTTCGCGCAGTTTTCTCCGTCCCACCCATTGGTTTCGTCGATATCTGCGGATATGGCGGCCGCAATTTCAATGCCGCTGGTGGAGTGGCCGTCGTCGCCGATTCCACATTTGCGGCCATTCAAGGGCGCAAGGCCCTGAAGCTCGACTGGGATAAGGGACCAGGAGGGAACGAAACAACGAACAGTTTGCGCACGTTGCTTGAACAGCAGGCGATGTCCAATCCTACGTTTATCGCCGTCGATCAAGGCGATGCTGGTAAGGCCCTCGGCAGCGCGCCGAAGAAAATCGAAGCAACTTATGAATTGCCGTTTACGCCCCATGCCACCATGGAGCCGATGAACAGCACCGTGCACGTGCGTGACGGCGAGATCGAGGTGTGGTCACCGACGCAGTGGGCCAATGTAGTTCAGGATGAGATCGCAACCCTTTCCGGATTGCCAAAGAACAAGATCATCGTTCACATGACGCTCTCGGGAGGATCCTTCGGGCGGCGTGCGCAATGGGATTACGCCGCCGAAGCCTGGCAGGTGGCGCGCGAGATTAGGAAACCAGTCCAGTTAGTGTGGACCCGTGAAGACGACATTCAGCACGATTTTTACCGGGAATATTCCTATCATCGGCTCGAAGGCGGTCTCGACCCGCAAGGAAGGATCATAGCTTGGTCGCATCGTGTTGTTTCTACTTCCATCCGCCAGATTTTCGATTCGCCGGAAAGTCTGAAAGATCCGGGACACTCCGCGGAGATGGGTGGCGCCGATGTTCTTCCCTATTCCTGTCCGAATGTTCGCGTGGACTATGCTCCCGCTCCTTCGGTAGTCCCGCGGGCGTGGTGGCGCTCTGTAGCCTCTTCGTTCAACGCGTTTGCGGTGGAATGCTTTGTTGATGAACTGGCACACGCAGCTGGCATCGATCCTTACGAGTTCCGTTTGCGACTGCTGGATGAAAACCAAAAAGCTCCGAACAGGCAGGGGCTCGACAGGAGGAAGTTCCAGAGTGTCCTGCGACTCGCGGCGGACAAATCGGGCTGGGGTAACCCGCTGCCTGCTCGCTGGGGACGCGGCATCGCTTGTCATTGGTCCTTTGGCAGCTACATCGCTCATGTGGCGGAGGTCTCCGTGGAAACGGATGGTTCCATGAGCGTGCGACGAGTTGTGAGCGCTGTCGATTGCGGTACAGCGGTAAATCCGGACGGCGTTCGTGCGATGACCGAAGGCAGCATCAACTTTGCTCTGACTCCCGTGCTTGGCGGGGAGATCACCATCAAAGATGCCGCGGTCGAGCAGAGCAATTTCCACGACTGTCAAGTACTACGAATGAACCAGGCTCCCGAAATCGAAGTTCACATCGTGCCCAGCACGGAAGATCCTCAAGGAATGGGCGAGCCAGGCGTTCCGCCACTTGCCCCGGCTGTTGCCAACGCTGTTTTCGCCGCCACAGGGATACGCCTGCGCCGTCTGCCAATCGCTGCACAACTGCAGCTCAACAAATGATGCTTTGGAGGGAACTCGATTAAGCTCCGCTCCTTAACTTTTGATGAAGTTAAATTCACGGCTGTTAGCCGAATGCTTGGGTTCGTGGACTGTGCACCGACTGTGCAAGAATCCACCGTTTTCATTTCATTCGGGTTACTTTTGAGGGAAAAGCAGATTCCCCGATTTGTTGGAAACATTAGTAGTTAGAAGCGATGCGCAGAGTTGTTGGAGTGTGCGCCCAAGGCAGGCGCGCTCCTCGTAGTGGTGTTTTCTGTGCGCGAAGCGAACGACTTTAGGGTGTTAGAGTTAGTGAGATTTGTGAGGCGTGCCGCTGAGTCCAAGAGCATGGAAGTCGAGGGTGTGTTTGATGGCTGGAAAGAAATCTCGTAGAAGAAGCGAGTCAAAGCAAAGGTCAAGCCAGAAGGCGAAACGCCGCCAGCCGGGAAGAGAGTCGCACATGTCTGAAAGACAAGAAGAGGCTGAGGCAAGGCAGAGCTGCCGGTCTGGAGAATTAGAGCGTCGTTCTGGTTTCAAAGCCTAATGGGCGTGAAAGAAAGCGACTAGGACGCCCTACCTCCCAATCAGGTGTGCTGTTTGATGTTCACTGCAGAAAGGCGCGTTTATGTTCAGCAGCGAATTTTCTGAAACGTGCGCGGAACGGCGCCGGTCACATCTTGCACTGTAGCAGTGACGCCTGACGCCTCCCCGCGACGGTAGTGCGCAACGTGATATTCGGCCTGATAGTTAACGGCATGGAGGCCTCAGTCTAAAGACCAACTGTTCTTCCGCTGTATACTTAAGTGTGAAGATGGTCGCCATATCTTTTCTCGCTCATTTGTCTCGAACCTCCATGTTTTGCTTTCTCTCCTGTTCTCTTGCCGTACCGGCATTTTCACAGGATCACGCTCAGAAGAAAGATACCAGGAGAGTCTGGACGAACGACGCGCTACGTCAGTTGGCTGCGCGTCCCGTAGAGAACGCAACTACGTTGCTAAACTCCAACGACCCCGCACAGGCTGCAGACCCTGAAAAACACTACTTCCGGGCAAAAGACGTGAAGTGGTATGCCTCACAACTGAAGCCGTTGCGTGCAGAACTGGATGATATTGATGCCCAATTGCGAAAATTACGCCAGGCACGCAAGGATGGCAGGGGTAGTACCGGTGCTGTTTCTCTCGACCAGGAACCTGAAGGCATCACCACCGACGCGCAGATCCAACTGCTCGAGCAGCGCAGAACACGAGTGCTCCAACGGATCGATGAATTAGAGGACCAGTCACGACGAAACGGTCTTGCACCCGGTGACGTACGCTCGCAGACGGCACAGGAAACGCCCGATAAAGGGGAGCCAGGCTCGGCTACCGCCGGTTCAGGTCTAGAAGAGCCTGAGATCGTCGAGGCAGAGAAGGCCATTCAACGTGAAATGGAATATTTGAAGCGAGTAAACAACGAGAAAGATCTCTTGCAACGTAACCTCGCTCTCCAGCGTCGCCAACTCACTTCAAATCCGGAATACATAACACGCCACGTTGGAGATTCTAAGCTGGCATCAGCTGAAAACGAGATCAAAGAAAAAGATGATGAAATTCAGTCGGCTCAACAAAAACTAGATGACTTGCAAGATCACCTTGAGGACCTGAAATTGAACCGACACGCCAAGGTGAGTGAACAACCTCCTGCCCCAGACAGTCCCAGCAAGGCTTCGGCCCCAAACTCGGCAAAGAGCGAGGAGGAGTGGCGCAAGGAATTTTCCGAGGTCCAGTATAAGGTTCGTATGGCTCAAAGCGAACTTGACGTTTTACAGCGAGAATTGAACGTCTCGCTTATCCAGTACGACCCGAACCCTGCAAAGGCCATGCGTGAGTCAATTACGAGGAGACAAATCAATGAGCGCCGCAAGAAAACTGACGACAAGAAAGCCGAAATCCACGGGCTAAGGCAACAAGAATCCGATCTAGAAGATGAACTTCGCCATGCGGGCGGAGACCCAGGTTGGTCCCGGGAGTAGACCACCCTGACAGGCGCAGGTCACTTGCAAAATAGGCACATGAGGGATCGCAGAGGAGAAGTGACGATGAAAACAGCCAGAAACTTAACGAAGGCGATTTCATTTGCGGCACTCTTGGTGACGGCGCTGGCAAGCCCTTCCCTGCCGACGCGATCTCAGGAGGCCGGCCGCTATTCCAAAATGGCTCCCGTCGATCAGTACCTAATGACTGATCGAAGTGCCGAGATTGCGATGGCACGCAGCGCCGCGCCGCCATCGATTTCAGCCGATGCCGAAGTC
>Ga0137403_10000342_pt1 | contig 59601 bp, 47 predicted proteins | sample CZOMad2_1_16fung_FD_122057 | JGI IMG/M metagenome (GOLD analysis project Ga0137403, IMG submission 122057) | Vadose zone soil fungal communities from Angelo Coast Range Reserve, California, USA - CZOMad2_1_16fungal (Hybrid Assembly) | ecosystem: Environmental > Terrestrial > Soil > Vadose zone...
CCTCGCGCTTCAGCTTCTCCTGGACGCGGGCGTAGACGGTCTCGGCGACGCCCGGGTCGATGCCGATCGCCTCCGCGAACGTCGAGGCGTTGGGGGCGTACTGCGCCAGCGCCTTCGAGGCGAGGTCGCCGAGCTTCTTCGTCGTGTCGCTCTTGAACAGGTGCGACCCGCCGTAGACGGTGTGCACCGGCTGCCGCATACCGGACTCGCCGGGGTACAGGCGCGCGAACGCGTCGTGCTGCGCCTTCAGCCGCGCCGCGAGCTCGCGCAGCGTCTGCTCGGGAAGGGTGGTCTGGGGCATGGCGCCTGTGTATCAACTCTGCCGCGCTGCGGCATCCCAGGGCGGGGCGCGACTGTCGCGAGAGTGACGCGCTGGACGGCGATCGACCGGCGGGGTAGGAGGCGGACGGTGCCGGAGATCCCTGAAGGACGCGGTCTTGCGCGCAGCCTGGACCGGACCCGCCGTGCGCTGGCGAAGAGGAGCGGAACCGCGCCGGCACCCGCCGGCCGCCGATCGGCTTCGGGTCCGCTGGCGCAGTCGTTCGGAGCCGTCTCCGCTCTCGGCCACCCGCACCCGCGCCTAGAGTTATGGTGTCCCCAAATTCCGACCAAGGGCGGAGGTTACGGGACCAGGGTGGCGGCGCCGACGATGGCGCCAGCACGGAGCGCGGACAGGACTTCGTTTGCTTCGGAGAGAGGATGTGGTGTCACCCGGACGTCGAGTCGCACCCGGGCTGCGAGCGCCAGGAACTCTTCGGCGTCGCGGCGGGTGAGGTTGGCGACGCTGCGGAGGACGCGCTCTTCCCAGAGGAGGCGGTAGGGGAAGGAGGGGATGTCGCTCATGTGGATTCCACCGCAGACCACGATGCCGGCCTTGCGGACGGCGCGCAGCGCCTGCGGGATGAGCGCGCCCACGGGTGCGAAGAGGATGGCGGCGTCCAGCTGCACCGGGGGAAGCTCGAGCGAGGAGCCGGCCCAGGCGGCGCCAAGGTCGAGAGCGAGCCGCTGGGCATCGACGTCCCCCGGTGAAGTGAAGGCGTAGACCTCGCGGCCCTCGGCGCGAGCCACCTGCGCGACGAGGTGCGCGGCGGCGCCGAATCCGTAGAGGCCCAGCCGGCGAGGATCGCCGGCCATCCGCAGCGAGCGGTAGCCGATCAATCCTGCGCAGAGCAGCGGTGCGGCTTGCGCGTCCGGGTAGCCTTCGGGCAGCGCGAAGCAGTAGCGCTCGTCCGCGACCGTCAGCTCGGCGTACCCGCCGTCGATCTGGTAGCCGGTGAAGCGGGCCCGGTTGCAGAGGTTCTCGCGGGCCGACCGGCAATACTCACATTCGCCGCAAGTCCAACCCAGCCACGGCACCCCGACGCGCGTCCCTTCGCCGAATCGGCCACCGCCTTCCTCCACGACGCCGACGATCTCGTGTCCGAGCACGAGCGGCAGTTTCGCATCGGGCAGCTCGCCGCCGGCGACGTGCAGGTCCGTCCGGCAGACGCCACAGGCGCGGACGCGCAGCCGCACTTGCCCTGGCTGCGGCTGCGGCTGCGGTTCCGGGATCTCGTGCAGCTCCAGCGGACGACGCGGCCCGGCGAGGATCATCGCGCGCATGTTGGACCTCACTTCCCGGGATGCTCGGATATCAGATCGTGTTCAAGCTGGCGCTCGCTACTGCGCCGAGGTCGCGGTCGTTCGCCCGGCTCGTGCGGCGGCCCTCGACGCCGGAACATCAGCTGCGGCGCTACCCGCCCGGACGAGAATCTCCTGAGCGCTGCTGGAGAGACAGATCAACGCGCCTGACAGCATGATCAGATCCTTCACGACGAGGCGACCACCGCCCGACAGATACGGGAACTGACCCACCCACGCTTCGGGCGTCGTGACGAGAAAGGAGAGCGTCACCAATGACATTGCAACCGCCAGAAGCGCGCCGATGAAGCCGACCGTTGGGCTGAACAATCCAAGGAGGAGCAGGATGCCGATGCCAACGATCACCGTTCCCAGGACGTCGGCAAAAAGATAGGTCCGATTCTCCTCATGCCATGCGCGGTTCGTCGGAGTCTCTTCGCCCTCCTTGTTCATGTACTTTTTGTATTCAGGCGCGCGCCTCGCATAGAAGAACTCCATCACGGGCGAGTTGGCGACGAGAGGCACGATCGATTCGGCTTCATAGGGAACGAACTTGAGTCCGCCGATCCATGCCATGACGACGAAAATGGCGATCCGGATGAGGTGGACGGAGGAACGTTCATGACCGGCGAGCCATTTCAAAGAGCTTTCCATGCAGCCTCCTTGATTCACCGGTCATGAGGTGCGACGACCATGCCAACCTGCAACTGAAGGCCCGCCAGTCGTGGGGCCCGGATTCGCGCTGTGCAGTCGTCAGACAGCTGTCGTCGGATGACGACCAGCCTGGAGGGCCGTCAGCGTTGACGGATTGGCTACGCCTGGTTGTCCGACGACTCGACAGCAGACGCTTCGCCGCAAGCGGTGCGCGCGCCGGCACGATCCGTGAAAGGAGGGTGAAACCAAGGAGGCAGGACAATGGCATTGGCAACTCGTCCGCTCGGCAGCAGCGGACTGGACATCACGAGGGTTGGATTCGGTTCCTGGGCGGTGGGAGGTGGAGGGTGGTCGTTCGGTTGGGGGCCGCAGGACGACGCCGAATCGCTGGCCACGATGCGGCACGCGATCGAGCTGGGAATCAACTGGATCGACACAGCCGCGGTGTACGGCCTGGGACACTCCGAGGAAGTGGTGGGACGGCTGCTTCGCGAGCTGCCCGCGGGCCGCCGGCCTTACGTCTTCACCAAGTGCGGCCTGGTCTGGGACCAGCAGTCGCCCATGACGCCGCCGGAGCGCGTGCTGAAGCCGGATTCGATCCGGCGCGAATGCGAGGCGTCCCTCCGCCGCCTCGGCGTCGAGCGCATCGATCTCTACCAATTCCATTGGCCCGACGAGACGGATACCCGGGTCGAGGACTCGTGGGGCGCGATGGTGAAGCTGGTCGAGGAGGGAAAGGTCCGCGCGGCCGGCGTCTCCAACTTCGACGTGAAGCTGCTCGACCGCTGCGAAGCCATCCGGCACGTCGACTCGCTCCAGCCGCCGTTCTCGCTGATCCGCCGCGAGGTCGCGGAGAGCGAGATCCCCTGGTGCGCCGAGCGCCACACCGGCGTCATCTGCTACAGCCCGATGCAGTCGGGGCTGCTCACCGACAGCTTCAGCGCCGAGCGCGTCGCCGCGTTCGCGCCCGACGACTGGCGCAGGCGGGCCCCGGAGTACCAGCAACCGCGGCTCGACCGCAACCTCGCGCTGCGCGACGGCCTCAAGCCGATCGCTCGGCGCCACGGCACGACGGTGTCGGCGACCGCGATCGCCTGGACCCTCGCCTGGCCCGGAGTGACCGGCGCGATCGTGGGCGCCCGCTCGCCGGCGCAGGTGGACGGCTGGATCGGCGCCGCGACGCTCAAGCTCACGGCGGCAGACCTCGACGCAGTCGCCGCTGCCATCGCGCGCACCGGTGCCGGCGCCGGCCCGGCCCGGCCGGCCCCGCTGCGTCATGCCGCCGCGAGCTGACCACCTTGCGATTCGAGTCCTGTTGCAGCGCGCTGTTGCTCGGGATGGCCGCGATCTGGCCGGCGCGGGTCGGCGCTCAGCGCCCGGACACGGTCCGCGCCGGAGCGGTGCTGACAGCGCAGCCTCCAGCCTCCGATTCGGAGCCGTCATTCGGGCCGCGGCTCCCGCTTGAAACGGTGATCGCCCGGACGATGGCGTACAGCCCCACGTTGGCCAGCGCCTCGGGATTCGTGCGCACGTCACGCTCCGCCCAACGGGTGGCGTGGGGCGCATACCTGCCAACCGTCTCGGCGAGCGCGCTGGCCGGCCGGAGCAACCAGGGGGTAGCGAGCGTTGGCACGTCAGATGTCGGCCCGCAGGGCGCATACGGGGGCGGCGTGGCGGCAAGCCTGCCCCTGTTCACCGGCGGCTACCGGGGCGCGGTGCGCCGCGAGGCGGCGGCGACGGCAAAGGCCGCGGATGCGGGGCTTCTACTCCAGCGCTTTGCGACGCGACTACTTGCCAAGCAAGGGTTCTTCGAGGTGTTGCGGGGCCATGAGCTGGTCCGGGTGGGGCATGATGCCGTGAGCGTCGCGAGCACGGGCTACGACTATGCGAGGGCCCGCGAACGGGCCGGCACGGCGACGCCAGCCGACGTCCTCCAGGCTGAGCTCGCGCTCTCCACGGCGCGGCGCCAGCTCCTCGCGGCGCAGGACACCCTGAACACGGCTGCGGCGGCGCTCGGCCGCCTGGTCGGAGCCGACGGATTGGTCGATGCGGAGCCACTGGCCAATCTCGATCCGACGGCGCTGGCGCTGGGCGACACCGCCATCGTGGCGGTCGCCCTGAACGACGCCCCGGCGGTCCAGCAGGCCCAAGCCGAGGTCGCAGCTACTCACGCGGCGGTTCGAGCCTCGAAGGCCCAGTATGCGCCCACCATCTCGGCCACGACCGGGTATGACTGGTCGAACAACGGGCGTGTTTCCGGTGCCCCTCGTCAGGGCTGGGTGGTGGAGGTCGGAGCGTCGCTGCCGCTATTCAACGGGTTCATCCGCGAGGACTCGGTGACGCGCGCCACGGTGGCGGCCGAGGTCGCCGCGGTGGCCTCGGCGGACACCCGCCGGTTGAGTGGGGCCGGGGCCCGGCAACTGCTCGGCAGCCTGCGCGTGGCCGAGCAGGACGTGACGCTCACGATTGAAGCGGTCCGGGTTGCGACCGAGAACCTGCGAGTCGTCTCGGTGCGCTATCGCAATGGCATCGCCATAATCCTGGACCTGCTGACCTCGCAGCAAAGCCTGATACAGGCCGAGCTCGACCTGGTCAGCGCGCGCTTCAACTATCAGGTGACCCGGGCCAGCCTCGAAGCGCTGCTCGGGCGCGAGCTGTAGGGCCGACCGATGATGTGGATCGTTCGGGTCGCGCTGCGGCGCCCCTATACCTTCGTCAGCGGCGCCATTCTCGTCCTCATCGGCGGGCTGGTGGCGATCCTGACCACGCCGGTGGACATCTTCCCCGCGATCCCGCTCCCAGTCGCCACCGTGATCTGGATATTCAACGGGATGTCGCCCGAGGAGATGGAAGAGCGCATCGTCACCATCGTCGAGCGCTCCTATTCGGTGACGGTCAACGACATCGAGCACATCGAGTCGCAGTCCTTGAACGGCGTCGCGGTGATCAAGGTCTACTTCCAGCCCACCGCCGACGTGGCGACCGGCGTGGCCCAGCTCACCGCTGCGTCCCAGAGCAATATCAGGACCCTGCCGCCCGGCATCACACCGCCGATCATCCTGCGCTTCAACGCGACGGACGTGCCGGTGCTCCAGATCGGCGTCGGGAGCGACAGCATGTCGTCGGCCGAGCTCAACGACTACGTGCTCAACGTGGTCCGGCCGCCGCTCGCGAGCGCCCAGGGCGCGTCCATCCCGTATCCGTACGGGGGCACGCCCCGGGTGATCAACGTCGACCTCGACCTGGCGCGGCTCTACGCGAAGGGGCTCTCGCCCTCGGACGTGAGCACCGCCGTCAACGCGCAGAACGTGATCCTGCCGGCGGGCTCGGCGAAGTTGGGGACCCGGGAATACAACGTGCGCCTGAACTCGAGCCCCGACGTCGTCAGTCAGATCAACCAGATGCCGATCAAGGAGGTCAACGGGGCGATGGTGTACATCGGGGACGTCGCGCATGTGCGGGACGGCGCCGATGTGCAGACCAACATCGTGCGCCAGAACGGCAAGCACGGCGTGTATCTCACGCTGCTCAAGACCGGCCACGCGTCGACCCTCGCGGTCGTCAACCAGGTGAAGGGTCTGCTCACCAAGCTCAAACCCTCGCTGCCGCGGGCCCTCGACATCCAGTACCTCGCGGACCAGTCGATCTTCGTCCGCGCCTCGATCTCGGGCGTCGTCCGCGAAGCGCTGATCGCCGCGTGTCTCACGGCGCTGATGATTCTCCTCTTCCTGGGGAGCTGGCGGAGCACGCTCATCATCGCGACCTCGATTCCGCTGTCGATCCTCTGCTCGATCATCTGTCTCGCGGCACTCGGACAGACGCTCAACGTCATGACGCTGGGCGGGCTCGCGCTCGCGGTGGGCATCCTGGTGGACGACGCGACGGTCGAGATCGAGAACGTGAACCGCAACGCGGCGGAAGGGAAGGAGATCCTGCAGGCCATCATGGACGGCGCGGCGCAGATCGCGACCCCGGCGTTCGTCTCCACAGTCTCCATCGCGATCGTCTTCGTGCCGCTGTTCTTCCTCAGCGGTCCCGCGGCCGCGCTGTTCCGGCCGCTCGCGATGGCAGTGGTGTTCGCGGTCCTCGCCTCGTACCTCCTGTCCCGCACCATCGTGCCCACGATGGCACGCTACCTCCTCGCCGCCGATGCGCACCGCCTGGCCCTGACGCGTCACGCAGCGGAGACTGGCGCCGCCCCTCCACCCGCGCCTCGCGATCCGATTCACTGGCTGAGCGCGCGATTCGAGGTTCTCTTCGAGCACTTCCGGGCGGCCTACGGCGGCCTGCTCGCCTGGGCGCTCGGGCATCGGCGGGTGACGGTCGGGGTCGCGGGCGGCTTCGTCGCGCTCTCCCTGGTCCTGGTCCCGTTCGTCGGTGAGGACTTCTTCCCGACGACCGACGCCGGCTCCTTCCAGCTCCACCTGCGGGCGCCGGCCGGGACGCGGGTAGAGCAGACGGAGCTCATCGTGGCCGGGGTGGAGCGCGCCATCCGGCGCGTGATCCCGCCGGGCGAGCTGAACCTCATTCTCAGCAACGTCGGTATCAACCGGAACGCGATCAATCTGGCAACCAGCGGCAGCGCCACCATCAACGCGGCGGACGCCGATCTGCTGGTCCAGCTCGGGCCGAACCGGAAAGGCTCGACGTGGGATTACGTCCGGCGACTTCGCGCCGTGCTCCCGAAGGAGTTTCCCGGCGTGACCTTCTTCGCCGTGCCGGCGGACATCGTGAACCAGGTGCTGAATCTCGGTCTGCCGGCCCCGCTCGACGTGCAGGTCATGGGGCCGCACAAGATGGCCAACTACCAGATGGCCAGCCGTCTGGCCGGAGAGATTCGGCGCATTCCCGGCGCGGTCGACGTGCGGGTGCAGCAGGTGGCGAACTACCCGGACCTGCTGTTCTCGGTGGACCGCACCCTGGCGATGCAGACGGGGGGGCTCACGCAGCGCCAGGTGGCGAGCGATCTCCTCATCTCGCTGAGCTCCAGCGCGCAGACGGCGCCCAATTTCTGGCTCAACCCGCAGAACGGAATCAGCTACACGATGCAGGTGCGGACGCCGCCGGCCAAGATCAACTCGTTCGAGGCGCTGACCAACACGCCGGTGACGGTGCCGCCTGGAGTCGCCCAACAGCAGGTGTTCGGCAACCTGGCGAAGCCGACGCGGCAGACGTCGCTGGCCGTGGTGAACCACTACAACCTGCTGCCGGTGTCCGACGTCTATGCGGCTCCGGACCTCCGGGACCTCGGCGGCGTTGCCCGCGACGTCGACCAGGTCATCGCGAAGGTCCGGCCGTCACTCCCGAAAGGGATGAACATCGTCCTGCGGGGCCAGGTGGCGAGCATGCGTTCGTCCTTTCTCGGGCTGGGGCTCGGCGTGGCCTTCGCCATGGTGCTGGTCTACCTCCTGCTCGTGATCAACTTTCAGACCTGGCTCGATCCGCTGGTGATCGTGATGGCGCTGCCGGGTGCGCTGGCCGGGGTCGTCTGGATGCTGTTCACGACCGGCACCACCTTCAACGTGCCGTCGCTGATGGGCACCATCATGGCGCTCGGCGTCGCCACGTCCAACAGCGTGCTACTCATCACCTTCGCGGATGACGAACGGCGGCTGGGCCGCACCGCGCTCGAGGCGGCCCTCAACGCCGGCTTCGTCCGCCTCCGGCCCGTCTGCATGACGGCGCTCGCGATGATCATCGGCATGCTCCCGATGGCGCTCGGCCTGGGCGAGGGCGGCGAGCAGAACGCGCCGCTCGGGCGCGCGGTGATCGGGGGACTGATGGTGGCGACCTGCTTCACGCTGATCGTGGTGCCGGTGCTGTACAGCAAACTCCGCGCGGCGCCGCCGACGCCGCCCATCGACGTTCCGGAGGGACATGCATGACCACGTCCACCGAGGCCCCCACGGCTCCCCTATCAGTGCCGGTGCCGAGTGCCACGCCCCCGCCGGATGCCCCCCGACGGCTTCGCCTGACCGCCGTCGTCGTGCTCACCGTCATGCTGGCCGCGCTGGTGCTCGGCATCGCTCCGCGAGTGGGACGCGCGAAGCGGGTCGCCGCTGTGGTAGCCGAGAACGCCGGGGTGCCCACCGTGAGCGTCACGGCGGTCGAGGTGGCGACGGGTGCGTCGACCACAAGCGTTCCCGGGACGGTTTCGCCGATCGAAACCGTTCCGATCTATGCGCGTGCCGCGGGCTACGTCCGCCGTATCCACGTGGATATCGGGAGCCGGGTGCGACAAGGGGACCTCCTGGCCGAGATCGAGGCACCCGAGCTCGACCAGCAGGTGAACGCGGCCCGTGCTACGCTGGCCCAGACCCGCGCGACGCTCGCGTTGGCCCGGGCCAACCTCGGGCGCTATCACAGGATGAGGGCTGACAGCGCGGTGACGGCACAGGAGGTCGACTCCATGGAGGCCGCCTTCGGCGTGGCGACAGCCAACGTGAGCAACGCCGAAGCGACGCTGCAGCAGCTGATGCAGCTGCAGCGCTATGAGCGCCTGGTCGCACCGTTCACCGGCATCGTCACGACGCGGAGCGTCGAGGCCGGCGCGCTGGTAGGTACGGCTGGCTCGGTCAGCGGGTCGCTGCCGTCGGGAGCGGGAAGTGTTACCGGCAGCCTGTTTGAGCTCGCACGGATCGATACCCTCCGGGTCTACCTGACGGTGCCCGAGGACAACGTCAGCGGGGTCCAGGTCGGCAATGCGGGTGTCGTGACCGTACCCGCCCTACCAGGCGACACGCTACGCGGGCGCGTCGTCCGCACCGCCAACGCGCTCGACCCTGCCGCGCGTACTTTGCTCACCGAGGTCGATGTCGCGAACCCGACGGGGACATTTCTGCCCAACATGTACGCGCAGGTGCAGCTGTCGCTGACTCGAGCCAGCAAAGTGCTGCGGGTGCCTGCCACCGCGCTGGTGATCCGGGACGGCCCACCACAAGTCGTAATCCTCGAACCGGATTCGACAGTCCGGTACGCGACCGTCACCATCGGCCGCGATTACGGCAGTTGGGTCGAGGTGACCGGTGGGCTGGCCCCAGGGGCGAGCGTGGTGCTCAACCCGCCCGACGCGCTGCCAGCAGGGCAACGGGTCCGCGCCGTGCGGACCGCCACCGCGGCGCCGGCGCCGTAGGGGGCGTTTCGAGCCAATGGGATCTGGTGCCGGCTACCCCAATCGCGTGCATCCGGTCGTTACTGCGGCGTGCCTCACGCCGGTCACCCAATAGCGGCACGCGACACCAGCCCCTCTCTTCCTCTCTTCTGATCGCCGGATGACTCTCTCCCCAGCGACCGTGGGCCTCGCGACGGGTACCTTTCTCGCCTCGGCGGTCGAATGTGTCGAGGCGTTCACCATCGTGCTGGCCATGGGGCTCACTCGGAGTTGGCGTGCCGCGCTTCTGGGGGCCTTAGCCGCCCTCGCGGTGTTGGCCGCGGTGACGGCCCTTGCCGGCCTTGCGCTGGCGCGCTGGATATCGGAGTCGTTGCTCCAACTCGTGATCGGCACGCTCTTGCTGATCTTCGGACTGCAGTGGCTGCGGAAAGCCATTCTGCGCTCAGCTGGTGTTCAAGCGCTGCGCCAGGAAGAGGCGATCTTCAGCGAGAATCAGGAGGTCGCGCGCGGGGCCGGGCATGACGTGCGCCTGGGCCTGGACTGGTTCGCCTTCGTGGTCGCGTTCAAGGGAGTGTTTCTCGAGGGCCTCGAGGTCGTATTCATCGTGATCACCTTCGGTCTCGCGGCGACGAAGAAAGATCCGAATGGTATGCTGGTAGCCGCTGCTAGCGCCCTGATCGCCGGCATCGTGGTGCTCATTGCGGGAATCATCGCGCGTCGTCCGCTCTCCTCGGTTCCCGAGAACACGCTGAAGTACGCCGTGGGGTTGCTGCTCTCGACCTTCGGGACCTTTTGGGCGGCCGAAGGGCTGGGATATTTCGCTGCCGGGAAAAGCCTCCAATGGCCCGGTGGGGATTGGGCCATTCTCGGCCTTCTGGCGGGCTGGCTCGTGCTATCCCAGCTGGCGGTCAGAGCCCCCGGATTGCGAGCGGTCGGAGTGGGCGAGCGGTTCGAACCATGAACATCGTTACTGGCTTTTTGCGCTTCTGGTATGACTTCATCGTCGGCGATGCCTGGGAGATCGCCCTTGGCGTGGTCGTGGTGCTCGGCGTAGGGGCCACGCTCTTGCGGACTGCCGGCGTTCCCCCGGAGCTCGTGCCTCTGTTGGTCGCGGCGGGCATTGCCATCGTGGTCGGCCTTAGCCTCCGGATGGAGGTGCGCCGCCGGACGAAGGCCCGAGCCTCAATCAGCGGAAGAGGTTGACCTTGGCGAGATCGATGATTTCGTCGCCGCGCCCGCTAAGAACCGCCTTCAGCATGAACAGACTGAAGCCGGTCATCTGCTCGAGCGTGATCGTGGGCGGCATGGCGAGCTCCTGGCGCTGTACCAGGACTTCGAGCAACGCGGGGCCGTCATGCTGGAGAACTTGCGCGATCATCGGCGGCACCTGATCGGGCGTCTGGGCCGTGAGCCCCAGGAGACCGGCAGCCTCAGCCAGCTTGGCGAAATCCGGGTTCTGCAGGTCGGTCGCGAAATCGAGAAAGCCGGCCGCCTTCATCTCCAGCTCGACGAAGGCGAGCGCGTCGTTCTTGAAAACGATCACCTTGACCGGCAACCGCAGCTGCCGAAGGGAGAGGAGGTCGCCCAGAAGCATCGCGAGGCCGCCATCGCCCGACAACGACAGGACTTGCCGGCCCGGGTGACTGACCTGTGCCCCGATGGCCTGCGGGAGGGCATTCGCCATCGATCCATGGGTGAAGGAGCCGAGCAGCCGCCGCTTGCCGTTCATCGTCAGGTAGCGGGCGGCCCAGATCGTCGGGGTGCCCACGTCGCAGGAGAAGATGGCGTCATCGGCGGCGAGCTCGTCGAGCACGCGGGCGACATATTGCGGATGGCTGGGTGTCTTACCGGCGCCACTTGCCGCAAGCTCATCGAGGTCCTTCCGGGCCTTCCGATAATGATCGAGCGACGCCTTCAAATGCTTGTCGTCCTCGTTTTGCTCTAGCTTCGGCAGGAGCGCTCGGAGCGTCGTTTTGGTGTCGCCCACCAGGCCGTGGTCGAGCCTGGTGCGCCGCCCGAGCTGTTCTCCCCGGATATCGATCTGGACGACGGTGGCATTGGGAGGATAGAACTGCTGGTACGGAAAGTCCGTCCCGATCATCAGCAACACGTCGCAGTTCATCATCGCGTGATAGCCGGACGAAAAGCCGAGCAGGCCGGTCATGCCCACGTCGAACGGGTTGTCGTACTCGATGAACTCCTTGCCGCGCATCGCATGCACGATCGGCGCCTTGAGCTTGCCCGCGAGTGCGATCAGCTCCGCATGGGCTCCGGCACAGCCCGCTCCGCCGAGGATCGTGATCTTGGGCGACTTATTGAGCACCGTCGCCAACATGGCGAGGTCATCGTCCGAAGGACGGACGCTCGGTGTCTGCTCCCCAAAGTGCAGCCGGGGCCGTTGCTCGACGGCATCGCGCAAGGCGACATCACCCGGCAGGGCAACCACGGAGACTCCGCGCCGCGAGAGAGCGGTCTGTATTGCGATCTCCAGGACCCGGGGCATCTGCTCGGGTTGAGAGACCAGCTCACAGTAATGGCTGCACTGGGCGAAGAGATGTTCCGGACGGGTCTCCTGAAAGTAGCCGCTGCCGATTTCATGGCTGGGGATCTGGGCCGCGATGGCGAGGACGGGCACACGGCTCCGGTGGCAATCGTAGAGTCCGTTGATCAAGTGCAGGTTGCCCGGACCGCTGCTGCCGGCGCAGACGGCCAATCGGCCAGTCAGATGCGCCTCGGCGCCGGCGGCAAATGCGGCCGTCTCTTCGTGCCTCACATGCACCAATCGCATACGCTCGTGTCTGCGAATCGAATCCGTGAGGCCGTTGAGGGAGTCGCCGGTCAGCCCGTAGACTCGCTCGACTCCCGCTCCCGCGAGAGTCTCCACGACAAGGTCCGCCACTCTCTTCGCAGCCATGGCGCTATCCAGCCCTTTCTTTGTGCTTTCCAGATTGCCGTTTTCTTGGCGCGACGCTTGAACGATCGTGCTTCCCGAGCGAGTGTCCCGGTCATCCTCCAAGGCCGGCGGCGCTCGATCGCCGCTCCCGGCCGCGGACCAGTGCTGCCAGCGCGCCGACCGCCGCGAAAGCGGAGCACACGGTGAGCGCCGCGTGGAAGGCATGGAGAAAAGTCGACTCCAGCGGCTCGGCCGCCGCGCCGCTCAGGTGGCCACCCCTCGCGCGGTACGCGAGGAGCGCAGCACCGGCGGACCCACCCAGACCGAGAAAGACCGCTCCGGCCACCGCCACGCTGAGAGCCTGCCCGGTGATTCGCGCCGTCGCCAGCAGGCCCGAGGCCGCTCCTTGTTCCGTGGCCGGAGCTGCCTCCATCAGCGCCCGTGTGTTCGGTGCCTGGAAGAGTCCCTGGCCGATGCCCGCGAGCGCGAGCCGCCAGACGATGCCCCAGGTCGAGCTGGTGGCATCCAGTCGGGCGAGCAGGAACAGCGCGACGGCATTGATGGCTAGTCCGAGTGGCGCGATGAGCCGTGAGCCGAGCCGGTCGGATGCCGCGCCGGCGATCGGAGCCACGACCGCGAGCGCAAGGGGGAGCGGCGTCAGGAGCCACCCCGAGTGGGCGGTCGAGAAGCCGCGCAGCTCCTCGAAGTAGAACGGCAAGAGGAAGCCCACGGAGAACAGGGCCAGCATAGAGAGGGTCATGCTGGCGATGGCCGAGCTGAAGACGCGATCGCGGAACAGCGTGAGGTCGATGATTGGATCCGCAACGTGACGCTCCGCGAGTAGCGCGCCGGCCAGCGCGACCGCGCCGATTGCCAGCGTGCCGAGGAGGCGCGAGGAGGCCCACGTCCATTCCACACCAAATGACAGTCCGAGGGTGAGCGCCGCCACGCCCACCCCGAGCAGCAGCGCCCCGACCGGGTCGAAGCGCCCCCGTCTTCGTCCAGCCGCGCGCGGGAGAACGCGGCGCGCCGCGACGAAGGCGACCAGTCCGACCGGCACGTTCACGTAGAAGATCCAGCGCCAGCTCAAGTGCTCCGTGATCAGTCCACCGAGACTCGGCCCCACGCTGGTGCCGAGCCCGATGGCGAGTGCGCCGAGACCAAGGGCGCGACCGCGCTGGTCCGGGGGAACGGCGTCGGTGAGCATCGCGGTGCCGGTGGCCAGCAGGAGCGCGGCGCCGGCTCCCTGGAGCAGTCGAGCCATGATCAAGAGCTGTAGGGACGGCGCGGCGCCGCAGAGGACCGAGGCCAGGGTGAACAGCCCCAGCCCCGTCATCCAGATCGGTGTGCGCCCGACCATGTCCGACAGCCGGCCGATGGTCAGCAGCAACGCCGCGGCGACGACGAGGTAGCCGATGATGACCCACTCGATCGTGCCGCTCAACGGCGTGCCGAAGGCTCGCGCAATCGTGGGCAGTCCGATGTTGACGATTGAGGCATCGAGCGTCGTCATGAAGAGCCCGGTCCAGACCAGCGCGACCACCGCCCGTGGGTGGGCGACACGCTGACCGATAGTCTTCTTCGGCGCTGGTATGTCGCTGGCCGCTGGAGCGGCTTGGGTTCCCGGTTCGCGCTCAGCGCGCGATAGCGCCGTCATGACTCCACATTGTTCCCGACCGTCGCCCACTCAACCAGCCCGGCCATCTGTTGCATCGTTCGGATAACCGCCGAGAAGTCCTCGTCGGCCCGGGCGGAGGACTGCTGGGCGTGCTCAACGCCAGACACTTGCGCGGCGGCGGCCGTGAGCGGCATCGCCACGGACAGCTCCATCGCGCGCTGGGCGACCAGGGAAAAGTCCTTGAACATCAGCCGCAGCGGAAACGTGGCTGGATACTCGTCCTTGCGAGCGTTCTCCAGCTTGGACTTCTGGCTGGGTGAGAGCACCGCGGTGTCCCCCAACACCTGCAGGAAGCGCTCGCGGGGCAGCCCGCTTTTGAGGCCGAGCGCGATGGCCTCGGCCAGCGCCTGAACCCCCACTCCCAGCAAGCTGTTCACGCAGAGCTTGGTCCCGGTGCCGGAGCCGGCTGGCCCCATGTAGAACGACTCCTTGCCGAGCACAGCGAGGATCGGCGCGCACCTGCGGTATACCTCCTCCTCACCGCCCACGAAGATGACGAGCTGCCCTTGCTCCGCCTGCGGAGTGCTGCCCGAGACCGGAGCGTCGAGCACCGCAACCCCCTTGGGAAGGGCGATGTCGTGCAGTCGCCTGGAGGCGCCCGCGCTGACGGTGCTCATCTCGAGGAAGATCGTGCCCGGTCGAGCCGCGGCCAGCGCGCCGTCGGGTCCCAACATCACCTCCTCGAGCGCGGCATCGTCGGCAACGCTGGAGAGCAGCACGTCGGCGCCGGCCGCCAACCCTCCCGGCGTCGCGGCGACCTTCGCACCGCGTTGCTCCAAGGGACGAGTACGCTCGCGGGTCCGGTTGTAAACGGTCAGGTCATACCCGGCGGCCAGTAAACGGGACGCCATGCGTCCGCCCATGGCTCCCAGGCCGATAAACCCCAGACGGGGCTCGGGCCGGTCATTGCTATCTCCCATTGCCGCTCCTCCGAGAATGCGCTCGGGGTGGAAGCTGTCTCGCTCGGGACGATGGCGCTTGCACTCGGGTGCTCCCCTGATCAGGGAGTCAGCCGGAAGGGTTGGTCCGCGCGGCGCCGGAGCGCGTTACGGAGCGTATGGCACAGGAACGGGAGTCCTTCCCGGGATCAACGCGCCACCGACAGAGGGGTAGAACACCGCCCCGTCCATCGGAAGCGGCTGGCGCGGGCCTTCGGTTGGGCGATGAGACTTCGTCTGCCGCTTCATCGAGGTCGAGTCCGATGGCGGAGGAAGCAGCGGGATGGCGAGCAGCGCGGCGCAGAGCGCGGCGGTCGAGAGCGAGAGCTTGCGGGACATCACTTTCTCCAACTTCTGTTGCGGGCCATGGTCCATGCGCCGTCCTCGGCGCTGAATCGCCGAAGTGGGGCCCCCGACGGCGCCCGACGACGAGCAATCTCGGGGAGCGCGGGTTGCCGGGATTGGATCGATCTGCTCCCCTGGCCGGGGAGCCGCTACGCGGCTCTCGTAGGGATTCTCGTGCTCGAGCGCGTGTTGCGGGTCACGCTTTACCGGGGCTCGGGGGCGGATGGCCAATGGCCCGGCGGATTCGATCGCGCCGCGCTGACCGGCTCCCCGATCGGGGGAGCAAGCCCGTGCTAGCACCGCGGCGCTCGGCGGCCCAACTTGGCACCGGATTGGTTGGGCGCTCTCGAACGAGCGCCGTGTGATGAGCTGAAGCCGGTGGGATCTGGTGCCGGTTTTCCCCAATCGCGTGCATCCGGTCGTTGCTGCGGCGTGCCTCACGCCGATGACCATCAACGGCACGCGACACCAGCCCAACTCCCGCCGGGATCGCGTGGTGCGTAGTGCTTCCGCTGTTCAAGTGACAACGCCGGAGTGACTGTGCGATTCGCGTTGGCGGTGGTCCAAGCGGGGGCGCTCGCGGTCGCACTGACGGCCTGGTCCGCCGAGAACGTCGACCCGATCCGGCGAGGCGCGCCGACAGCCTTTCGTGAGCCTCTTAGCATCTCGAGCCGTGGTGGCGTGCTCCCGGTGACGCTCACGGCGACGCGCTCCTCGATCAGGATCGGAGATCAGCAGGCGATCACGGAGGTGTACGACGGGAGCTACATCCCACCGACCTTCCGCGTGCGCCCCGGCGACCTCATCCGGCTTCGGCTCGTCAACCGGCTCGATGAGCCCACCAATCTCCACACCCACGGCCTGCACGTCTCGCCCGAGGGGAATTCAGACAACGTCTTCTTGACCGTCCCGCCCGGCGGCACGCACGACTTCACGTTTCGCATCCCGGCCAACCACCCGCCGGGGCTGTTCTGGTACCACCCGCACGCCCACCATTTCTCCAACGAGCAGGTCAGGAACGGCATGTCTGGCGCCCTGATCGTCGAGGGACTCCTCGACTCGTTCCCCGCTCTCAGGGGCATCAAGGAGAGGGTGCTTCTGCTGAAGGACATTCAGCTCGACAGCGGCCACGTCGCGAATCGAAGTATCGGTGTCCGCACCACGCGCACGGTCAACGGCCTCGTCAACCCCACACTGGTCCTGCCTCCAGGCGAAACCGAGCTGTGGCGCATCGGCAACGTGGGCGCGAACCTCTACTACCGGCTACAGCTGGATGGGCATCGCTTCTATGAGGTGGCGCGAGACGGGAACCGGCTCGCCCGCATCGTGGCAACCGATGAGCTCTTCATTCCGCCGGGCGGGCGCGTCGAAGTATTGGTGCAGGGCGGTGAGCGCGGGACGCACTCGCTTCGGACTCTCGCGATGAACACGGGCCCGGCGGGGAATCAATACCCGGGTGCCGTGCTCGCTACCGTGCGGATCGAGGGACCAGCCGCGCCGCCCCGCACGTTGCCCACGACACTCCTGCCCGTGCAGGATCTGCGGCGCCGGGTGACCGGCCATCGCACAGTGGTCTTCTCCGAGGGGGAGACGCCGGACGGAGGAGACGTGTTTTTCATCGACGGCAAGACCTTCGATCCCGACCGGATCGACACCAGAGTCCGGCTCGGCGCGGTCGAGGAGTGGACCATCCGGAACGACTCCGACGAGCTGCACGACTTCCACATTCATCAGGCCGCGTTTCAGCTCGTCGAGGTGAACGGCGCCCCGCAACCCCTGGACGGCTACTACGACACGGTGAATGTGCCGGTGCGCGGCGAGATCAAGATCATCATTCCGTTCACCGACCCGGTAATGGTGGGCAAGTTCGTCTACCACTGCCACCTGTTGTCCCACGAAGACAAGGGGATGATGGCCACCATCGAGGTGGTCCGTTGAGCGGAGGTAGCTAGGTCGGCACCGGTGTTGTGCCCTGATGCCGGCGTGCGTAAGGAATAAGGAGCACGATCTCGGTTCCGTGACCGAGGGTGCTCTGGACCAGGAGCTTGGCCCGTATCTGGCTGGCCCGCTCCCGCATCCCCAGCAAGCCCCAGTGGCCGCCGTAGGCGTGAAGGTCCGGCGGCACTGCGAACCCGCGCCCGTCGTCGATGACGGACAGGCGCACCCCTCTCGCCTGATACCCAAGCGTGATCTGCACCCGCTTGGCGGCTGCGTGCTTTACGACGTTCGCGACCGCTTCCTGCGCGACCCGGAAGACGGCGGCCTCGATCTCCGGATCGAGGGGCCGTGGCGTGCCGTCGATCCCGACCTCGAGCTCGACCCCCGTGCCGTGCAGCCGATCGGCCGCGGTGGCGCGGAGAGCGGTCGCAAAATCCCCGCCCGTGAGCGCCGGCGACCGCATGTCCCACACCGCTTGACGGGCATCTTCGAGCGTCTTCTGCGACAGCGTGACCAGTTCGCGCAGGCTCGCGATGATCTCCGGTGGGCCGGTCACTCGGGTGGTGGCGGCGAGCAGGTTGAGCGCGACGCCGGTAAACCCCTGCAACAGGGTGTCGTGGATCTCGCGGGCGAGCCGGGTCCGCTCGTCGAGCACGGCGGTGAAGCGGGTTTCGAGCGCCCGCTCCCGCGCCCGGCGCAGAGCACGTTCCGCCCGCTTGCGCTCGGTCACGTCCATCACCACACCCATGAGCTCGACCACGTCGCCGGTGTCGCCGAACACGGGTCGGCCCAGGATGCGCACGTACCGAACCGACCCGTCCGGCCGCACGATGCGGACGTCCATCTCGTATCCCCGCTTCTCGCGGACTGCGGCCGCGGTCGTCTCCTCCGCGAAGGTCCGGTCGTCCGGGTGCCACAGACGGGCCAGCAGCTCGCCGCGTACTTGGGAGGTGGCGGGATCGAACCCGAAGATGCGAAACGCCTCTTCGGACCAGTAGATCTCCCCGGTCGCGAGCGTTCGAGCCCAGCTGCCGGTGTGACTGAGTCGCTGCCCGGCGGCTAGATAGGCTTCGCTTCGTCGAAGGTCGTTCTCCAGGTGTTTGCGATCCGTGATGTCCCGATAGATCACATACTCGGCGATCTGCTTCCCGGCGACGACGATCGGGGTAGCGACCAGCGACACATGAACCCGCTTGCCGTCCTTGGTGCGCCGAGTCGTTTCGGCCTCGATTCGCTCCCCCCGCTCGGTCGTGCTAGCGGTGAACTCCCGCCCTTCGGGTTTCAGGTCCTCGGGCACCACCAGGTCGTTGATGGACCTGCCCAGTGCCTCGGCTGCGGTATACCCGAACACGCGGGTGAATTCCCGGTTTACCCGGACAACCTCGTCATGGGTGGTAAGCAGGACGATTGCTTCAGGCGCCTGCTCGAACAGCTCGTCGAGCTGCGCGGTCCGTTCCCGGAGCTCGGCTCCGGTCCGGCCGCGCTCGGCGATCTCGACCCGCAGAGTCTGGTTGAGCCGCTGCACCTCGGCCGTTCGCATGAGACCCAGAATGAGCAGGGTACCGGCGGCAACCGCGATACCGAGCCCGTGGGAAGGGGACAGCTCCCAAGCCGGTACCTCGACCAGATCGGGATCGGCGGTGAACCGGGCCGCTGCCATCGCGCTGTAGTGCATCCCGGCGATCGCGCCGCCCATCACGACGCCGCTCGCCACCTTCAAGCCGGCCCACCGTTCCGGATTAGCTACCCGGAACCCGCGGGAAAGCCAGAGCGCCACGAACGAGGCGCCGATCGCTATGCCGATGGAGACGCCCACGAGGTCCGCGCGGTAGCTGAGATGGGCCTGCATTTGCATCGCGGCCATGCCGATGTAATGCATCCCCGCGATGGCCGGTCCCATGCAGAGCGCCGCGACGCTCAGCGCACCCAATCCCACAGTGCCGGGCCGGCCCACGACCCAGAGGGCGAGCCCCGACGCCCCGATTGCGACCAGCACTGACAGCAGGACGAGATTGAACCCGTAGGTCACCGGAATCGGGAGGTGAAACGCGAGCATGCCCACGAAGTGCATGCTCCAGATGCCGACGCCGAGTGCGACGGAACCGCCGAGCAGCCAGCCGAGACGGGCTCGGCCCGTGACCGAGGAGAGGCGGCTCGCGAGGTCCAGCGCCGTATAGGAGGCGGCACTCGCGACGACCACCGACAGAAACACCAGGAGCGGACTGTAGCTTCCCGTGAGCACCATGAGGAAGCGCCGACGATAGATGGTCTCGGCCGACTTCGATTTGCAGTGCCACCTGAATCTCTGTGCGTCCCCGCCGGTCCCGCCAGGGGCTGCAATACCCCCCCGGGTCCATCACATGATGCCCCGGCCCCCCGACCGGGGGAGCACCGGCATCCAAGCGGATCGTCCTGGCGGCATCAGTCTCCCTGATCGGGGGAACACGCCGATCCAATCGCCCGGCGCCCGGCGGGCCCAACTTGATGCCGAACCTACCAAGGAGTGGAAGATGCAAATCAGAGCTCTCGCACTCGCCGTCGCGATCGTGTGCTGGGCCACGCCGGGATCAGCGCAAACCCCGGCGAAGTGGGTCTCGTACAACGCCGCAGCCAAGACCGTCACCTTTACGCTCGAGGCCGGTGCTCCGGGGTCGAACGGGCCGTTCAACTTCGATGGCTACACCAACGGTGGCGCCACGCTGGTGGTCCCGCCTCAGAGCACGGTGGTCATCAACTTCATCAACCATGACGGCACGCCTCATAGCGCGGAGCTGATTCCGGACCAGGATCCCATGCCCAACGCAGGCGGAGACCCCGCGATTCCGGGTGCCTACACCAAGGATGTGACGCAAGGATTGCCTCAGGGAGGGACCGACGTCATGCGGTTCACAGCTCCGAGCAGCGGGAGCTACCGAATCTTCTGCGGTGTCCCCGGCCATGGCCTCTCGGGGATGTGGATTCGGCTCAAGGTGGACCCGGCGGCCAAATCGGCCAACCTGGTCACCGGCTGACCCGTGACGTCGGGCCGGAGCGGCGCAGCCGGGACCCGATGTACGCTACCACGCCGAGGTTCAGCACCAGGGCCCCAACCCGTGGCAGGCTCGGCTGGCGGGCCATTTCAAAGGCCTCGATCGGCACAAACGACGCCGTGGCCACCAGCGTCAGATATTCGGCCCAGCGGCGTGCCAGCCAGAGCCCGACGCCTTCGGTAGTGAACAGGGCCGCGTAGAGGAACGCTCCAATTGCCAGAACCTCGAGCCGGCCCGGTGGGAGGCCCGCGGCCCCGGCCAGGAGGTGCTGAACCAGCCTGCGATCCGCGCTGGTCGCAACGGCAGCTCCCCAACTCTGCGCGTGGGCGGCAACGCCGGGGTCGAGGAGCTTGAGGGCGCCGAGGCCGACGATTGCCAGCAGCACCGCCTTGCCGAACTTGAATACGGCGACTAGACGGAGGCCTCTATCCATCCGCTATCACACCTCTCGCATCACCACGGAGAAGTCTGTACGGTACCTGAAGCACGACCTCGGTTCCGTGGCCCAGCGCGCTCCGGACCGAGAGTTTCCCTCGTATCTGGCTCGCTCGCTCCCGCATGCCCAGCAATCCCCAGTGGCCGCCGTAGGTGTGCAAGTCGGGGTCCATAGCGAAGCCGCGTCCGTCGTCAGTCACCGTCAACCGCACGCCACGGAGCTCGTACCCGAGCCCCACCTGAACCCGCTGTGCTTCTGCGTGCTTCACGATGTTCGCGATGGCTTCCTGCGCTACCCGGAACACCACCGCCTCCACCTCCGGGTCCAAGGCTCGAGGCTGGCCCTCAATCCGGACATCGAGCTCGAGCCCCGTTCCTCGCAAGGTTTCCTCCGCGGTGGCCCGTAGCGCGGCCGAGAAATCGGCCCGCGCCAACGAGGGCGACCGCATGTCCCACACGGCATTGCGGGCATCTTCCAGGGTCTTCTGGGCCAGGCCGACCAGGTCGCGCAGGGAGGCGACGATGTCGGGCGGGCCGGTGACCCGGGTCGTCGCGGCCAGCAGCTTGAGTGCGACCCCGGTAAAGCCCTGCAGGAGAGTGTCATGGATCTCCCGCGCGAGCCGGGTGCGCTCGTCGAGCACGGCGGTGAAGCGGGCTTCGAGCGTCCGCTCGCGCGCCCGGCGCAACGCCCGCTCTGCCCGCTTGCGCGCGGTGATGTCCATGATCACGCCGATTAACTCGACCAGCTCGCCGGCCTGGTTCAGCACCGGGCGCGCGAGGGTGTGGATGTATCGGATCGAGCCGTCGGGTCGCACGATCCGGACGTCCAGGTCGTAGCCCCGCTTCTCCCGGATCGCGGCGGCGATGGTCTGCTCCGCGAGCTCGCGATCGTCCGGATGCCACAGCCGGGCGACCAGCTCGCCTCGCACCACGGCGATCGCCGGGTCGAGCCCGAAGATGCGGAAGGCTTCCTCCGACCAGTAGATGTCCCCGGTCGCGACCCGTCGGGCCCAGCTTCCGGTGTGGCTCAGCTGCTGGCCCGCCGCGAGATACGTTTCGCTGCGGCGGAGGTCGTCCTCCAGCTGCTTGCGCTCCGTGATGTCCCGGTACATCACGTACTCGGCCGCCTGGCGGCCGGCCACCATGATGGGGGTGGCGACCAGCGAAACGTGCACCCGCTTGCCCTCCCGGGTGCGCCGAACCGTCTCGGCCTCGATCCGCTCGCCCCCCTCGGTCAGACGGCTGCTGAGCTGTCGCGCCTCCTCCTCCAATTCCTCCGGCACCACCAGCGCAATAATCGCCTTCCCGATGGCTTCGGCCGCGGTGTACCCGAACAGGCGGGTGAACTCTCGATTCACCCGAAGCACTGCGCCCCGGGGGTCGAGCAGCGCAATGGCTTCGGGAGCCTGCTCGAACAGCTCGTCGAGCTGTGCGGTCCGTTCCCGGAGCTCCGCTTCGGTGCGCGCGCGCTCGGCGATCTCGACCTGCAGATCCCGGTTGACCCGCTGCAACTCCGCGGTTCGGGCGGCCACCCGCTCCTCCAGCTCGTTCCTGGCCTCCTCGAGGAGACGCGCGCTCCGCTGCCGCGCCGCGCTGAACCAGGCGGCCAGCACCGCGAACGACAGGAAGACCAGGAGATAGGGACTGTGCTGCGGACGAAGATCGAGCGAGTAGAGCGGGGGGAGGAAAAGGAAATCGAACGCGACAGTCGAGAGCACCACGGCCAGGATTGCCGGCCCGGTGCCGGTATACCAGCCGCAGAGCAGGATGGCTGCGAGGAATGGTGCCGGGGGATGTTCCAGGCCCAGCCGCTCGAGCGCCCAGGCGACCACGACGGCGCCGGCCACCGCCAGAAGGGCGGACCCATACCGCCAGGCTGCCGAGCGCTCCCGGCCTCGAGACGCGACCGCCCACCCCTGCCCGCGACTGGTACTCACGCCACCAAGATATCGACCTCAGCGGGCGCCTAGACCCTGCGTCGCGCGTGGCGGGTGTTACCAGGCCTACACCTCCCCGCGACACTCTCGCTGCGGGGCCACCGAAAATTCGCTCCGCCCTCGCTTCAGATCGCCTATGCAGCCTCGCGGAGGACCTATATTGGCGCACGACCGGCGGCCCTTTGGTGAGCCCGCGGTCGCTGGCCAGCTACTGAGCCGTTGACAAATCAATATTTGTTGATATAACATAGGTGCCATGCGCACCGCGGCCCCGGCTCGCACCGACACCGCTCGCCTGTTCCACGCGCTCTCCGATCCTACGCGGCTTCGGGTCGTCGAGCTGCTCCGGCACGGCGAGCGGTGCGTCTGCGATCTCACCGAGGCGGCCGAGGCCGCGCAGTCGCGGCTGTCGTTCCATCTCAAGGTGCTGAAGGACGCTGGACTGGTTTCGGATCGGCGGGAGGGACGCTGGATCTATTACCAGCTCCGCCCGGAGGCCCTGGAGTCGCTGGGAGCGGTGCTCGCGAGCCTCGAGCCCCATCCACCGTCCGCTCGGCGGCGCGGGTGTTGTGCCTGACTCGATGACCCCCCCTGACGCCCTGCGCGAGGTTGTGCGCGACAAGTACGGCGAGGCCGCCCGCCGGGCCACGCTCGGAGCCCGATCGGGTTGCTGTGGCTCGGCACTGTGCGGGGAGGCCGCCGACCCGATCACGACCAATCTCTACAGCCCGGGCGAGGTGGCCTGTTTACCCGCCGGCGCGGTGCTCGCGTCGCTGGGCTGCGGGAACCCGACCGCGCTCGCCGAGCTGCACCCGGGAGAGATCGTGCTCGACCTCGGCTCGGGCGGCGGGATCGATGTGCTGCTGTCGGCCCACCGTGTCGGGCCGACCGGGAAGGCCTACGGTCTCGACATGACCGACGACATGCTCGTGCTCGCGCGCGAGAACGCGGCGAAGGCCGGCGTGACCCACGTCGAGTTTCTCAAGGGAGAGATCGAGTCGATTCCCCTTCCGGACCAGTCGGTCGACGTGATCATCTCGAACTGCGTCATCAATCTCTCGGCCGACAAGCCGCGCACCCTGCGCGAGGCGTTCCGGGTTCTCAAGCCGGGTGGCAGGCTCGCCGTGTCCGACGTAGTTATCCGGGGTGACGTGCCCCAGCCAGTGCGAAAGAGCCTGGAGCTGTGGGTCGGGTGTGTGGCCGGGGCGCTGGAGGAGAGCGAGTTTGCGGCCCTGCTCACGGCCGTCGGGTTCATCGATCCGAGCATCGAGCCGACCCGGGTCTACCAGGTCGACGACGCTGAGGCATTCCTCACGGGCGCCGGTCTCGATGGCGAGGTGCTCGCGCGCGAAATCGGCGGGCGGGTGATGGGCGCATTCATCCGCGCGCGGAAGCCGGCCCCGTGAGCCGGGCCGCTTCCGAGGGGCGGCGGCGCGTCGGCGCGATCCTGCGGGACGCGCGCCCCCCTGACCTGCCGGCCGTCATAGGGCTCCTCTCCGGCGCCGGGCTGCCCACCGCCGGCGTTCCAGTTGGACTAGAGGGCTTTATCGTGGCTGAGGATGCGAATGGGCTGGTCGGGGTGGCGGGTCTCGAACGCTACGGCCTGGCCGGCCTGCTGCGCTCCGTGGCGGTGACCCTCTCGGCCCGCCGGAGCGGCCTGGGTGCCGCGCTGGTCCGCCGCATTCTGGCGGACGCGGCCGCGGGCGGAGTCAGCGACGTCTACCTTCTCACCACGACCGCCGAGTCATACTTCCCGAGACACGGCTTCAGCCGGATCGCGCGCGAAGCCGTGCCCGCGCCGGTCCAGGCGTCCGTCGAGTTCCAGGGCGTCTGCCCTTCCAACGCGATGGTGATGCACCGGCGGGCGAGCGGCTAGGGCCCGATCGGGGCGGCGGGCGGCCTGAAGGCGCTTCTGGGCGGGTACTTAGCGCGTGAGATAGCCAAACAGCGCCGCCGCGGTCATGGCGGTGACCACGACGGCGATCAGTAGTTCAATCAGGGTAATCCCGTATCGCATGTGGCAAACGGCTCCGTCCCGCGGCGGGGGGCGCCGCGGAACGCTATTGTAATAACTCGGCCCCCCGGTTCGCCACTCCGCTTTCCCCGATCCCCTCCTCTCCGCCGGGTCACGAGGCGCCCAGCCGCCGGATCAGTTCGGCATTGGTCTTGTCCCGCCGCATCTCGTTGAGCAGGTCGTTCATCGCGTTGACCGGCGACATGCTGGCGATCCGCTGCCGCAGCAGGTGGGTCACCGCCAATGCCTCCGGGGAGAGCAATAGCTCCTCCCGCCGGCTGCCGCTCGCGACCAGGTCGATGGCGGGGAAGATCCGGCGCTCGGCCAGCTCCCGGCTCAGTACCAGCTCGCTGTTGCCGGTTCCCTTGAATTCCTCGAAAATCACCTGATCCATCCGACTCCCGGTGTCCACCAGCGCGGTGGCGATGATCGTGAGGGAGCCGCTGCCCTGGGAGGGATCAACCGCCCGGGCGCTGCCCAGGAAGCGCTTCGGCTTTTCCAGCGATTGGGCGTCGAGCCCGCCGGACAGGGTCCGCCCAGTACCCTTTTCGACGGCGTTGTAGGCCCGGGCCAGCCGGGTGAGAGAATCCATGATCAGGACGACGTCCTCCCCCAGCTCCACCCGCCGCCGTGCGCGCTCGAGCAGGAGCTCCGCCACGGCCACGTGCTGGGTGGCCGGATTGTCGAAGCTGGACGCGACGACTTCGCCAAAACCGGCCGACTCCATCTCGAAGACTTCCTCCGGTCGCTCGTCCACCAGAAGGATGAGAAGTCCGGCCTCGGGGTAGTTGGTGCTTACCCCTTCGGCGATAGCCTGGAGTACCATAGTCTTGCCCGCCTTGGCCGGGGCCACGACGAGCGCGCGCTGCCCCTTGCCCAGCGGGCAGAGCAGGTCGATGACGCGGTTGGTGAAGTCGGGCTGGCCCCGTCGGACCATCCCGCACTCGAGCTTGAGCAGCTCGCTGGGGTGGATCGCCGCGAGGCGGGTGAACTCCGGGCGGTTGCGGAGCGCATCCGGCGGCCGCCCGTTGATCGCGGTGACGCGCTCCAGCGCATGATTACGTCCCTTGCCGGAGTTCCCGGTCTCGCCTGCAATCTCGTCCCCCGTCCGCAGGCCGTACTCACGTATCACCCGCTCGGCGACGTGGATGTCGCTGCCGGTGGGGAGGTAGCCTGCTTCGGGGCGCCGCAGAAAGCCGCGGTTGGGTCCGGCCTTCTCGAAGATGCCCAGGCTCACGTGGGCAGCTCCTCGAGGGCGAGGACAAGTCGGGTCATGGAATCGTCAAAGGAAGTCTCGGGAAGATACACTGCCCCGGCCGGACTGGCGTAGGGCTGCCGGCTCCTGCACAATTCGCCGCAACTTTTTCCGTTCCCTCCGGGGCCGCCACCATGGCACTTTCGTCCGTCCGCCTGGCGCTGCCGCGCCGATTCATTGTCCTGCCTACCTTGCCCGGAGCCGGGCTCCTCGCCGCCTGCGCGGCCGCTACGTCGTCCGTATCCGGACCGGCTCGGACCAGCGCCGAGCGCCCGCAGTACGTCTCGACCTACCAGCGGCGCCCCTCCGGCGCCGTACTGATCCGCAACGCGACGGTGCTGACCGCGGCCGGCCCGGAGCAGGAGCGGGCCGCGATTCTCTTCGCCAACGGCAAGATCGTAGCGGTCGGACCGGATGTCGTGGCGCCCGCCGACGCGGTCGTGGTGGACGGCACCGGCAAGTTCGTGACGCCTGGCATAATCGACACGCACAGCCACATGGGCGTCTATGCCGCTCCCGGCACTCAGAGCGAGGCGGATGGTAACGAAGCCACCAATCCCGTGACCGCCCAGGTGTGGGCCGAGCACTCGTTCTGGCCCCAGGACCCGCAGATTCCCCTCGCGGTCGCCGGAGGCGTGACCGTGATCCAGGTGCTTCCGGGATCGGCTAACCTGATCGGCGGGCGCTCGGCCACGCTTCGGCTGATTCCCGCGCGCACCGTCCAGGACATGAAGCTCCCCGGCGCGCCCTACGGTCTCAAGATGGCGTGCGGCGAAAATCCGAAGCGGGTGTACGGCCAGCGCCCCCTGGGTCCCTCGACCCGGATGGGGAACATGGCCGGCTATCGGGCAGCGTTCATCGAAGCCGAGCGCTACCGTGCCAAGTGGGATGGCTGGCTCAAGACCCGGCACGGCGAGCCGCCCGACCGCGATCTCAAGCTGGAGACGCTGGCTGAGGTGCTCCGGGGGAGGATCCTCCCCCACATCCACTGCTACCGTGCCGATGAGATGGCGCAGATGATCGACCTGAGCAAGGAATTCGGATTCAAGATCCGGTCGTTTCACCACGCGGTCGAAGCGTACAAGATCGCCGACCTGCTCGCGCGCGAAGGGATCGCCGCCTCCGTCTGGGACGACTGGTGGGGCTTCAAGATGGAGGCGCTCGATGCCATTCCCGAGAACGCCGCGCTGCTTGAGCGGGCCGGGGCCAAGCCGATCATGCACTCCGACGATCCCAACGGGATCCAGCGGCTCAACCAGGAGGCTGCGAAGGCAATGTACGCTGGCCGCCGGATCGGCATCCCCATCTCGCGGGAGCAGGCCATCCGCTGGATGACGGCCAACCCCGCGTGGGCGCTCGGCATCGACAGCATCACCGGCACGCTCGAGCCCGGCAAGGCGGCCGATGTCGTGGTCTGGTCAGGTGACCCGTTCTCCGTGTATTCAAAGGCCGAGAGAGTCTACAACGAGGGCTGGCTCGTGTTCGACCGCGCGGATACGGCTCATCAGTGGAAGACCGATTTCAATCTGGGCACGTCGGCTCCCGGGGTGGGACGATGAGCGCGGCCCTTACCGGGCGCGCAGCGGTCACGATCGGGTTCGCCATCACGTTCTCGCTGGCCGTTGCTGCCCGCTCCACCGGCCAGACCATCGCGATCAGCGGGGCCACGATCTTCCCGGTCTCGGGCCCCAGGATCGAGCACGGCACGATTCTCCTTCGGGACGGTAAGATCGCCGCGGTCGGCGCCAACGTCACGGTCCCCGCGAACGCCGCCCGGATCGATGCGAGCGGCCGGTGGATCACACCCGGGTTCATTCAGACCGGCACCACGCTGGGCGTCAAGCTGCTGGAATCGGGCGGCCTGGCGCAGACCGAGGAGGACTCCGTCACCGGCGAAGTGAACGCGGCCTTCAACCTGGCGGAGGCGATCGATCCTGCTTCCCTGACCCTTCCGGTCGCGCGGCTGGAAGGTGTCACCAGCACGCTCGCCGTTCCTACCGGGGGCCTCGTGCCGGGGCAGGGCGTGTTGTTCGATCTGGCCGGCGACCGGCTGGACGACCTGCTGGACAAAGCTCCGGCGGTGATGGTGATGGACTTGAGCGAAGGCGGCAAGAGCGCCGGCGGCGGAAGCCGGGCGGGCGCGGTGCAGCGACTCCGGCGCACCCTGCGCGACGCGTTGGAGTATTCCCGCCGTAAAGAGGACTATCGCCGGGGGCAGATCCAGCCGCTGGCCGCCCCGGCCGAAGATCTCGAGGCGCTCCAGCCGGTGGTCCGAGGCGAGCTGCCGGTGCTGGCCATCGCAAATCGCCGCAGCGACATCGACAACGCGCTGCGGCTGGCCCGCGAGTTCAAGCTCCGGCTGGTCATCTGGGGCGGCGCCGAGGCATGGCAGGCCGCGGCCGACCTCGCGGCCGCACGGGTGCCGGTGGTGGTCGAGCCGCTGACCGACGTGCCGCGGTTCGACGCTTTGAGCCCTCGGCTCGACAACGCGACGCTGCTCCGCGCGGCCGGCGTGACGACTGTACTGGCCCAACGCGACATGGCGCAGTTCCGGGATCTGCGTCAGGCCGCCGGCAATGCCGTCCGGAACGGTCTCTCGTGGGATGACGCGCTGCGGGGCGTGACGCTGGCGCCCGCGGAGGTATTCGGCGTCCAGGATCGCTACGGCTCGCTCGAGCCCGGCAAGGTCGCCAACCTGGTGGTCTGGTCCGGCGATCCGTTCGAGTTCTCCAGCGAGGCCGAGCATGTGTTCATCCGCGGGCGGGAGATGCCGCGGCAGAACCGGCAAACCGAGCTGCGCGATCGCTACCGCGCGCTGCCGCCGCGGTTCTGATCGTGAGTGAGCTGGCCCGCTTCGCGCTCATCACGTTCACCTCGATCCTTTTCATCGTGGATCCGGTGGCGGCGGTTCCCACCTACCTGGTCATCACCCAGGACGAGACGGCCCAGGGGCGCCGCCGCACTGCGCTCCGGGCATGCCTCGCGATGACCGTGCTACTCATGGTCTTCGCCGCGACCGGTACGTTCATCTTTCAAGCCTTCGGCATCACCCTGCCCGCCTTCCGCACCGCTGGTGGGCTGATCCTCTGGTTTTCGGCCATGGAAATGCTTCGCGGCGAGCGCCCCACCCGAGAGGGGAGGGGCGAGCTGCAGGAGGCCAAGGAGAAGGATGATGTCGCGCTCGTGCCCCTGGCCATTCCGCTCCTCGCCGGGCCGGGTGCCATCTCCACCATCGTAGTTCTCGCGGGGCAGGCTCACGAGCCGCCTCACGTCATGGTGCTCTACAGCGCGATCGTCGTCACCGGGCTGGTATCGTATGTCACGCTGCGGGTTGGAGAGCCCTTACTGCGGCGATTGGGCACGACCGGAATCCGGGTGATAACCCGGGTCATGGGACTCCTGTTGGCGGCCGTGGCCGTGCAGTTCGTGCTGACCGGCGTCAAGGAGGGCCTCAAGCTCTAGGCCCGAGGTCAGAGCAGTGGAGTCGCGACCGCGGTGACGATCAGGGCGACGCCCCAGACCAGGTCCAGGTTGATCCACAGCGTCCGGAGCCAGCGCAGCCCGAGCCAACGGTACACCACGAGAGCCGCCAGCCCCGTCACCAGGAGATAACCCGCGGTATGCAGCGCGGTCGCGACCAGGCCGGCTGGTGCCGCCCCGTCGTGGTGCATCGTCCCCGCGCTCAGCACCCAGGGCACGACCATCAGGCCCGCTCCGTGGGCGGATGCGACCAGCGTGGACCACACCACCAGATCGCCAAACCCCACTCGCATGCCGCCCCAATTGGGATGACGGGCGCGCACCAGCCGCGAGATGCCGAATGCGAGCAGCACCGCGGCCACGACCCACTTGATCGTCTCGTGACCGAGGGCCACGCCGGCCGCCGTGGCGACCAGCACGGCGGCCCCGATCGCGAGTGCGTGCCCCAGCGCGAGAGGCGGCAGCGCACGGAGCACGGCGCCCCCGCGCCCCTCCTGGAGTCCGAGGGCGACCGCGAACAGCCACCCCATGGCCGGGTTCACGCCGTGCCAGGCGCCGAGCAGGACCATGGCCGGGCCGAGACTGGAGGACTCGGCGGTCACGCGAAGCAAAACGAATCGGACGACGCGTCCCCGCCCTGCAGCCGCACTTGGTGGGGCCGGAGTCCGTCTTCCAGCTCGAGGAAGAAGTTCCGATCGAAGGTCATGCCGCCTTCCGGCGCGGCATCGAGCTTGACCATCCAGCCGCGGATGCCTTCCGGATAGAACTGCACGTCCCAGGGCGAGTACAGCGAGTTCGTGAAATAGACCCGGCGCCCGTCCCGGCTCAGCTCTACCATCTGAGGGCCCCCATTCAGCGACGTGCCCGGCTTTGCCGGGTGCGGGGTCTGCTGGGCGATGCCGCCGATCCGCACCGAGCCGGTCTGGCGAGGATGGAACGGATCGGACACGTCATACTGCAGGAGCTCGCCGGTCCCCCAGCACGATACGTAGAGCTGGCGATCATCGAGCGACAGATTGATGTCCGTGACTAGTGGCGGTACCGCCTTGAAGCTCTTGAGGAGCGGTGGCAGCAGGTCGGGATCTGCCGGCTCCGCGGGAATGTCGATCACCTTCTGGACCGTCCAGCTGCCGTTGTTGCGATGCCAGAGCCAGATCGAGGCGGAAAGGTTCTCCAGGCTGATCGTAACGCCCACAAACCCATATGCCTTTGCCGGGTCGCGGGCCGCGCGCAGCTCGAGCGTGATCTGGTACTGGGCACCGAGCGGGAGGGTCTCGACGTGGCGCTGCTTGCGCAGATCCCAGATATGCAGCTGGTTGCCATACTTTCCGCCGAGCAAGAGCTCGGGGTTCAAGCCCTCACGAACCATATTGGGCGTGCCCCATTCGCTGGTGACCAGGACGTCGTGGCCCAGGTGCCAGGCAAAATCATAGGCCAGGTATTGGGGCCCGCGATCGCGCTCCCAGGGGCCGGTCGGCTCGAAACTCTCATGATCCAGCACAAAGAGGCCGCCGGGTCCATCGCCGGTGTCCGCCCTGCCTAGGGCGTTCAGGTAGATGCCATCGGGCCCACAGTGCACCGTGTGCGGGCTGGCGTAGCCGGTCCGCGCCGCGATCTCCTTGGGTTCGAGCACCTTCACCAGCTTCGGTGACGTCGGGTCCGGCTTGGTGTCCAGGATGTGGACCCGGGAGGAGTTGATGCCCGGCACCACCAGGTAGCGCCGTTCCAGATGGGCGTGGGGCGCCCAGGGACAGAGGCAGGAGCTGCAGGCGTTCCACCCGAAGTGGTGGAGCTCGTCCCCGATGTTGGGCAAGTGGGTCCGGCCGACCAGCGAGGCATACGTGGTCGACCGTGGGTTCAGGTCCACGACGCCCATCGCATCGGGTCGCTGGTGTGTCGGGTCGAGCAAGGCGACATAGCCCAACTCTTCCGCCGGCGCGCGCGCGGCGTCGCGCGGTGAAGCGTAAAAGGTCGGGTCGGGACGCCAGCGGGCCATAGCAAGCTCCTAGGGAGGCCATGAGTCAGCAACGGGCGCCTAACATGGAACGGGAGCCGCGGACCGGCAAGGGCGTGGACCCCCGTGGGGTAAACGGGCGACCCCCTTCATTCGTATATCGACAAGACTCTCAGGGAACACGCGTCGCAATGCTCAGGCTCCGGTGGCTTCCGCTGCTCGCGCTCCTGTGTTCGAGCGCGCTACAGCCGGCGGCAGCGCAGGTCGGTAGCGCGACCGACATCATCACCGGCAAGGTGACCGGCCCGGACGGCGAACCCATCGCCGACGCCACCGTCGAAGCGGTCTCGACCGAGACCCAGGTCTCCCGCCAGCGACCCACCGACTCCCACGGCCGTTTTACCATCGTGTTCCCCGACGGCGGCGGACAGTATCAAGTGCTGGTGCGGTACATCGGTATGGCGCCGCTCCGGATCACGGTCGCCCGCCAGGCGGACGAAGACCGCCTGGTCGTGAACGTGCGAATGACCAGTGCTGCGACGCAGCTGCAAGAGATCACGGTTCGGGGCAGGCCCCGGCCCCGCGAGGGCGACCAGCCGGGGCCCGGTGCCACCGAGCGAAACCTCAACCCGGAGTTCGTGGACCGGCTTCCGATTGATGCCTCCGATCCCAGCGTGCTCGCCACGCTGGCGCCCGGGGTGGTCGCCATCGGCGCGACCGACTCCACTTCGACCGCGTTCTCGGTTGCCGGGCTCCGGCCCGACGCGAATAACATCACCCTCGACGGCCTCTCGGCCGGGTCTGCCAGTGTGCCGCAGGACGCGATCCGCAACACCCGGGTCGTGACCAGCAGTTACGACGTGGCCCGGGGAGAGTTCAGCGGCGGGCTGGTCGCCTCGACTACCCGGAGCGGCACCAACGTCTCGCAGGGATCCTTCACCTATACGCTGCGCGATCGGTCCTTCGCGTGGGGCGGCGCGACCTCGTCGGCGTTCGGGCAGGGATTCACCCAGAATCAGCTGGGTGGTGGGATGGGCGGACCCATCGTGCGCAACCGGCTCTTCGTCTTCGGGTCGTTCCAGGGCCGCTGGCGCGACCAGGCCCTCACCTCGCTCAGCTCGGTCGATCCCGCGACGCTCGCACGCCTGGGCGTGAGCGCCGACTCCGCCGCGCGATTTGCCTCGCTGGCCCTCGCCACCGGCGTCCCCGCGACGCTGCCGATAATTCCGGACAACCGCGCCAACGACAACGCCGGCGGGCTGGTCCGGGTCGACTGGAAGCCATCCGACGCGCAGACGGTCATGCTACGGCTCGACGGCCGCTGGACCTCGCAGGATGCGACCCGGATCGGCTCCCTGTCGCTGCCCTCCACCGGCGGTAGCAACTCGGGACACGGCGGCGGGGTGCTCGGGTCGCTCACCTCATACTTCGGCAACAATTTCATCAATGACTTCCGGGGCTATTTCTCGGTGGACCATCGCGAGGGCACCGGCTATCTGGCCCTGCCGCAGGGCCGGGTTCAGGTCGCGTCCGACGCCTCCGACACTACCCGGGGCGTCACCACGTTCGGATTCGGTGGCAACGCCGGATTCCCCCAGAGCAGCGACAACACCGGGGTCGAGCTCACCGAAGAGCTCTCCTGGCTGCCGGGGTCCGCGACCCATCGAATCAAGCTCGGGCTCTTCCTGAACACCTCGCACTTTCATCAGATGCAGACGTCCAACGAGTTCGGGACTTTTACCTATCCGTCGCTGGGCGCGCTGGAGGCGGGGGAGCCCTCGCAGTTCACCCGGAACCTCGCGCCGCTGGAGCACTCCGGCACTGCCTGGAACGGTGCGGCATATCTGGGCGACACCTGGCGGAACGGGAGCGGCCTTCAGCTGACCTACGGCATGCGACTGGAGACGGCGGCGTTCGGCGGCGCGCCGGCTTACAACCCAGTCGTGGACTCCGCCTTCGGCCTTCGCACCGATCACATCCCGAGTGAGATCAGCCTGTCGCCTCGCGCCGGCTTCACCTGGATGGTCGGGGGTGGCGGTGGTGGCGGAGCCGGGCGGGGGTTTGGTGGCTCCGCGACCACCATCCTGCGGGGCGGCATCGGGGAGTTCCGCAGTCCCACCCCGATCGGCCTCTACAGTTCGGCGCTGGCCGCGCCCGGCCTCTCGACGGCGGAGACCCAACTGGTGTGCGTCGGTTCGGCCGTGCCGGTTCCCGACTGGAGCAGCTACCTGGCGGATCCGTCGCTCATCCCGTCCGAATGCGTGGATACGGTCACCACGGTGGCGATCACGCCGCACCCCAACGCGACGATCTTCGACCCCGGTTTCACCGCACCGCGCGCGTGGCGCGCGGCGCTGGGGCTCCAGCGCCGGGTGCTTGGCACGTTCACGGTCTCGCTGGATGCGAGCTACGCCCGCGGCGTGAGCCAGTACGGCTTCCGCGATCTGAATCTGGCCGGCTCGCCGGCGTTCACCCTCCCGGCCGAGGGAGGCCGCCCGGTGTACGTGCCGGCCGCGGCGATCGTGCCGGCGACGGGCGTGCTGAGCCTGGTGGATTCGAGAGTCGATCCGCGATTCGGCCAGGTGCTCGAGATCGAATCGAATCTGGCCTCGGACACGAAGTGGCTGACCGCCGGGATCGGCGGCATCACCGGCCGGGGCGCGAGCTTCCAGCTGTTGTACACCTACACTCGCGCCCAGGACCAGTCGTCGTTTTCCGGGGGCGGAGCGAGTCAGGGATTTGGGGCAGCCACGACGGCCGGCGACCCCAACCTTCGGGAGTGGGCGACCAGCAACTTCGAGCGGCGTCACTCGTTCCTGGCCACCATCACCTATCCCATTACCGGGGGGCTCGAAGTCACCGCGATCGGGCGCATGAGCTCCGGCGTGCCGTTCACCCCGCTGGTCGGCTCTGACGTCAACGGGGACGGAGCTCGCAATGATCGCGCATTCGTCTTCGATCCGGTAAGCACCGGCGATGCGGCGGTAGCGACCGGCATCCAGTCTCTGCTCGCGACCGCGCCGCCGGGCATCCGCGACTGCCTCGAAAGCCAGCTGGGAGTAGTGGCCGCCCGGAACTCCTGTCACGGGCCCTGGCAACCCTCACTCGACTTCCAGATCAACTGGCGGCCGAGCTGGTTCGGCCTCGACCGCCGCCTCACGGTCTCGCTTCTTACTCTGAACTTCCTCGGCGGGCTGGATGATCTCCTGCATGGCGCGGGGAATCTGCACGGGTGGGGCTCGGCCACGGCGCCCGATCCCGTCCTGCTCTACGTGCGCGCCTTCGACCCCACTACGCAGCAGTTCCAGTACTCGGTGAACGGCCGGTTCGGCTCCACCGTCGGGGCCAATGGCGGCGTCGTCACGCCGTTTCAGATCGGACTCCAGGCGCACTTCACCATCGGCCCCGACCCGGTACGCAATCGCCTGGGGGCGGCATTCGGCTCCCGTCGAGACGGTGGGCCAGGCGGACCGGATGGACCAGGCGGACCCGGCGCCGCGGGCGCGAGCGATTTCGCGGAGCGGTTCGCCCGGGTCATGCCCAACCCGATCACGCCCATTCTCGAGCGGCGGGATTCGCTCCACCTCTCGGAGGCCCAAGCCTCACGGCTTCAGGCCATCTCCGACTCGCTCGAGGTCCAGAACCAGGCGCTCTCGGACACCCTCCGCTCCGCCATCGAGCGTGCCGGTGAGCGGCCGGATCCGGCGGTGCTGTTCGCGCGGCTGAGACCCATGCTCACGCGAGGCCGCGAGCACGGGCGCGAAGCGCTGGCCCGCGCCCACGAGGTGCTCACCCCCGAGCAATGGGCTCAGCTTCCCGAGACCATTCGCTCGCCTGAAGTCAGGCGACGGAGAGACAACCAGCAGCGGCAGTGAGCCATCCGGGTCGCTCCGAGCGCGGCGCGCGGCCCACTTCCGCGCCGTCCGGGGCCGGGGTAAAATCGGGGCCTCTGCCGGGTCCCGGTTCCATCCGCTCGCTCACGGAGCTCTTCCATGCGCAAGTACCTCACCGAGTTCATCGGTACGTTCTTTCTGGTGTTCACCGTCGGGCTCACGGTGACTGCAGGCGCTCCCATGGCGCCGCTTGCGATCGGATCGTCGTTGATGATCATGGTCTATATGGGCGGACACATTTCGGGAGGGCACTACAATCCCGCGGTGTCGCTCGCCGTGTTCCTGCGAGGGAAGATGGCCTCCGCCGGCGAGTTCGTGGGATACCTCGTGAGCCAGCTTGCCGGCGCGATTACCGCGGCGCTCGCAACCTACATCGTCACCGGTCAACTGCTCACCGTGGCACCTGCCGCTTCCGCCTCTACGCTTGCGGCTTTGCTTGTCGAAATTCTCTTCACCTTTGCGCTTGCATTGGTCGTGCTCAACGTTGCGGTGTCGGCCAAGACCCAGGGGAACTCGTTCTACGGGCTCGCGATCGGGTTTACCATCGTGGTGGGCGCCTTTGCCGGCGGGCCGATCTCGGGCGGCGCATTCAATCCGGCGGTCGGGACCGGTCCGATCCTGGTCCAGGCCGCGATCGGCGGGGGCTCTTTGGGGCACTTGTGGTTGTATCTGGTGGGACCGTTCCTTGGCGGAGCGCTGGCGGCGGGGGTGTTTGGACTGCAGGAAACGACAACTGCGTGAACAGTGAACAGTGAAAGGGGGGCCCCGCTCCCAATCGGAGCCCCCTTTTCACTTTTCACCCAGTTCCAACCCGCGACCCTCCCGCCCCCCCAGGCATCCCCCCCTAGTCGGCAGCTAAACCATGGTGGCCGCTACGGCCGTTACGGAATTTCGCAGGAGCTGTGAATGTCCCCTGTCATTCGACACCGCCTCAAGTTCACCGGTCTCATCGCCGGACCCCTCGTAGTCGGTCTCATCCTGGCCGGCCTCCTCGACACGCCACGCCTCTCCAGCGCGCAGCAGATCGCCCAGGAGGCGCGGCCGGCGGCCGCGGTCGCCAAGACCCCCGACGCAAACGCTTCCGCCCGGATGCTGTACGACTTGAGCGAGGCGTTCGCATCGGTCGCGGAGCACGTGAAGCCGAGTGTCGTATACGTCAAATCCGAGCGCGCGCCGGACGCCGACGAAGACGAAAACGGTCCGAAGATGCAGTTGCCGCCGGGCTTCGAGCGCTTCTTTCAGTTTGGACCCAACAACCGCATGCCCCGGCCCCGGATGGAACAGGCGTCGGGCTCCGGATTCATCGTCTCCCGTGATGGCTATATCCTGACCAACGCGCACGTCGTGGACGGCGCCAAGCAGGTCACCGTCCGCTTGCTCGACCGCCGTGAGTTCAAGGCTAAAGTGGTGGGAACCGACGCCGCGACCGACGTGGCAGTTCTCAAGATCAACGCCGACAACCTGACGCCGGCCCCGCTCGGCGACAGCGACGCGACCCGGGTAGGCGAGTGGGTGCTCGCGGTGGGCAATCCGCTCGGCGACAACCTGACGTTTACCGTCACTCAGGGAATCGTGAGCGCCAAGGGCCGGGCCCTCAATCTTCCCAACCGGAACGACCGGAGCATCCAGGATTTCATCCAGACCGACGCCGCGATCAATCCGGGCAACTCGGGTGGACCCCTGGTGAGCGTGCGAGGCGAGGTCGTGGGCGTCAACTCGGCGATCGCCAGCGAAACCGGCTACTACTCCGGCTACGGGTTCGCGATCCCGATCAACCTCGCGCGCCGGGTAATGGACCAGCTCATCAAGAGCGGGCACGTGGAGCGCGTCGCGCTCGGGATCATGGTCCGGGACGCGACGGGCAACGACGCCCAGTACGTCGGCCTCCCCGAGATTCGGGGGGTGCTGATCCAGGACTTCTCGCCGGAAGGCAAGGCCGCCGAGCGCGCTGGTCTCCAGGCTGGTGACATCATCGTGTCGATCGACCGTCAGCCCGTGCAGTACGTCGCCCAGCTCCAGCAGACCATCGCCTTCCGCAAGCCCGGCGAGTCGGTCAAGGTCGAAGTGGCGCGCAAGGGCGGGGTGCGGAAGAGTTACACGATTCAGTTGCAGCGTGTGACTGAGCGGTCTCAAGTCGCCGCCAACGACGACTCCGCCAGCTCGAACGCGGAGCCCGGAGCCGCCCCGTTGGCGGCGTTGGGCGTCACGGTGGCGCCGCTCGATCGGGCCACCGCCGAGCAGCTCAACCTGCCGCCGGCTGTGCGGGGCGTGGTCGTAACGAATGTCCGGCCCGACGGGCCTGCGGCGGAATCGATCGCCGGTCCGGATAACGGCGGGCCGGATGTCATCCTGTCGGTCGAGGGAAAGGCAGTGCAGTCGCCGCAGGAGCTTCGCTCGGCGATACGGAACCTCAAGCCGGGTGACATCGTGACCCTGCGAGTTTACAACGCCGCCGCGAAGAATTACCGGATCGAGCGCCTGAAGGTCGGCGAGACGGCCCCGGCGAAGTAATCATCTCCAGGACCTGAGACAGAGGAGCGGGCGGGCCGCGGGACGCGGCCCGCCCGCTGCTTTCTAGACCCTCCCCCGAGATTCGCCGCTCACCAACGCCGCCGCGACCAGGTGCGCGATGCGCAGCGGCTCCGGGAGCCTCGACTTGCCCACGGTACGGCGCACCACTTCCGCGGCCTCGGCGGGGGTCACGCCGGCCGCGGCGAGGTAGAGGCCCGGCGCCACCGGGAGCGCGGGTGGGGAGCGGTCGAGCAACGGGAGACGCTCGCTGAGGCCGGCGACCCGTAGCGCACGGCGAAGCTCCGAGTTGGCGGGATCGCGCCGAGTAACCGCCAGCACCGGCCGGCCGAGCGCGCCGGCGAGTGCAGCGAGATCCACCAGTCCCAACCCGGCGATGGTAATGCCACCCAGCAGGATCGCTTGGATGCTGCGATAGGCGCGGAGGGCGCGAATCCACCCGGCGAGGTAGCCCGCAGCGTCGTCACCGTCCACTGGGAAGGTCCCGATGGCCACGCCTTCGACCAGGTCGGGGCCTTCCATCAGCACGCCGACGATCGGTACCTCATGGTCACGACCCTTGTCGAAGGGCGCGTCGTCCACGCCGAGCACGTGGGGGCGGGAGGCTGGACGCATGCGTCGAATCTAGGCCGGGGACAGCCACTTCTTACTTCTCACTTCTTACTGCTCTTTCACTCCGCCCGCGCGAAGGTTCCGTCGAGCAGCCGCGCGGGCGTCGCTCCCATCAGCTCCTCCATCTGCGCCCCGCGACCGGCCGCTGCCAGCGCCTGATCGGCTTCGCGCGGCGATCCCCGGCCCCGGCGCAAGCCGTGATGGTCGGTGGCGATCACATCGACCAGCCCCGCCTCGAGCAGGGTCCAGGCAAAGTTCTGAGAGCCCGGATTGGAGGCCCGGTAATGCCCCGTGAAGCTCCCCGTATTTACCTGGAGCAGGGCCCCGGATTCGCGCCAGGAGGCGGCCGTCTCCAGAGGATCGAGGCCGTCCGGAAACCGATACCGTTCCGCGTGGGCGATGACGATCCGGCGCCCGTTCTGGAGCACTTCGTCAATTACGTCGGTGTGGGTGCCCTGCAGGTCGAACCCGAACTCGATCAGGAGATACGGAGTCCCGGCGAGCCCGAGGCCGTCACAGCCCAGGACCGCTCCGATGTGCTCGGCGCTGGATGCCCAGATCTCCTGGCCCAGCGCGAGATCGGGTAGACCGTGCTCGTCCTCTACAGCGGCCACCAGTGTATCGAAGGCGCGCCGGTGTCGGTCGAGCTCCCACTCGACTGCTGCCACGCTGGCCAGGCGAGGCAGCAATAAGTGCGGAGTAGCGACCACCGTTCCGACACCATCGCCGGCCAGCGACCGCAGGCATTCAATCGCTTCGGCGACGCTCTCGGCACCGTCGTCAACGCCCGGGACCAGATGGTTGTGGAGATCGGTGTACGGCTGGCTGGACAGTGGGGACGGCATGGGGTTTGGCTTGGTCATATCGAACGACTTGCCGAGCAACGTTCATGCCCCGCGCTCCAGCCGATCGAGCAACGCCTGCTGTTCTCGCAGGGCTTGTCGTGCCTCGGTGAGCTCCACGGGCCGGAATCGTACCGAATCGCCCGGCCGTCGTTGGGCGAAATACCCCAGGTCGGCGGTCACGACCGCGCCGATCCGGGCATAGCCACCGACGGTCGGCCCGTCGCCGAGCAGCACGATGGGCTTGCCTCCCGCCGGAAGCTGCAGGGTTCCGATGCACGCCGGTGCGGACGGGCGGTCGCCCGCGAGCACGAGGCCTGACGAACCGGCCTCCAGCCGGTAGCCCATCCGGCTCACCACGCGGGACACTCTGTACTCTGCCCGGACCAGGTCATCCCACGCGCCCGGCGGGATCAGGTCGCGGTCCGGTCCGGGCAGGAGCCTGATCGGGTTGCTTGAGGTGTCGGCGCCGAGCTCTGCCGGAAGGATCTCAAGCCGAGCTTGCGTCGCCTCGGTGCCGAGCGGCAGGCGATCGCCGGAGCGGAGCACCCTGCCGCTCAGCCCACCGAAACCGCCCGGGAGATAGGTCGATCGGCTGCCCAGCACCGGCGGCACATCGATTCCGCCCGAGATCGCGATATAGAGCCACGCGCCGCGATCGAGCCGCTCGACGACCAGGGAGTCTCCCGGCCTTGCCCGAACGACTCGAAGAGGCTCGAGCGCCCGACCGCCGAGTGTACCGGTCACTTGGGCACCCGTGAGTGCGACGCTTGCTCCCCGCTCGAACCGGACCTCCCCACCCCCCAGGGCCCATTCGAGTGCGGCCGCGCCGCGAGGGTTGCCCACCGCAAGGTTGGCCGCGGCGAGCGCGAGTGGATCGAGGGCGCCGGCGCGCGGCACCGCGGCCTCGAGGTGCCCGGGTCGCCCCGGGTCCTGCACCGTGGCGAACGGCGGCGCTCGCAGGACGGTGATCATGACACCGGCTCGAAGCGCACCCGGTCACCCGCCGCGAGCAGATTGGGCGGCTCGCGACTGGAATCGAAGAGGACCGTCTCGGTGTGCCCGATCAGGTGCCAGCCTCCGGGCGTCTCGACTGGATAGACGGCGGTCTGCTCGCCGGCTATCGCTACGCTGCCGGCCGGCACTCTCCGGCGAGGCTCAGGGCGACGGGGCAACGCGAGCGCGGAGTCGAGCGGACCGAGATACCCGAACCCCGGGACGAAGCCGAGAAACAGCACCCGGTAGGTGAGTTGCGCGTGCCGGCGAGCCACCTCGTCCGGCGCGAGTCGGAGCCGGTCTGCCACCATCGCGAGATCGGGCCCATCGTATCGAACGGGGAGGACGTGGAGTTTGCCGCCCGCAGTCGCGTCCGGCGCCGGCTTCGCCATCTCTGCTGCGGCGAGATGGGCGACCTGCCGCCCCAGCGCCTCGCTGTCGGCCGCCAATGGGTCGAAATGAATCGCTACGGCGGCATAAGCCGGCACCACCCCGTGAACCCCTGGGGCGGCCAGATCGCGTAGTGCACCCGCCAGCCTCCCCACTCTCGCGCTGAGCGCAACGCCGACTCCCTCGCCCAGAATCGCCAGGAGCGCCGAGTCGCCCAGTGGAACGACGCGAGGATACCCGGTCACCGCGCGAACGGGGCGACCCCTATCCCCTCGGCCGCGAAGCGCTCCCGCACTGCGCGAAGCACGGCCGTTGCCCGGGAGCCGTCGCCGTGCACGCAAAGGGACTCGGCGGCCACCGGGACCGAGGCTCCGTCGACGGTCTCCACCACTCCCTGGCGCACCAGCCTGACCGCCCGGGCGGCGGCCGTGGCGGGATCTTCGATCAGCGCCCCCGGCTCGCCCCGTGGGACCAGGGAGCCGTCCTTCCGGTAGCCGCGATCGAGAAAGGCCTCGGCGACCGCTTGGACGCCCACTTCGCGGGCCCCGGTGAGCAATGCGCTGCCGGCGAGCCCGAGCAGGGCCAGCCCGGGGTCCACCGACCGGACGGCCTCCGCAATCGCCCGCGCGATGTCGGCCTCGCGCGCCGCCCGGTGGTACAGAGCCCCGTGCGGCTTGACGTACCGGACCCTGGTTCCGGCGGCGGCCGCGCAGGCCATCATCGCGCCCACCTGGTATGCGACGTAGTCCGCGACTTCGCGGGGCGATGCACCCAAGTCCCGCCGCCCGAAGCCGAGCAGATCGGGATAGCCCGGATGCGCGCCGACTACCACGCCGTTCCGGGCGGCGAGGGCGGCTGTTTCGCGCATCCGGGTGGGATCACCCGCGTGAAAGCCGCACGCGATGCTGGCGGAGGAGATCAGCGGGAACAGCTCGGAGTCGGCCGGGGGCGACCAGGCCCCGTAGCCTTCGCCCAGGTCGGCGTTGAGATCGACGGTCCACGCTGGGGTGGGGGCTGGGGCGGACACTGGTCTAATCAAGCATCGGCGGACGGGAAGTGAAACAATCCCGCTCCAGGCCTCGTTTCTGGTTGCAACGGCCCAGTCGGGCTCGACCTGCCGGACAGCGAGGTGGCTTATGCGTCAGCGTTACTGGCTCAAGATCGCCCTCGGGGCATTGGCGGTCTTCGCCGTCGGGATGGTTCTTATCGTGTTGGCGCGCGCGAGTATAGGTGAGGTCAAGGCGCTGGCTCGATCGAGCCGGCCGATCGGTATTCCACTGGCCGCTATCCTGCCTTTCCGGGTGGACGGGAAGCAATTGGGCAATGTCCGGCGGGTCGAGCTCCTCCGGACCTCACCTCATGAGATCTCCGGCTTCAGATTGATCGTCCGGCTCCGCGACTCGACGGGGACCACTCACCTGGGCGACTGCACGCTCACCATTAACGACCCTGACTCCTTTGCCACCCGCGGCGGCTTTGGCTGCGAGGTGGGCGACTCTGGGTCAGGACATCTCAAGCGGATCGGCGAGGTGGTGTTCGAGCCCGGCGGCGCAGTTCGGGCCATCTTCGCGCCGGCGGACCACGCAGCCCCCTGGCGCGGGCATGACTTCGCAGCGGTGCAGGCCGAGGTGGCGAGGCTCCAGGCCGACGGCCTGGCTGACTCCGCGGCACGGGTTCGGATCGAGGCCGACTCCGCGCGGGCTCTGATCGAAGTTGGCGGTGATTCGGCCGGGGCGTTGCTGCGAATTCAAGCCGACTCGCATGGCGCGCGGATGCACATCCGGGATCGGTCAGGCAGGGACGTCTTCCGACTGCGGGCGGATCCGAGTGGGGCCAGCGTTTCGGTCCTGGGTGATTCCGCGGCCCATAAGCGCTGAGGGCCGGCGGACCTCAACTCGCTCCGTCCCGGTGCAACCGCCGGGCCTGCTTGTAGGGGAAGAAGTCGAAGATCTCGCCCGCCGCGAGCCGCCGCTGCACCGCGGTCCAGAAGTCAGGCGTCAGCAAGTCACTGTGGGCGCCGAGAAAGGTGCCTCGAAGCCGGTCTCCGGGGATCAGGAACGCGGCGAACTCTTCGGGAAACACGTCGTGCTCCCCCACCGGAAACCACGGCTCCGCCGCAAACTCGTCTTCCGGGGTTCGGGGCGGCGGCAGCCGGCGGAAGGCGCATTCGGTCAGCAGGCAGAGCTCGTCGTAGTCGTAGCAGATCACTCGCCCGTGTCGGGTCACGCCGAAGTTCTTGAGCAGCATGTCTCCGGTAAAGATGTTGGCGCCGGCGAGGTCCTTGATCGCGTTTCCGTAGTCCAAAATCGCGTCCCGCGCCGTGCCGGGATCGACCTGGAGCAGGAACAGGTTGAGTGGCGTTACCCGGCGCTCGGTATAGACGTGGCGGAGCAGGACGCTCTCGCCTTTCACATCCACGCTTCCTCCCGCCTCACGCTCGAGATACGCCAGAAGATCATCGGGGAATGCCCGCCGGCGGAGCTCGAGATTCTCGAACTCCTGGGCGTCGGCGAGCCGGCCGACCCGGTCCCGGTGGAAGACGAAGTGGTAACGGTCCACCACCGCGTGGCGGGTCGTGTTCTTAGGCGCGCCGAACCGGTCGCGGATGATCTTGAACACCAGGTTGAAGGTCGGCAGGGCGAACACGCACATCACCATGCCTTCGTCGCCTTCGGCGAAGGCGAACCTGGCCTCGGGCCGCTCCAGATGGCGCATCAGGGCGCGGTAGAGCTCTGTCTTACCGTGCTTGCTGTAGCCGATCGACGTGTACAGCTCGTCGACCCGCTTGTTTGGCATGATGGACTGGAGGAATGCGATCAGCCCGCGGGGGTGCGGCGCGTTCACGAAGAAGTACGACCAGCTGAACCCGAACACCACGCTGGCCTCGTCGGCCGTGAGCAGCGCGGCGTCCACCAGAATGCCTCGATCGCCATGCACGAGGGGCAATACCAGCGGGACCATTTCGTCGGCGCCGTGAATACGCCCGACCAGATACGCCCCCTTGTTCCGGTAGAACGGCGCGCGCAGCACGTCGACGGCGAGTGGCCCGCCCCGCCAGCCCAGGTCCCGGAGCCGGGCATCCACCACGCCGGCCACGAGCTCGGCGTCGCGGGCGGCGTTGCAGTAGGGGACTTCCCAGCCGCACGCCCCCAGCAGCCGCTCGATCAGATCACGGCTGGTCGTCTCCCCCCGGTAGGTGTCGAAGACCATGGGGCCGGTGCGGGCCAGCGGCCCGCTGGCCGGAAACTCGAGAAACTCCGTGTCCGGGGCGGCACCTACGGTGCCCAGTACTCGGCGGCTCACCGAATTGAAGAAGGTTTCGGCCAGCTCGGCGTCGTCCCGGCCCTCGCTCAGCCCCGCGTAGATCGAGCGGACCCGGGTCCAGAGGTTCCGGTCGCGGAGCTCGGGGCCCAGTAGCTCGGAGAGGTAGAGCACGACGGCCTCGACATGCTGGCGATAGAGCGCGAGGCGGTCGGCGGCATCAGCCTGCGTTCCCTGCCAGTCGCGGGTCTCAAACCGTCGCTTGGCTCCCCGCGTGATCTCCGCGAACTCGGTGGACCAGGCCTCGTACTCGCCGAAGATCCCGGCCGCGGCGCGCTCCGCGCAGACGTTGCCGTTCATAAGCGGGTGGCTAAGTTAGACCTTCCGACACTCATCACCATTGCTCACACCGATATGTCAACGCTTTCCCAACCCGCATACAAAGAGCTCCGCAGTCCGGCCGACGGCGACCCGATCGTCATGCGGAACGGCAGGATCGAGGTCCCCAGTCACCCGATCATTCCGTTCATCGAAGGCGACGGCACCGGCCCGGACATCTGGCGGGCGGCGCGGCTCGTCTTCGACGCGGCGGTGGCAAAGGCCTACGCCGCGACCCGCCGCATCGTCTGGTTCGAGGTTTACGCTGGCGAAAAGGCGAAAAATCGCCTGAACAGCTGGCTACCGGACGACACGCTGGCCGCGATCGGGCACCATCTGGTCGCCATCAAAGGGCCGCTCACGACGCCGGTGGGCGGGGGCTTCCGCTCCCTCAACGTCGCCCTCCGGCAGAAGTTGGATCTTTACGCCTGCGTGCGTCCAGTCCGGTATTTCAAGGGCGTCCCCTCGCCTGTCAAGGCGCCGGAAGACGTGAACATGGTGATCTTCCGGGAGAACACGGAGGACATCTACGCCGGCATCGAGTACAAGGCGCACTCGGAGGATGTCCGGAAGCTGATCCGCTTTCTCCGGGAAGACATGGGGGTGCAGACCATCCGCTTCCCGGACTCGAGCGCAATCGGCATCAAGCCGGTGTCGGAGGAGGGTAGCAAGCGGCTCATCCGGTCGGCCATCGACTACGCCATCGCCCTGGGCTGCGCCAGCGTGACGCTGGTCCACAAGGGCAACATCATGAAGTTTACCGAGGGCGGCTTCCGCGATTGGGGGTACCAGCTGGCGCGGGAGGAGTACGGCGCCACCGAGCTCGATGGCGGACCCTGGTGCAAGCTGCCGAACGGGATCGTGATCAAGGACGTGATCGCGGACGCCTTCCTGCAGCAGATCCTCACCCGGCCCAGGGAATACGCGGTGATCGCCACCCTGAATCTGAACGGCGACTATATCTCGGACGCGCTGGCGGCTCAGGTGGGCGGCATCGGCATCGCGCCCGGCGCGAACATCAACTACATCACGGGCCACGCCGTCTTCGAGGCCACCCATGGCACGGCGCCCAAATACGCCGGCCAGGACCGGGTGAATCCCGGATCACTGATCCTGTCGGGCGAGATGATGCTGCGCCATCTGGGCTGGTCCGAGGCCGCCGATCTGATCGTCGCGTCGCTCGAGCGAACCATCGGGCAGAAGAGAGTCACCTACGACTTCGAGCGGCTGATGCCGGGGGCCACGCTTCTCTCGACCAGCGGCTTCGCCAAGGCGATGGTCGAGAACATGTGAATTTGTCTTTCTGTAGACTGAACCCTCTGCGTTCTCTGCGGCTCTGTGGTGAACAACAAAGAAAGACCTCAGTCCCCTCGCCGGAAACGATCCAGCTCGCGCCGGTCCCGCTTGGTGGGGCGGCCTTTGTCTTCGTAGGTCCAGGCGCTGGCGCCGAGCTTGAGCTGCTCGGCCTGCCGCTCCCGTGCGGCCCGGCTCTCCGGCCGCTCCTCGTACAGCAGCGCCGCGGCGCGCGCCGGTCCCCGACGCTCGGCCAGGCCCCGCACTACCAGCACGTATTCGTAGGGACCCTGCCGGCAGCGCACCTCATCGCCGGCCCGCAAGAGCTTCGCCGGTTTGGCCCGCTCGCCGTTGACTTCGACCTTGCCGCCGATGACGGCCTCGGTCGCGAGTGACCGCGTCTTGTAGAATCGGGCGGCCCAGAGCCATTTGTCGACTCGAACCTTGTCGACCTCGTTCATAACCAATGATACACCGCAGAGACGCAGAGGTCGCAACAGATGTGACACCTCTGCGTTCTCTGCGCCTCTGCGGTGAATTATGATCTCGAGAGAGCCCGATCGATGGATGCCGCGCCGCTGCCCCGCAGCATGATCACGATCGCGATGCCGATCACGAGCAGGTGAAACTCGAATCCTTCGCCGGCCTGCTTGCCGGTCCAGTTCATGAAGAAGCCGTTGTGGCGATGAATGAGCGCGATGGCCACGACCATGTTGCAGGAGATGCCGAACGCCGCGATCCGGCCGAACAACCCCAGCAGGAGGCCCAGCGATCCGAGGCATTCCGCGGCGACGGCGAACGCCGCCAGCCAGGCGGGGATGCCGTACTGCGTGCCCGTGAACTCGACGAACCCGCTCAAGCCGGGGCCCCCGAACCACCCCAGCGCCTTCTGCGCGCCGTGCGGCAGCATGACGATGCCGAGGGCTAGGCGCAACACGGTGAGTGACGTGTCGTCGGTCGTACGGAGCAGCCAATGGAATGGGCCGCCGCCTTCGACACCGGCGGAGGTTGCGGCAGTGGAGCCCATAGACCCTCCCTTTCTCCCGTAGCCTGGTCGCGGCGAGATTCCCGCGGTGACTCGCGCACTGTTCATAGTTGTCGCCCTGCTGGTTCCTGCGCGACCTCTCTCGTCACAGTCCCCGCAGTCGCCGGACTCGGAGGGGGCGGCCGGGACGGGGGTGGACTCGACGCTCGCCCGGGCCAGCGCTGCGCTTGCCCAGGGCCTGCCCTGGCGCGCGAGTCAGATGCTCCGGCCCGTCTTGCGGGACTCGGCCCGGCGCACGCCGGACGCCGTGCTGCTCGCCGCGACCGCCGCGAGCCGGTGGGCCGGCTGGTCGGAGGTCCAGCGCCTGCTCGCGGGCGCCTCGTGGACCGAGGAGCGCGGCGGCGGCGCGGCGGAGCTGCTGGCCGCACGGGCAGCGGTCGAGCTCGGCGCCGATTCAGCCGCGGCGGCGCAGGCCCGGCTGGCCATCTCCCGATTAAGCGATCCGCGGCGGCGGGCGGAGGCTCTGGTCGTGCTGGGCCGTGCGCTCGATCGAATGACGGAGCGCGATGGTGCCGCCGCGGCCTACGACAGCGCGGCCCAGCTAGTGCCTGAGGTGGCGGACTGGTTGCGGCTGCGGGCAGGCGCGGTGACGACGGACAGCATCCGGCGCGTGGCTCGGTTCGCCCCGATCCGGCTCCCCTCCGCACTGGATCGGCTCGCGGCCTCCGAGGCGGCGGCGCGGGAGAAGGCGGGCGACCTGCTTGGCGCCGCGACGTTGTATCAGAAGCTGGGCAACCCCATCGCGGCGCTGCGTCTCGAGCTGGCTGCGCGATCCGATGCCGAGACGCGAGACTCCGTCCGGCAGGCGCTGCTGGCGCTGATCGCGCCGAAGGTGCCCGGTGGTCTGGTGCGGGGCGGCATCGCGCTGCTGGATAGCGCGCTGACCCCGCTCACGTCGGAGCAGGAGCTGGTCATTGCCCGGGCGGCGGGCCCGGCTGGCGTCCCGGCGAGGGCGGTGGCGGGCTTCCTCCGCGCCTTCGAGGCAGGGCTGGGAACCCCACAGGACCGCCTCGACTTCGCCAGCGCGCTCTTTCGACTCGGCCGATATCCGGATGCGGCGGCCGCGTACGCGCGGGTCCCGGCCCACGACAAGCTGGCGGGCGCGGCCGCCTACCAGCGGGCGCGCTCACTGCTCCGCGACGGACAGCTGGAGCCAGCCAGGCGCGCCTTCGCCGCGGTGGTGAAGCGGTTTCCCAAGGACACCGCGGCGGCGACGCCGGCTCTCTGGCTGCTCGCGGACCTCGCGGCTGACGACCAGCACGACGACGCGGCCCGCAAACTCTACCGCCAGCTCGCCAAGCGCTTCCCCGACTCCCGGTTCGCGGCCGCCGCTCGGCTGCAGGCGGCCCTGATCACGTTCGTGGCCGGCGAGGCGGAGCCCGCCGCACTCGAGCTCGATTCTCTGGCCGAGAGCTCCCAGGCCGGGGACGAAGCCCGGGCCGCCCGGTACTGGGCCGCGCGAGCGTGGGATCGGACCAACGATTCGCTGCGGGCGCGGTCGCGCTGGACGGCGCTGGTGGAACGGGAACCGACCTCGTACTACGCCGGGCTCGGCGAGCGGCGGCTCGGCCTAGCGACCTGGCAGCCGCCTGCTGCGCCCGACTCCTTCCCGCCGGTGCCCGATGTCGATAGCGCGATCACGCGGGCCGCGCTGCTCGAACGCCTCGGCATGGCGGACGAGGCCGCCTGGGAGTACGACCGGATCGTGCGCGAGGCCGACCGGTCGGTCGACCGCCTGCTGGCCACGGCGAACGCTTTGCGCGTCGCGGGATACGCCTACCAGGGGATTCGGCTGGCACGGCGCGCGCTCGCCCGCGGCGTGCCGGCGGACGCCCGGCTTTATCGACTCCTGTACCCGGTGGTCCAGACCAGGGCGCTGATCGTCGAGTGCGCCGCGCAGGGCCTCGACCCTCCGCTGGTGGCTGCCCTGATCCGGCAGGAATCATCCTTCAATCCAGGGGCCACCTCGGCCGTGGGTGCGCGGGGCCTGATGCAGGTCATGCCGGACGTCGGCGGCACGGTCGCGCGCGGGCTCGGCTTCCTCCAGTGGGACCCGGTGCTGCTCTGGCAGCCCGACGTGAGCATCACCATCGGTACCGTGCACCTCGCCGATCTGCGCCGGCGGTACACTGATCTGACCCGCATCCTGGCAGCCTACAATGCCGGGATCTCGCGGGTCGATCGTTGGGATCTGAAGCTGGGCGTGGAGGATCCCGAGGTGTTCGCCGACCGGATCCCCTTCGCCGAGACCCGGGACTACGTGCGGATCATCCAGCGTAATCGGGATCTGTATCGGGTCCTGTACGATTGGAGAGTCAGCGAGAAGTAAGACGCCAGCTGAGAAGTGCGCGCCCGCCCTGGCCGGAACCCGGTGTACCTAGGGACGGCCGTCCGGCTTGAGGGCGACGAATCGTTCGCTGGCTTCGTCGGCCAAGTAGGGGACGCGACCCGGCGCCGCTGCAATGAGCCGGGCGTTCTCCGGCCCGCGGTCGTAAACGAACCAGCGGCCGGACTCGGCCAGGAACGGATCGTTGCGGACCAGGCTGAGATGAGCGTAGTGATCGGGGGCGTATCGGACGAAAATGATCGAGGGCTTCGGTGGCAGCGTTCGCACGGCAGCGTCCAGCGCCACCTGGGGCTTGCGGAGCGTGGCGAGGCGTTGCCGTACCCGATAGCTCGTCACCCCGAGCCCGATACACAGCAGAATCGATGTGAGCAGCGCCAGCGACTGGGCCGGCGCCGCACGGACGCGCCGCATAGCGGTCCAGAGCCCGGTCGCGGCAACGAAGGCAAGTACCGGGTTGATCTCGAGGTAATACAGGGTCCAGAAGGCCGGGTGCGCATACCAGAGATACGCCAGCAGCAGAAAAGCGGCCCCGCCGACCGCAAAGCGGCCGGGTCCGGTGACCGCGAACAACCCGAGGATGGTGAAGGGCAGCAACGCGAGTCGCCACCCGCTGCCGCAGAAATGCATCCCCAGCTCCGCCACTTCCTGAAGCAGCGTCGCAGGCAGACGCTCCACCGTGTGCCGGGCCCGATGAATCCGGTAGATCTGCTCGATCTCATTCTGATCGGAGGGCAGCTGGATCTGGGCCGGCGTCTCGGAGAGCCCGAAGCCCGGCACGTCGGACGGCATGTAGGTCTGGGTGTACGCCATGAGCGGCGTGAGGCGCCAGTTCCCCGTCGTCCGCAGGCTCCAAACCGGTACCAGTGCCAGGATCGCTGCGCCTGCCAGAACCGGCGCCGCCAGCTCCCGCCAGGCGTTGCGGCGGACGATTTCCCGGAGGACTACGGCCAGCACCGGTATGGCGAGGGCGACAGCGGTGAGCGGGCGGGTGATGGCACTCCAGCCGATGGCGGCAGCCACCGCCACCAGCCATCGGCTCGAGCCGTTCTCGCGCCACCGAAGCAGTCCCCACCAGCCGACCAACCACAACGCGCTGGTCGTTACCTCCGACAGGTAGGTGGCCTGGTAGCGGACGACGTCGACCGTGCTCGCCCAGATCACCCAGGTCAGGAGCGCGACAAAACTCCCAGCTAATCGCCGAGCGAGGGCGAAGACCAGGCCGCCGGTCAGCCCGGCTAACAGGACCGGTACCAGACCGGGCAACCCGAGCACGGTCCCGACCGCGAGGAGCAGGGCGTGCCCCGGAGGGTACTTCGCCGCGATCGCGGGCCGCAGCAGCACGTACGACTGCTCGAAGAACTCGGGAAGGGGCGGAGCAGGCGCGGTCCAGCGCCCGCGCGCAAAGATCTTGGACTGCAGGACGTACGCCGCCTCGTCCGCCATGAAGGGGTGCTGGTGCAGGGATCCCCAGACGTACCACGTGAGCAGCGCGCTGACCAGGCCGAAGACCAACGGCATCCAAGAAGCGTCAAGGATGGTCGGTCGCTGCGACACGAGTTTGTCCACAGGCGGTCTCGAAATGGGTTGCAGGCGCAAGGGAAGGGGATCAACGGCGTAACGGGCCCGACGAGAGCAAGCTGGGTGCCATGGACCGTGCCGGTCAATGGGAGTCCATTCCCCCGCTTCTCTCATCTCGCTATCTTGCCGAGCATTCCCCCTCTGAACCCGACGCCGAGGTCTGATGGAGTCTTCCGCCACCGGGCGGGTCGAGACGACCGCCGGCCCGGGCTTGCGCCGGATGGGGCGGCCTTCTCTTCCGCCCCAGCGCACGCTGCTCACGTGGCTCTTGGTCGGCAGGCTTGTTCTCGCCGTAGCGGTCCTGGTGGGCGCCGCGGTGCTGTCCGCGAACCCACGGCAGACTTACGCCTCGTTCATCAGCAGCATTACCGTCATCTTCGCCCTCACCTTCACGGGCTACGGCGCCTGGGCAGTCTTCGTCCGCGGGACGGTTCCGAGTCGGGCCTTTCTGCAGATCCAGGCGCTGGTCGACCTCGGGCTGGTCACCGCCCTGTTGCATCTTGGCGGCGAGCCCAAGTCCGCGTTCCCCACGCTCTACGTGCTGGTGGTCGCGGCGTACGCGATCCTGCTCCCGTTCGGCGCAGGCGTCTTCACCGCGGTGGCTGCCTCGGCCATGTTTCTCGCCGATGTGGTCTGGGGACAGGCGGCCCGGCCCGACACCGCCTTCTGGGTTCAGTTCGCGGTGTTCAACATAGTTTTTTTGCTCGTCGCGATATTGAGCCAGCGTCTCCGGGAGGCGGGTGCGGAGCAGGCCTCCCTCGAGACCGAGCTCCAGCGGGTCCGACTCGAAGCCGATGATATCCTGCGGAACATCCGCTCCGGCGTGCTTACGGTGGACGGGCGAGGCCGCCTAGCATTCATCAACCCCACGGCAGAGCGGATGCTGCGAATCGACGCCGGCGCGTGGTTGGGCCAGCCGGTGCTCGACCAGTTGAAGGTCCGCTCCAGCGAGCTATGGGCGGCGATCACCAGCGGCATCCGGAATGGCCGGAAAATCAGCCGGGGCGAGGGGCTCGTCGCCTCAGCCCAGGGACGCCAATTTCCTATTGGACTCAGCACCACGGTGTTCCAGCAGGAGAGCCAGGAGACGCCATCGGTGACCGCGATCTTCACCGACATCTCGGATCTCAAGCAGCTTCAGGAGCTTCATCTTCGCGCCGAGCGGCTCGAGGCGGTCGCGGCGCTGAGCGCGTCGCTGGCCCACGAGATCCGCAACCCGCTCGCCTCGATCCGGAGCTCGGTGGAGCAGCTTTCCCGTTCCAAGTACGCCACCGACGACGAGCGGTTCCTGGCCGAGCTCATCGTTCGTGAGAGCGACCGGCTGAGCCGGCTGCTGAACGAGGTCCTGGACTTTTCCCGGGTACGCGCGACCGAATTCGTGCCCGTGGATCTGCACGAGGTGGCGGTCGCGGTGAGCCGGTTGGTGAAGGAGCATCCGGACTGCCCCGCTCAGGCAGAGATCGAAGTCCAGGGACCGCGGACCATGATCGAGGGCGACGGCGATTTGCTGCACCGCGTGATCTCCAACCTCGTGCTGAACGCCGTTCAGGCGGCGCGGGGGGGTGCGGTCCACGTGACGGTGTCGGTCGGCACCGGCGACGGTGGCCCGAACCTCCCCCATGGTCAGCTGGAGCGTGCCGTGAAGCTCGAGGTGCGAGATGACGGACCCGGGATTCCGGAGGAGATCCGGGAGCGGCTGTTCCAGCCCTTCGTTTCTGCCCGTCCGGGCGGGAGCGGCCTCGGCCTTGCCATCGTTCAGCGTGCCGTCGAGGCCCACCGGGGGCTGGTACTGGTAGACTCGAAGCCGGGTGCGGGAACCGTCTTTACGGTCCTGTTGCCCGCCGAATGGACGCCCGAGGAGGTCGAATGAGCCAGAAGCCGTCGCTGCTCGTGGTGGACGACGAGTCGGGGATTCTCGACACGCTCCGCATCCTGCTCCGGAACGAGGGGTTCGAGGTCACCACCGCCCAGGGCGGCAAGGCCGGGCTCGAGCAGATCCGGAGCGGCAACCACGACATCATCCTCTCGGACGTCCGGATGCCGCAGGTCTCCGGGCTCGACATCCTGCAGGCCGCCCGCGAGCAGGATCCAATGACGCCGGTGATTCTGATGACGGCGCAGGCGTCACTCCAGAGTGCCATCGCTGCGGTAAACTCGGGCGCATTCCACTACATCCAGAAGCCGTTCTCCAACGATGAGCTGGTGGCGATCCTCCGGCGCGCCTGCGAGTTCCGGGCGGTGCGGGTGGAGAACAAGCAGCTCAAGCAGGACATCCGCCGGCGCGAGCGGGCCAGCGCCACCGTGACCCGGCCGATCGGCAAGTCGAAGCGGTTCCTGGAAGTGCTCAAGCTGGCCGAGCACGTGGCGCCCACCGACTCGACGGTACTGATCCAGGGCGAGAGCGGCACCGGGAAGGAGGTCGTTGCCCGCTACATCCACAATCTTTCCACCCGGAGCGACGGGCCGTTCCTCTCGATCAATTGCGGCGCCCTGCCGGAAAACCTGCTGGAAAGCGAGCTCTTCGGTCACGTGAAGGGGTCGTTCACCGGCGCGGTGCGGGACAAGCAGGGGCTCTTCGCGGCGGCGCGGGGCGGCAGCTTCTTTCTCGACGAGGTCGGCGAAATGCCGCCGTCGCTCCAGGTGAAGCTCCTACGCGTGATCCAGGAGCGCGAGGTCATTCCGGTGGGCGCCACCGAGGCAATCCCGGTCGACGTCCGGATCATCGCTGCCACTAACCGGGATCTCGAGGAAGAGGTTCGCCGCGGCAACTTCCGCTCCGACCTGTTCTACCGGCTCAACGTCATTGCCGTCAACCTGCCCCCCCTGCGCGAGCGTCGCGACGACCTGCTCGCGCTGATCGAGCAATTTCTCGACAACATGGCGCAGGAGAGCGGTGGCGAGCCGAAGGCCCTCTCGCAGGACGCGCTCGACGCGGTGACCGTGTACGAGTGGCCCGGCAACGTGCGGGAGCTGGAGAACGCTCTGGAGCACGCCGTGGTGTTCAGCAAGGGAAGCCTGATCGAGGCCATTGCGCTGCCCGAGCGGATAACCAAGCGAAAGAAGGAGCCGCTGGTGGCGGAGCGGTCCTACAAGAACCCGAGCCTCGAGGTGATCGAGCGGGCGTACATCATGTACGTGCTGCAGGCGGAGGGCGGGAACAAGACCCGCGCGGCCGAGATCCTGGGGATCGACCCCTCCACGCTCTACCGGAAGCTGTCTCGGTACGAAGGTGAAGCGGTTTAGTTCGTTCGCCCCTCTGATCGTTTTCCTCGTAGCCTCTGCCGTCTACGCCCAGACGGTCCGCTATGGATTCGCCGGCGACGATATCGGCATCATTCGCGACCGGCCGCTGTTTCACGACCTGCACAACTGGCGGGCGATCCTTGCCGCGCCCTGGTGGCCGAACGCGCTTTACCGGCCGGTGACGGCGTTATCGCTCGCCGCAAACTGGGTGGCCGCCGGCGGCGACCCTCGAGCGTTTCACCTCGTCAACGTCCTGCTCCACGGCTTGGCCAGCGTGTTGGTCTACCGGTTGGCGCTCGCCCTGCTTGCAGTGCCCGCGGCGGCCGTGGTGGCCGGAATCCTGTTCGGCGTCCATCCGGTACATGTCGAGGCCGTCGCCAACCTGGTGGGTCGCGCAGAGGTGCTCTGCGCGATTTTCGTGGTCACGGCGGTACTCCTATATCGCCGGGACGGGGCTCTGGCGGAGGCCGGCGACGACCACTCGTGGCGCCGGTACACCAGCACCTTCGGGACGCTGGTCGCCGCCGCCCTCGCGCTCGGCTCGAAAGAGTCGGGGTTTGCGCTGCCGGGCTTGCTCCTGCTGATGGACTGGTACGACGGCCGGCGCCGGGGCGACCCGTTCGAGCGGAGTGTACGGCGCCACTGGGTTCTGTGGCTCGGCACAGTCGGGCTCGCCGCAGGGTGGCTGGTCCTGCGATCCCGGATCGTGGGAGACCTCACCGGCCTCGAAGTCGCGCCGGGCCTGGAAGGACTGGGCCTGCCCGGGCGAACGATGGTCATGCTGCCCATAGTGCTGCAGTACCTGCGACTCTTCATCTTTCCGGCCCGACTCTCGGCTGAGTACTCCCCAAACTCCATAATCCCGACCACGGAGCTGACTGTGGCAGGGGTTGCCGGCGCGGTGGTTCTCGCGGCCGGCGTGGCGATGGCATGGGTTGCCCGCCGCCGGGCCCCTGTGGTGACGCTCGCCTTGGGCTGGATTGCAGCCACCCTGTTCATCGTAGCGAACCTGCTCGTCCCGACCGGGATCCTGTTGGCTGAGCGGACGCTGTATCTGGCCTCGGTGGGCGTCACGCTCCTGCTTGCGTGGGGCTGGACCGCCCTGCGTCCATCCGCCCCGGGGCTGGCCAACGCCTGCCTGGTCGCGGCCGTCGCAGCCGGGGCGCTGCGCACCGTGACTCGCAACCCGATCTGGCGGGATGACGCCACCTACTTGCCGGCGATGGTCCGCGATGCGCCGGAGTCATTCGCGTCCGACTGGGCTGCCGCCGAGCTCGCCCGCCAACGGGGCGATTCCCGAGAGAGTGAACGCCGGTTGCGCCGCGGGCTTCGGACCTATCCACTGGGTTGGGCCATGTGGCAGGACCTGGGCAAGCTGCTCTATGTGCAGGGGCGCTACCTCGAGGCCGGTGACTGTTTTTGGGCGGCGTGGCGGATCACCGGTGGATCGCCCCTCAACGCGCAACGCGCGATCCAGAGCAATCTGCAGGCGGGACGTGTCGATACGGCCGAGACCTGGCTTGCCCGGGCTCGTGCCGCGCGCCCTTGGATGCCGGCCGAGCTGAAGCTCGCGGCGTCTGACGTGGCGCTCGCTCGTGCCCAGTTCGTCGAGTCCATGACCCTTCGGCGCCAGGTCGCCTGGGAATTCCCCGACTCGGCCCGGTACTGGGCGCTCACCGCGGAAGCCGCGCTTCGAGCCGGACGGTGTCCCGAAGTGGCCCACTCAGTCGACCGATTGCGTCGGCTGGCTGGCGGTGCGGAGCTTGCCGGCCCCATCGCGGCCAAGGCGCAGAAGCTCGGGTGTTCCAGCTGAGCCTGCCCGGTGGCGTGAGCGCTCCGGGGCGGCGCACCTGGCTCTGGGCCCTTGTCGTCTTCGGGGTCGCCGCCGCCGCCTTCGTGCAGACCGCTGCTTACGACTTCACCTTCGACGATGTCGGGATCATCAAGAACCGCGAGCTATACCATTCGCTCGCGCGCTGGCGGGAGATTCTGGTCTCGGCCTGGTGGACCAACACGCTTTACCGGCCGCTTACGGCCCTCACCCTGGCAGCCAACTGGACCGCGAGCGGCGGCGCTCCGTGGGTCTTTCACCTGACCAACGCGCTGCTCCACGCGGCGGCCAGCGTGCTGGTGTTTCTGCTGGCGAGACGCCTGCTGGCCCCTGCGGGCGCTCTGGCTGCGGCGCTGCTCTTCGCCGTACATCCGGTTCACGTCGAGGCCGTAGCCAACGTGGTCGGGCGGGCCGAACTGCTCGCAACCTTGTTCGCCGTAGCCGCGGTTCTGGCATACATGAGCGACAACGAGCTCGCCGCCATTGGCGACCAGAGGTCACTGCGGCGCTATGCGACGACGTTTGGGGTGCTTGTCTGTACCCTGCTCGCCCTCGCCTCGAAGGAATCGGCCTTCGCGCTGCCGGGCCTCTTCCTCCTCGCGGACTGGGTCGCCGGCCGCACGCGGCGGAGCCGGCTGGGGGACGAGGTCCGGCGGCACTGGCTGCTCTGGGCGGGAACCCTCGTGCTATCGGTCGGCTGGCTCGTCTGGCGGGCCGAAGTCGTGCGCGATCTTACCGGCACCGAGGTCGCGCCCGGCCTCGAGGACCTCGGGATGGCCGGGCGTGCCATGGTGATGCTGCCCTTTGTGCTCCAGTACGTCCGGCTGCTCTTTTTCCCGCTCAAGCTGTCGCCCGACTACTCGCCGAACTACACCCCCGCATCCACGACGCTCACGCCGGCTGGGGCCCTCGCAATCGCCGTTCTCCTTGCCGGGGTGGCGGTCATAGTAGTCGCGCGGCGCCGTGCGCCGGTCGTCGTTTTCGCGCTCATGTGGATCGCCGCCACCGTCTTCATCATTGCCAACGTCATTGCCCCGACCGGCGTGCTCCTGGCCGAGCGCACGCTCTACCTCCCGTCGGTTGGGGCCGTGCTCCTCGTGGGGTGGGGTTTGGAGATCCTGTGGGGCCGCGCCCCGCGCGTGGCCGTGGCGGCGTTTGGCGTCCTCTTCGCCGCGGGAGCGTTGCGCACCGTGGCGCGCAACCCCGTCTGGCGGAACAACGACGTCTTCTTTCACAACCTGGTGAAGGATGCTCCTGGCTCCTACCGGGCCGAGTGGACCGAGGCGATGCTATCGGCCGAGCGGGGCGACTCGTCGGAGAGCGAGCGGCGGTTGCGCCGCGCGATCATGATCGAGCCGCTGGTCTCGCCAGTCTGGCGTGACCTCGGTCGAGTCCTATACCGGCGGGGCCGCCACGCGGACGCTGCGGCGGCATACTGGGCGGCATGGCGCCTGGATCAGACCGGGACGCTCGACGCACAGCGCGCCGTCGAGAACTACCTGCTGGCGGGCCAGCTCGATACGGCGGAAGCCAAGCTCGCCCAGGCGGAGGCGGCGGTCCCCGGCGATCCGGAGCTCATGATTGCGGCGTCCGACGTCGCACTCGCACGCGGCAAGGCGCTCCGCGCGATGACGCTCCGGCGGCAGGTGGCATGGCGGTTCCCGGATAAGCCTCGCTATTGGGCCCTCACCGCCACCGCCGCGGTTCGCGCTCACCACTGCGAGGAGGCCGCCCGGTCGCTCGATCGGGTACGCACCCTGCGACCCGAGTATCTCGATCTGCCGCAGCTCGAGGCGGAGGCCCGCGCGGCTGGGTGCGTCCGATAGTCGGCCCCGCCCGACTAGGGGTGCGGTGCGCTCGGCCGGCGTGGACCGGTGATCATGACGAGCTGAAAGAACGCTTGCCCCCGCCTCGCCCCCTCCGCTGCCACGCTCATGGCCGTGGTCGTGTCCCCCAGCTCCAGCAGGCAGACGTAAAGTCGCCCGCGCGCATTGCGAAGCCCGGGATCGATGGCGAGACCGCGGCGGAAGATCGGAACCGCCCGGGCACAGCCGCTCTCGAACCGCACCAACTGGCCAAGGTCCTCGTAGACCCGCCCGTCGCGGCGGTATAAGCCGGCAGCTCGGAGCATTGCTTCCTTGGCCTCGGCTACTCGCCCCAGAGTCCGGAGGTGCCCACCGTACATGAGCCAGGCGCGGTAGTCGAGGGGCGCGTCCTGAACCAGCTGGGCCAACACGCTCGGCGTATCGCGCCAACTCGACTGGCGGAGCGCCGAGCGCGCCGCACCGAGCAGCAGGAGCGCCGTCGCTCCGGCGAGCGACGCCCATCGAACCAGGCTTGGGCTTCCTCGGAGCAACTCCCAGGCGGCGGCGACGGCCCCAACCACGATCGCTACCCCGACGCTGGGCAGCAGCAACGTCCGCTCGGCGAGGAGGATTCCCGTCGGTAAGATCAGGTTGCTGACCGGAAGAAGTGCGAGCGCGGCCACGCCGATACCCAGCGTGACCGCTGGATGCCGCCTTCGGGCTGCCACCGCGGCGAGGGCCACCAGGAGAACGAGTCCGAGCCCGAGGGCTTGCGGTGCCCCAAAATGGGTAACCGCGTCGAACTCGGGTGGAGCGTAGTCGGCGCGGAGATGGGCCGGCCAGAAGAAGAGCCGGATCCATTCGGGAACGATGCCGAGCATCGTAAGCAGCCGGTCCCGGAAGCCAAGCCCTCCCAGGATGAGCGACGGGTACTCCCCGACTGTCGCTCCCAACGCAGCGCGGCGGGCACCCATAAGAAGGGCCGCGCCCAGGGTCAGCAGGAGATAGGTAGGCAACAACGCGCCAACGCGGGACCGCACGGGCCGGTGGTCTTCCACCACGGTGGCTTCGCCGCAAAGGAGCAGTGCCGGGAGGATAATCCCGTTCTCCTTGCACAGTCCGGCCACCATCAGCAGTGCAAAAAGCCCGACGCTGTCGCGGGCCCGGAGGCCGGGACGCCTCCGGGCGTCCAGATACAGCGAGAGACCGAGCACCACCGCCAGCGCCGTCGTGAGCTCGGCCTGGCCGACCACGTTCGCCACCGCTTCGACATGCACCGGGTGCACCGCGAAGAACGCCGCCGCCACCCAGGCGGCGCCCACCGGTAGGATGCGGCGCCCGAGCGCGAACAAGGCGAGCGCGAGGGTGGCATAGAGCGCGACGTTCACTGCATGGAAGATCCAGGGCGCCCCCCGGCCGAGCGCCCACTGGAGGGCAAAGAGTACCAGCGTGAACGGACGGTATAGCGCCCCACCGTGCTCCTGGGGCCAGTAGCCCTGAACAAAGTCGAACGCCATGTCCGCCAGGGTGTGGATCTGCTTGTTGTCCCGCACGATCAGCAGGTCGTCGTAGGCGAAGCCGTTCGCCAGGCTCGGAGCACTGGCTGCGATCACGAGGAGCACGAGTGCCAGGCCTGGCAGCACCGCGTGCAGCCGACGGCGTTCCCAGTCGAATTGCCCGATCTTCTCGGAGTCGCGCCCTTGCAGAAGGCGGGACCCGCGATCGACGGGGGTTGCGATTATCAGGTCCGGTAGCGTGGGCAAGTCCTTATCCTTTGGTGTCTTCGCGCGCGCTGGCTGGCCTGAGGCACGCTGATTGCCAATCCCTCCGGCGAGATTCGTTCCAACGATGCAATTCACCGTTAGTCCCGGCAGAGAGGGTGCGCATGTCGAACCGCAAGGGATTTACGCTGATCGAGCTTCTGATAGTGGTCGTGATCATCGGCATCTTGGCCGCGATCGCGATCCCGAAGTTCGCCAATACGAAGCAGAAGGCCATCAAGTCGGCCATGATCTCGGATCTGCGGAACCTGGCGACGGCACAGGAGGCGTTCTACGCCGACTCGACCCACTATGCCACGACGTACGGGACGACGACCGGTCCTAACCAGGTGACCTTTGCCATCAGCCAGGGCAACGTAGTAAGCATCAGCAGCGGCTCCAACGCGTCGGGCTGGGGCGCGACGGTCACCAACGTTGGCTATAACGTCGGCACCTCACACTGCGGCGTGTACGTCGGGGCGGCGTTCAGCGGCTCCCAGACGGGTGCCACGGCCGA
>Ga0137403_10000343_pt1 | contig 59554 bp, 60 predicted proteins | sample CZOMad2_1_16fung_FD_122057 | JGI IMG/M metagenome (GOLD analysis project Ga0137403, IMG submission 122057) | Vadose zone soil fungal communities from Angelo Coast Range Reserve, California, USA - CZOMad2_1_16fungal (Hybrid Assembly) | ecosystem: Environmental > Terrestrial > Soil > Vadose zone...
CGCTGGCTGCCCGCTGCGCTGACGCTGTTACAGACTGGCGGACGCCTCGTGCTGGAGAAAGGGCCAACGGCCGTGGCGGAGGTGCACAGCCTGGGGGCAGTGCTCGCGGCTCACGGTGGGGTCCTGCTAGACCTGATGCCGATACCTGGCGAGTCGGCGACGCGCACCATGGTCGTGATCGGTAAACCCACCGGTGGCTGAGATTCCGACATAAGCGCAGGCCTTGATCTGTAGCCCATTTTCCTTTATAGCCATAAGGCATTGGACAGAGGGAGGTGGGCCATGGGACAGACACAAGACGAGATCACTCAGAATCTGGCGGAACGGTTGTGCTGGCAAGTCGCCCGCCGCGATGATACGCGGATCGCACGGCGTTTGTACCGTCAACCCATGGTGGATGGGGTCTACCGGCTCGACGAAGGCGCCCTGCTGGATGATTTTTTTCATTTCCTGCAAGAACTTGGCGTCATGGCCATGCTGCAGGAGACCCACGGTGCGGGCATCGACCGGGTGATGGTGCCCTTCGTGCAGTATCTCTTGCTCTACGGCTTGAAAACCCTGTTTGGGATTGAAAGCATCAAGGCTCTGCCGACGTTGTTGTTCAGCGATGAGGCGCTGATGCAGTTGGTGGGCTTCAATACCCAGCAGCTGCGGGACGGGGTCTGCCAGCGGGGGGCGGCCAAGCGGCAGGGGGAGCGGGCCTTGGGGCCGATCTGCTCCGATACTCTGGCCAAGAATATCGTGAAGCTGAACCTGCGGGACTTGGAGGTGGTGTTTAATGGGGCGATTCGCGCCTTGGCGAAAGCAGGGGTCTTTGCTGCGAAGGTCACGGGCATTGCGGATGGCACCGATCTGGAGACCACCCCGCGCTATGCCGGCTGTGGTCAAGTCACCCGGAAGGTGCGGATCGAAGATAAGTGCGGCCGGATGCATGAGATCGAGGTGACGGTCTACGGCTGGAAAGTGCTCCTCTTGATCGATGCGGCTACCAAGATCCCCTGGGCCGTGAAGGTGGGGAAGATCGAGGAACATGAGACCCATTGGACCCGAGCGTTGGTCACCCAGGCGCGGGCGAATCTGGCCGGCACTGCCCGCTTGCACAAAGTGGTCTTTGATAAAGGCTTTTTGGATGGCACCGATCTGTGGTGGCTCAACCAGCAGGGCCTTCTCTGTGTGGTCCCCGCGAAAGCCAACATGGCCGTGACCGCGGACGCTCGGGCCCAAGCCGCGGCAGGGGATGGGATCACCATCGGCCGTCGCGTGCACACTGTCCGCCACGGGCAGGGCAAAGTCGCACGGACTGAACGGCTGGAGACCGAGGTCGTCGGGATCACTGGCCTGACCACCGATGATCACTATGGCACAGTGGAGCATGGGCGGGATGCCAACCGCCGGGATTTCGAGGCCAACCCTCTCAACGCTGTGGTCGTGCGCCAGTGGCACGGCCGTGACGATGGCCCAGGGGGCAAAACCGTCTTCCTGACCAACGCCCCGGTACAGCAGCCCTTGCGACCGTTTGACGACGATGACGACCGCAGTCTGATCGAGAACTGCTGCATCAAGGAAACGAAGCAGCAGTGGAACCTGGGCCATCCGCCGCAGAAACCTGAACGAGCGGTACGGGTGCATGTGATGTTCACCCTGCTCATGTTCGCGCTGGCCACGGCGTATCGATGGCTGTGTGAACAAGAGGCCACCGGCGGGGAGCCAGTGGGTTGGCAATGCTGGCGGCGCCGACTCCTCCAGCAGACCCGGGACCAGGTGATCGTGTTTGCCCAAGGCTATTATGGCATCTTCCATATCGCGGAGTATTCCCTCTTGCTCGGGGTCAGGCTCAAAGATACGCCGCCAGGCATCGGCACACGCCAGGAAATCCTCGCCAAATATAGGCTCACACCGCGCAGCTAATGGCTATATTGGAATCTCAGGTAAAAATTCTCAGTCTGTGTTCTTCATGTGGATGTCCTCTTGGGGAAGTGGTCCAGCGGAATGGCCGGAGCCAGTAAGTCCGACGGTTGATCCGGCTGATATCCATGGGTTGGCGACCACCTGACTGGCCTCCGTCGGGTGACTGCCTCACTCGAGGCACGAGGATGCCTACCGGACTCGTCACGCCATCGAGGGGTGCGCCACACCGGGGCTGCGCCGCTTCCGCTAGACGGGGCAAACATCCTGAGGTGTGGATCCCATGGCGATCTGTCGTGTGGACCTACGGTGTCACCAGCACCTGTTGGGCCATGGCCCACAGACAGCCCACCAGTGCCCGGGCCATGGCCACGACCACCTGGTGGGCGTGTGTGCCGCGGGCCAGCAGGCGTCGAACGCGTTGGCACCGCCGCACGTGCGCCTGCCAACAGATGTCTGGGATCGGCTTGGGGAGCGGCTCCACCCTGAGTTGGATGTGGCGACTGACGTTGGCGGGATACCGGGAGGCCCAGGCGCCTTCGACCAGGGCGCGTCGGGCAGGCGTGTTCCCGGCTGTGGTGCTCGCCCCCTGCCGGTGTCGCGCCCCACTGGCATATGCTGCGGGGATCAGGCTGAGATATTTCATCAGCTGTCGGGGATTGTCGATGCGAGTCAGGTCGCCGCGTGCGGCCACGAAGGTCACCGCGACGGTGAACTAGACGCCCCCCAAGGCTTGAAGCGCCTCGACCACTGGCCGCTGGCGCCAGGTGTTCACGTGGTCTTGCAGTTCTTGCTCCAGACGCTGCAGGCGTTCGGTGTGTTCGTTGACCGCGCGCACGTATTCCTAGAAGACAATCTGTTGAACAGGGGTAGGATAGACCACTTCAGAGAGCCACCGGAGATGGGCTGGGCCCCAGGCGGCCCGGCCGGTGTAGCGGATGTCGTGTCGGAGCAGAAAGGCTTTGAGCCGAAACTTGGCGGTCTTGAGATCGCGGATGGCATCTTCACGAGTGCGGGTGAGGTCACGGATGGCCTCATCTTCCACCTTGGGAACATCAACCGGGGAGAGGTCCCCCGAGCGCATCAGGCGGGCCAGTTGTGTGGCATCACGGCGAGCGGGTTTCACCCGGTCGCCGGCCTTTTTCGGAATCAGTGACGGCGCCACTACCCAGCACACATGGCCTTTTTTGGTCAGGTAACGATACAGCCAGTAGCCACACGGCCCCGCTTCATAGACAAAGACCAGATGTTTGGCCTTGGATTGCCTCTTTCGAATGCGTTGATCAATATCGGCCTGCCGGGTGCCAATGGTGCCGAGGGAGATCACCTCAGCGTCGTGCTCTTTGGCGACATAGGCCACGGCGATGGAGTCTTTGGGGACATCGAGACCGACAGACAGTGTGTGAGAGTGACTCATGGTTGACCTCCGAGTTTGGTCTGAGTTCCCCTGGAGTGGAAAGAAGGTGCGCCAACAACAGTGGTCATTGGCAAAATAGCGCTTGAACTTCCTATGCACGTGGGACTATGCGAACAGGAGGTGATACTGGAGATGAGATCGTCGGAGGTGTTGTGTAGTAGAGTCGGCAGCGTGCACGCCATTAGGTAACACTCTATAGTGCAGGCTATAGCCAATACATTGCCCTTGCAGTCAGCACCGAGGTATTGAGGGCTGAGACCTGGATCGACACTTTGTACCTGACGGAACACCGCAGGACATTTTACGATGAGAAGATAGTTGCTGGCCGGGCAGTCGTCCGAAGCAGGAGGGGACCAACGCGCGGTCTAGAGCTGGATCGATTGACACAGCGACCCCTGGGCTCAGCAAAGCGTTACGAACACACCACATGTGCATCGCGTGCAGACAAGAGCAACCCCTCGTGCGTGATCAAGAAGGAGTCCTATCCTATGGTGGTAAAAAAAAGCCAGGCGACCCAGGGCCATGATGGGGAACGTCTCCATGCGCGCGGCGCCCACATGGCCATGCGGGTGTGGGAGAACGTGCCGAGTGGCTATACCTTTGCGCCGCATGATTGTACGGTGGACATCGCAGGTTTTTTGATCAAAGGCACCGGCCGATGGCTCATTGATGGACAAGAGCATATCACCAGTGCAGGCGATAGTTATTACCTGCCGGCGGGGACCATGTTTGGCCTCACCGTCCTCGAGGAATTGTCAGCCGTCGAAGTGCTGAGCCCGCCACTCCAGGACCATTGACGACTTCCAGCACCTCATGAAGGAGTGCCTGATGCAGACCAACGTGTTCGCGCGTAACCCCGTCCTGCGTGGATATTGGCATGCCGTCGCCCGGTCGAGCGATGTGGTGCCAGGCCCGCTTGCGGTCACGGTGCTCGGCGAGCCCATCGTGCTGTGGCGCCCTGAGGGCTGTGCCCTAACGGCAGCGCGTGATCGCTGTCCGCATCGGGAAGCACCGTTATCGCTTGGCCGGGTGATCGATGACTGTTTGCAGTGCGCGTATCATGGGTGGACGTTTGGAACCAGCGGCGCTTGTGTACGCATCCCGTCGTTGCTACCAGAGCGTTCTGTACCTCCCACAGCGCATCTTACAACTGTGCACGTCACTGAGCTCTACGGGTTGGTCTGGGTGAGTCTCGACGCCCCCGTCGCCGACATCCCTGTGATGGCATAGGACGGTGATGCCCGGTTTCGTCGGATCAACACCCCCGTGGAGGTCTGGCGGGCCTCAGCAACGCGCATGACCGACAACTTCATGGATATCTCGCACGTACCATGGGTGCACACCGGGACCTTCGGTCGTGCGCAGAACACGTATATCCCCCGATAACATTGGCACACCTCGACGACGACTTCTACGGCTATCGCTACGAAATCGAAGCCAACAACCCCGACGCCGCGACTGTGACGAGCGGAAGCCACGCGCCGGTCATCGCGCGCTGGATGACCACAGGTTTCTCCTTGCCGTTTACCACGCGCAGCACGATTCGCTATGCTACAGGCCTTGAGCACATCCTGTTACTGCTCACCACGCCCATTGACGATGTGACCTCGTATTTTACCTTTGTCGTCTGGCGCAACGATGACTTCTCGGTGTCTGCCGACGAGGTCGTTGCCTTCGACCGTCGCATCGGTATGGAAGACAAGGCCATGCTTGAGCGCATGCCCGGTGTGTTGTCCCTTGGAGTGGCCGCCGCGGTGAGCGTCCAGGCTGACCGTCCTTCGCTGGCATGGCGCCGCCAGTTCGTCGCGCTCCTCCAAGGTGCAGCGCAGAGGGAAAGCTGCCAGGGAGGGGAACCCCACGTACATGGCCCAAGCACGCAAACGTGCCGTGCAAATCAACCGTTATGAAGAGTCCCGCGCTAAGCCTTAAGCAGTGCCTGACGCGGGGCATGGTATTGAAAATTGTGGACGAACATGATCGGGAAGTGCCATCTGAAACGGTCGGGAAAATCATCACCCGTGGCCCGCACGTGATGCCAGGGTACTGGAACAAGCCGGAAGAGACTGCCCAAGCCCTCCGGTATCTGCGCGAACGACGACATCTCTGGCGCGGCTGCCCTCTCCCTCCCCCCTCACACCGTCAGCGGTTCGATCCGGATCGTACGCTGGTCACGGGCTGAAGCGATCATCGCCAGCGTGACCTGCACCACCCGCAAGCCGTCGAGGCCGCTGGCCGCCGGTTCGCGGTCCTCGCGAATGGCGCGGTGGAAGTCGGCAAGCTCATCGATGAAGTTGGCCAGAGGTTGAGGGGGATAAGTCTCGGCCGTGTGGACGGTCTCGCTCACCACCTCAAACGTGCCCTGGCGGCCTTCCCACAGGGCGTCGCGGCCGATGAGGCGGCCAAGGCTGCCGTAGAGGACCAGGTCGTTGCGCGAATCGGGCAGGCGCCGCCCGCAACAGAGGGTAGCGATGGTGCCGCGATCGAATCGCAGGACCATGGCAAGCAATTGTTCCAGGGGCCGCGATGCCGTCTGGCCGTCGGAGATGGCGGCCACTTCAGTGACTTCCTGTCCCAGGACGAACCGCAGCGCGTCGACCACATGGACACCCGTGCCCATCATAGTCGAGGCGTGGCCCATCAAGTCCGGGTCGTCCCACCATTGGCGCAGGCCGGTGCGCGGCGGCGGCCTGTCCTGACCGCGCACGCCAAAGCCCCATTGGCCCTGGGCCAGCGCTACCGTTCCCAGCACACCCTCGGCAATCAGGCGGCGCGCCTCGCACAACCCAGGGTGCTGCCGTAGATGGTACCCCACGCCCAGCTTCACGCCGCGAGTGCGGCAGGTGCGCACCATCGCCACAGCATCGTCCAGTGTCGTGGTCATAGGTTTTTCGCTAAATACATGTCTGCCAGCCTGTGCGGCCTGCAGCGCGTGCTGGGCATGCAGGGCGTTGGGAGAGGCGATGAATACGGCATCGACGCGAGAGTCGCGGAGGAGTGCCCCGAGATCGTTGTATGCCGCCTTAGCGCCATGTTTCGCAGCGCAGGCCTCGGCTCGGTCCTGGTCGCGGCTGCAGACTGCCACCAGCTCGGCATCGGGAGTGGCGTTAATGGCCGGTGCGATTTTGTGGTCGACGTGCAATCCAGTGCTGATGACGGCCCAGCCAAGTGCCATGGTACCCCCTTACGTTCGCGCCTGCTCTGCAGTTGAGGAATCGGCCTCTCAATTGAGAGTCACCTGAGAATTTTCACGGGGGGACCCAGTTCTATCGGGATGGTGCAGGGGCCGCCACGGAAGGGGCTTTGTAACGATAGTGTGGGTCTGGGTTGACTTTTGGCGCGATGGTATTGCGCAGGACGCCGATCCCTTCAACCTCCATCTCAACCACATCTCCTGGCTGAAGATAGCGCGCTGGCAAGCCGTTGCGTATCGCCTCGCCGATCGATCCACCGGTGACCGTGCCAGCGCCGAGTACGTCGCCCGGAACGATGCGGCTGTCTCGCGAGGCACGCTCAATCATGGCGCCCCACGTGTGGTACATCAGACCAGCATCATTGTCCATCCATTGGACGCCGTTGACGTGCAATGTGCAGCGCACGTGCAGGCGGCCGTCGCGAATAAAGGAGGCCAACTCATCAGTCGTCACCATCCAGGGGCCGAGCGAGGTGGCGGAGTCTTTCCCTTTAGCAGGCCCCAGTCGGGCCTCCATCTCATCGCGCTGGAGGTCGCGGCAGCTCCAGTCATTGAAGATCGTGAAGCCGGCAATATATGAGAACGCGTCCATCTCGGCGATGTTGCCGCCTTCCCGGCCGATGACGGCCCCCAACTCCAGCTCGTAATCGAGCTGGTCCGACGCGGACGGGTAGGGCACGGCTTCCTCTGGACCAAAAATGCGCAATGGGCTAGAAAAGTAAAAAATTGGCAGCCGATACCAGGCATCTGAGAGTTGCCGTGTACCACCCGCGGTGGCATGCCCCTCATATACCATAAAGTCGCGTACCGTCGGTGGTTGCAAGATCGGCGCCCGCAGACGAACACTCGCTAGCGGCACACCCTGCGCAGAGGTCCCCGACCCCAGGGCCGACTTCAGGCGTGTGAGCGGGTCGTTGGGTAATTCCAGCAGGGCGCGTACATCGCGCAACCCGCCTGGCTCGCTCAGCAACGTGGCTGCATCCAGTACCTGCTGGTTGACGACCACACCAGCGCGCGGTCCGTTCCCGGTATCATACGTACACAACTTCATTGCAGTACCCTTTCTCGAAATAGAGCAGCGGGTTGGCCTTAAAGGAGGAATTGACTCAGTTCGACCACGGCCGATAACTCCACGCCGGCAGGTCGCTCTCTCCCGCGAGCACCGCTGCGAGCAGTTTGCCCACGCGGGCTGAGAGGGCCACGCCGTGCCCGTGGTAGCCGGTTGCCGCCAGTACGCGGCCGTCGTCATCAAGGGCAGCAATGAGGGGCTTGCTGTCATTCGTTAGGCAAAGGGGTCCCATCCAGCGATGGGTGATGTGCACATGGTTCAGGGCGGAGTGCAGACTGCCAATGCGGCGCTCCAAGCCGTCGAACAGGTGCCTGGCTTCGGCACTATCCACACGGGCGTTCTCCACATCACCGCGCCCGACGAGTCCCGCGCCGATGACCGCCCGACCATCGGCCGTCACGCGTCCCCACAAATACGGCAGGTCCAACGTGTAAAAGGGCGTGCGCGTGCCCCAACCAATGGCATCCAGGACGGCATCGGCCAGCGGCTCCGTGGCCACGGCGATCGTATGCACACCTTCCGCCCAGTCCTGGAGGCCAAGCAATGGGAGACAGAAGGCGTTGGTAGCAAACACCACCCGCTCGGCGTACACGGTCTTCCCACCGGCCTCAAGCCGTACGCTCCCACGCGACGCCACGTCCAGTGCTGTCACCAGCACATGCTCGAAAATGTGCCCCCCGGCACGCTGGATGATGGCCGCCAGTCCTGCCAGAAACTTGCGTGGATCAAACGCACCGCCGGGTATGACGTTGACCACCTGTAACGTGCCGTGGTCGGTCCATTGGAGGGGAGAACGTGGAAGACCCCCATGCCGCCCGATTTCCCAGCAGCCGCCCACGTGCAGATCACACTCAATATGCTGGGTACTGACCAACTCCTGTAGCGCGGCGATGCAATCTTCAACGCCGGGCAGTGGCCCGACTGCCGTGTCCTCCAGCACCAGGCCCCCGGTGCGACCGCTGGCGCCGGACCCCACTTGCCGCGCTTCAAACACCGCCACGTGCAGCGAGGGGGTGCGTTGTAGCACGTAGTGCGCCACGGCTAACCCGGTGAACCCTGCCCCCACCACGGCAACATCCACATGCCAGCTATCCGGCAAGGCGTATGGCGTCACAGGCACGGGAAAGGACCACACAGGCTCCCCCCAAGGATGGGATGCGTGCTGCACAGGCTCGCTCCTCTGTGGTGGATGGCCGATGATCGCGCAGGTGACGGTTTGTCACCAGCACGAAGATCGGCGGGTCAGGCTCCACCCTCCTACTTGAAGGCTGGCATGACCTCCTCGGTAAGCAACCTTAAACTTCGTTGCACGGCTTCGGGGGGTAGTAACCCACCGGGATTGAGCTCAGCCGTGAAACCAGTCAACCCCAGCATCTCCTTGTACTGGGATAAACGGTCGATGACACGTTCAGGGCTGCCGAAGATCACCTTCGTCTCCAGAATCTCCTCGTAGGTGAGCTTCTCGAGCTGCTCGAGGCGGCGGCGGCGGCGCTCCCAATATTCGGCCCCCGAGCCCCCCCATCCCTCTTCGAAGCGCCGGCGCATGCGCTGAAAGTAGGCTTCAATGGTTTCCTTGGGATCTTCAGTCGCTTCTTCATCAGTGGGGGCGATGTACATCGGGAACCGGACCGAGATATCGCCAGACTCGCCCGCATGGCCGGTCTCCCGCCACGCTTGATGGTAGTCACGCAGGTTCGTCTTCAGATCATCGACGTCCATGCCACGCATCGACAGGAAAATGGGGAAACCCAGCCGACCCACGCGGCTAAAGCTATCCTCGGTCGTCGAGGCGATGCGCACTTTTGGACGGGGTTTCTGGTAGGGCAAGGGGGACAACCTGGCATCGGTGATGTGGTTATACTTGCCCTCATAGGAAAACGTCTCGCCGGTCCACGCTTTCAGGATGATGTCCAGGGCCTCCTGGAAGCGCTCCCGGCTCTCTTCGTAGTCGATGCCCATGGTATCATAGGCGCGCACATTACCGCTGCGCCCGACACCGAATTCGAAGCGACCATGGCTGATCTGGTCCACCGTCGCTGCCTCTTCGGCAATGCGTAAGGGATGGATCAGGGGCAATACCTGGACCGCCATCCCCACCCGTAACCGTTTCGTGCGGGTCGCAATAGAACAGGCGACGATGATCGGAGCCGAGAGCACTGAGCGATTGGGATTGAAGTGCATCTCCCCCAACCACACGGTATCCAACCCCGATTCTTCGGCCAGGTCCACGAGGTCAAAGGATTCCTTGAAAGCCTCCTCTGGTGTTCCTCCCGGGCGCAATACAAAATCGAGAAATATCCCAAAATCCATACGTTACCCCCTTTCGTGGTCAGATGTGTTCGACCAACGACTGTCGGCAAGTATAGACCTTCATTGAGATGAAGGGAAGCTTTTTGCCAACAATGCTGGAGGAGCCCGAACAAGCGCGAGAAATCTGAAGGCTTTGGAGACTCTTGAGATTATTGGGATTAGGTCTGATAATGGTATGATCCCGAACCAGGAGTGGCGCGGCCATCATCAGCCTATCAGCACAAGGGAGGGGTGCACAATGGACATCACGCGGCGAAATTTCCCTGAAATCGGCCAACCCAGCGGCCCATTCTGCCATGCGGTACGGGCCGGGAACCTGTTGTTTATCTCCGGTGCGACCGCCGGGGGCACTGACGCCGCACATGGGACTGCGGCCCAGCAAGCGGAGGCCATACTGAAGAAACTGTCACATATTCTGGAGGCCGAAGGGGCGACCCTGGCCAACGTGGTCAAGGTCACCGTCTTTCTCACCGACATGGGAGAGCGGGCCGAGATCGCCAAGGTGCGCGAGCAGTATTTCCAGGGTGTTTATCCGGCCAGCACCCTGGTGCAGGTCGCGGCGCTGGCGTCTCCCAATTTGAAACTTGAAATCGAGGCCGTCGCGGCCCTCTGATGCCGGGTTTTCCTATAGGGGCTGGCAACGGGGCCGCGGCGCCCATCACGTCAGTTTCCTTCAACGCTTGGTTCCGACCGCGCTGTGAAACGGGGTGGCGATGAAGAAGGTCCCCTCGGCCTCGCCCTGGGCGACCGCAGACCGCCACTCCGCGGCTTCTTCCGAGCTGAGGGTGGGGAGGATGCTCGCCTGCAAATTTTGTAACCGTGATGCATCGTCGAAGGTGGCCAACTGCGGAAACATTTTGATCTGAGTCAAGCCCGCCCGGTGCATCCGCTGGTACAGGCTGGCTTCATCACATCCACGAGGGTGGCCGCTCTCATCAGCCCACCCCGGGGCTTCCACCTTGGCCTTGAGCTCTGCTCGCAGTGGCAGATTGACCCACCGCGGCATATCATGACCATGCCCGACCACGGCTACACGACCTCCAGGCTTGGCCACCCGGACCATCTCGGGCAGCATCCGGTCGGCGTCGACACGCTGGATGACGGTACTTGACATGGCCACGTCGAAACTGTTGTCGGGGAACGGGAGCGCCTCGGCATTCCCTTCTTGAAACGTAATGAGCTGCTCCAGTCCTTCTTGCCGGGCGAGCGCCCTTGCTTGTCGCAGCATGAAGGGATTGATATCCATACCAACGATGCGGTTCGCCCCACCCGTGCGACGGGCCAGCCAACGATCGAGCACTCCGCTGCCACAGCCCACCTCGAGGAGTACCTCCCCGGGCGCCAGTTGCGCCACTTCGATGAGCTTACCGACCACACCTAGATACCCTGCGCTATGCCCGCGTGCCTCCAGACTGCCAATCATCCCCAATGCCGGACCACTCAGGGTAATCGTGCAGTGTTGTTTGGTGAGCTGGGGCAGCAGGGGCTCCCATTGAGAGGGGGCCACACTCAAGGGCAGCAGCACCAAGGGTGATCCGGTCCCTTGCACCTGGTACGAGATGCCGTCGATCTCGCCCGTGGCCTCGGATAGAGCCACCGCGCGAGTCCGTTGCTGTTGGTCGATGCGAGCCAGGAAGCCGGTCATGGCAGCGCCGATCTCGGCCGTGCGCTCCACCGCAAGATCAGTATACGGCGTGGGACTGACGTAATCTCGAAGGGTGTTCAGCGTCGCCTCCGGCAGGTTCATCACGACCCGTCGAGCCCTCTCGGCTGGTCGGCCCCGTTCACCGACAATCACCAGCAGCCGTGAGGCCAGAGGGCTCAAGAGGTCCGGCTCCATGCCCTGTGGACACACCAGAGTTAAGGAGGCGACGGCCTCCGGATGTTTGGTGGCCATGCCCAGCCAGTCCCCTGGGACACGAGCTGCGATGTGGGCTGGCGCAATGCCCAGGTGTTGAAGGACTTGCATGATACGCTCTTCGATCGAACGTTCCAGTTCTGTCGCCATCCCTTCACCTCATCCGGGTATCAGACGCCGGCGGCGCCGCCCGATTGTATCAAGAGGGTTTCAGGTATATCTGCAATTTAGGCGCGCTGACGCTTATCCGGCCTCTCGGCCAGTTCCTCACGAGTCCCTTGTCTCCTCGACAGATGTTCCTCCTCAAGCCAGGCTTCCCTCACCAACACTCCCTGCGGCGCCACTGTGAAGGGCTCCATATACGCCTGCCTCGTCACGACTCTTGACGTGCGCGGCCCAACGCCGGGTGCACATCAACATGTCGATAGTATCTACCATGTTCCTCATGCCGAGACAATCATGGCGCCTGTGCTGGGGACTCTCTGGCCCTCTGATCGCACCCGCGCTTGACAGTCCGGCTGCCTCTTGATACAAGCAAGCCGTGGTCGTTGCAGTGCAGGTGTCGCTGATAATGCCTTACAAACACTTTGGCGCGTAACCTGACAACAGGAGGTGAACTCATGGCCCAGAAGCTCATCGGTGTGGTGGTCTCGGCACCCGATAGCCCTAGCATTGTCGCTGGTATCGAACACGCCGAACAATTAGGGATTCCGGCGGCGTGGATGACGACCGGCGGGGTCGGACTCGATGCGTTAACGCTGTACGCTGCCGCTGCGGTGCGGACCAGCCGTATTCGACTCGGGACATCGATTATCCCTACATTCCCGCGTCATCCACTGGTCGTGGTCCAGCAAGTCCAGGTGCTGGCTCAGTTGGCTCCCGGTCGTTTTCGCCTCGGCCTGGGTCCCAGCCACCGGCCCAACGTGGAAAGGATGTATGGGTACGACTTCCACGCCCCACTCGGGCATCTGCGTGAATATCTACAGATCGTTAAGACCATCCTACACAGTGGCTCGGTCGATTTCGATGGGCGCTATTATCATGCGCATGCGCAAATCCACACACCGGTGGACGTGCCGGTGATGGCCTCGGCGTTGCAACGCAAGTCGTTCGAGCTGTGCGGAGCGGAAGCCGACGGCGCCATCAGTTGGGTGTGTCCGGGAGTGTATCTCCGCGACGTCGCCCTGCCGGCCATGCGCGCTGGCGCCGAGAAAGCCGGCCGGCCGGTTCCCCCTTTGATGGCACATGCACCCATCTGCGTGCACGACAAGCTCGATGAAGTCCGCGAGGCGGCACGGCAGCAGTTAGCGAACTATGTGCGCTTGCCCTTCTATGTGCAGATGCTGACGGCAGCCGGTTTCCCAGAAGCCTCCCAAGGGGTCTGGAGCGACGCGATGATCGAGGCTGTGGTCCTGGCCGGCGATGAGGCGCGTGTAGCCGAACGGCTCCATGAGCTGTTCAGCTTCGGCGCCGCGGAGATCCTCGTGTCCCCGCTGGCGGCTGGGAGCGACCGCGCGGCATCGTTGGAGCGTACGTTGCGGCTGGTGGCGGAGGTGGGAACAGCAGTGGCCACATGAGGGCGCCAACGCTGCACACGCTCACTCAAGCCAGAAATCGCTTGGCCACACGCGCGGCAAGAGTTTGCCGGGGATATCGCTTTCGATCTCTGCGAGTTGCGATTCTGGAGCGATGACGAAAAAAATTGCTTGCGCAGCTGACTGGAGAGCACGATGATCTGGCCCCAGCGTGACGGTCGCAACGACGCGGGGCACAGCCTCGCGGAGGTGTTGGAGGAGTTGTGGGTCCGTGCGCAGCCGCCGGAGTATTTGCGAGAAGCGCTGCATCCGCTCCGGCGTCAGCCCTTCCCTGAGGTCAATCGCCATGGCCTCCGCTCGTGCCGATGGTGAGAGGGCGGTGCGCGAAAAAGCGAAGGTCTGGGCGAGAGCATAGTCGACGGCAGACGGCTGCGAGGGTTGGGATGCCTCCTCGGCCATGGTGCGAATAAAAGCCAGCGTGGCCCGCACACTGGGGCAGCGATCTGCATAATAGAGGATAGTGCCTTCGCGGGGGCGGACATCCAAGCCATTGCCATAGGCCAGACCCGCCTCCCAGGTCTTTTTATACCAGGTGTGCGGGCCAGTTCCAGCCAGCGATTTACCCGCCAATACTGTGATCACTGCTGATTCGTCGAGGTCTCGATACGTTGGCCCTTTGGCCGTCACCACCACGTTTCCTGTCAAGGAGCCCTCGTAGATGTACCCCACATAGGCGGGATGGCCGATCGCCAGCTCCGGATAACGGCTTTGAAGTCGCGGCCACACGACAGGCGTCCTGTCGACACGGGGAGCTTTCATGTCCCGGAGTGGAAACGACCGCAGCAGCGATTCAATGTGCGGGCGGGCCTCCTGGAGAAGGCGTCGGTCACCCATCAGCCACAGCCGCAGGCGCGACCGGTTGATGATGAGCGCCTGGAGCTCGCGCATCTCCTGGATGGCTTGGGCTGGCCCCACCTGAAGATCGGCGAGCGCTTCCGCACTCAGACGCTGTAAACCCTCCCATACGAGTGCAGGCGGCCATGCCTGGAGCTGACCTCGCCAATAGTCGACGAGCTGCCCTCGCAATCCCGTCTCCTGTATGTCCGCCAGCATTGGCGCCATCTCCATGACCGAGACCGTTCGCAGGGACGCCAGAAGCCGGGTGGCAAACACCTGTAATTCCTGCAGCGTCTCCGTTGGGACTGGCCCGGCAAACTGCCAGGCAAGGCGATGCAAGTGATGAGCGCGTGTCGGTGGCGCCATGAGGCTGAGATATAGATGATTGTCCTGAAAGCGGAAGGCCTGCGCCAGCGTTTCGATCCACTCTTCCTCCGGACGCTGGGTCAGGGTGCGCTCGATGCTGAGATGCTGTTGGAGGAGATCAGCGATCCGCGACAGGTTGTCGGGACGTAGCGCATTGGCTTGTGTAACGCTCTGCACAGACTCGAGCGCGGCGCTGAATTCCTTCAGACCCACTCCCGAGGCTGTGATCATCAGCTCATAGCGATTGGCTTCGGGAGTGGCACTGTAGCGGGTCTCCAGGCGATAGAGATGGCGCTGTATGTGCTCTTCAAACGTGCGATACGGCGTCACCCCCTCCCCCTCCTGCACACCGGTCGAGCGCAGCAGACCTGGCAGCAGTGGTAAGTACCGGTAAAGACGTCGTGGCACGACCTGGAGATCGAATGCGAGGCCGATCTCCGTCAGGGCCGCACCTTCGACATAACTGGCCACCGCCGGCACCCCTGCGATTGTCAGTTGAGCATACGACAGCGTGTCGTCAAAGGTGCGCGGCGGGTGCATGGTGAAGGTGGGCAGCGCCATCAGCTGAGTCGTCCCCGAGCGCTGCGCCTGCTGATCGGACTGATCGGCTTCAAACCTCCGCAGCGCCTCCTGGTCGTCAGCACTGTCGTAGCGCTGCTGGATGGTGGCGAGGGCGGTGGCCAGGCGTGCTTGTCGCTCCTGCTCCAGTTGTTGCAGCAGAACGGGAGAGGGGATTGCGGCAGTTCCATACGGTATTTCAAGGAGTCCCCCCCGTTCGATCACACCGCGCCAGATGTTGGTGCCGGACTCGATCTCCGCCCCCAGCCGAGACCAATAGGGCTGCCAGTCCAGCGGCCGACGCCCTGGCGGCTCTTGGTCTAACAACTCTAGATGCTCGATCCACGCGGCTTCGAGGCGTCGCTGGCCGAAGCCTGGCGGACTGGCGTGCCATACGGTCAGGGCCCGTCGGCGGGCGGTAAGATAGGCGATGATCTGGCGGTTGAGCGCCAGCAACTCGCCGGACCCGTCAGGATAGCTGGCGATCTCGCGAAGCCTGGCCTGTACATGGCTGCGGAGATCTTCGAGGCGTTCGGTGGTGATGCGATCGCCGGGGATGCCTTCAATCCAGACCAGACTTACCGGCCATGCCGGATCATAGGTGGGCAGGAGCGCACTGTCCACTCCGGTCGCCCCGAGATCGATGTCCCGCGTCTGGCGGTCGACGAGCCTGCGATAAAGTATCGACTGGGGTCCCTGCCCGAGGGCCGCTAGCAAGGCCTCGAGGCGCAGACGATCATCGAGAGAGGGCAGATGGACGGGAGGCCACCCGAACACAATCGGTGCCGGGTCGGTGGCATCCTTGCTGGGCCGTGGCACGAGCCGCAACTCCCGGCGCCCGGCTGGCAGGATGCGAGGGTGGGGTGTGACGACGGTCTCACGTGCCGCGTTAGACTCGATGTGGTGGAAAGCGAAGAGAAGCCTTTCGAGCGCGGTAAGCACCTGCTCAGGGGATTGCTGGCGATCCATGACGATCACCAGAGGCGTGCTAGGTCCCAGAACATAGTGCTGACGATGGAACCGGCGTATCTCCTGCGGTGTGAGGCGGCGGATGGCATCCGGCGTCCCGCCAGCTTGAAACGTCAGCGGATGGTCTGGCCCCAACGCCAACTTCAACAGGGCGTACCAGGAGTCGTACATCCCCTGCTGGCTGTGCATCTCGGTATAAACCGTGCCCTGTTCGGTCAGCCAGCGCGTACCCGTTTGCGGCTCGGTGGCGACGCCGATCTGGTACACCTCCTGTTGTGCCTCGGCATCGCTGAAATCGGGATGAAAGAGGGCTTCCAGCAGCTGCCTCAACACTTCATAGAAGGATGTCGTACCACTGCCAGCGTAGAAATGATACCAGGTGTACCGCTCGGCCGTGCCCGCCGTTATGCTACCCAGGCGCATGTCGGCCAGCGTCTGGAGGGCGCGCCCCGTGGTACCTTTGCCGAGTAGGAGATGCTCCAACGCATGGGCCGCTCCATGGTCTGCATCGGGATAGGTGCGGATCATCATCGCCGCTTGCGGAGCCGTATCCATCCACAGGAAGTGCAGCGGGAGGCCAGTGGCTAGGTGGGTCAATCGCAGACCTACGACCTGCTCGGTATGATTTGTGTAGTGCGCGACGACCTGAAATCCCGCGATCAGCTGCCCGATATGGAATAGCGCTGGAGGCGTCTTGCCCGCTCGGAAGAGCTGTCCGCTGGCCTGTTGCCCCCAAGTCTCAGTCGACAGGCCGATGATGGACAGCAGCAGGCTCATCACCGAGATCCATGCCGTCATACGCCTGCCATCGCTTTGTACGAGTGCAGCGGGCGCATATCAGTCCACACTCCTTTGATATATGCCATGCAGGCGGCTGCCGTGTCAGGCGTGCTGACAGCCTTCCAGCCGAGCAGGTTCTTTCGGTTCGCAGGCCAGCTCGAGTACTGTTCTTCATGATTGACCACGGTCTTGGAGATCGTGGTGTCTTCCTGTTCGACTCGATTCACGATGTGGTACTCCATTGCCAGCAGGTGAGATGCCAGCCCTGGCCCTCCACCGCCAAGGCCGCGACATAGCCCGGCCCAGGCGTGAGAGCCTGTAAAGACCAGCGCAGGGCTTCCCGTGGATCGCTACGCGTGGCCAGGAGCGCCGCTGGCTCCCCGGGGGCCAGTGACACGTCAAACTGGTCCAGCGGCAGCGACAGCCCCTCCCCGTGGGCTTTGATATATGCCTCCTTCCGCGTCCAGCAGTTGAAGAACGCCCGATGCTTCATCTCTGCAGGGAGGGCGCGGAGGTTGGCGAGCTCCTGGGCGGAGAAGAAGTGTTCGGCGATCTCCTCACCGCGGATTTCCCTGCCCAGGTATTCGATATCGACGCCGACCTCCCGGCCACACGTGACGGCAAACAGGGCCATCTCGTGGGAATGGGAGACGTTGAAGCGCACCCCCGCGGCATCAAAGTCATTGGCCAGGGCTGGCTTGCCGTAGGCACTATAGCGAAATCCCAGTTCAGACGGTGGCACACCCAGATAACAACCGAGGATGTCTCTGAGCACCCCCCGGGCGACGGTAAAGCGCCGGCGGTCTCGTGGGAAGTGAAAGCGGGCGGCCCGCTGTAATTCATCAGCAGAGAGGCTGTATTGCAGCCGCTCGACACACGATGCAACCGGGTCGAGGCAGGCACGCCAGACATGCACCTCAGCGCTCGACAGCGTCAGCGCTGCTGGTGAAGGGCACCAGAGATGATCGAGGCTCGTCATGTCCGTTAACCTCCGCTGATCGTACCATACTTTTCAAGCCATCCTGCTTGCATCGACCTGCGATACGCAATTCAGAGTTGGCTATTCCTCCAGAGACCACCATGTACTATCGTACCAGGAAAATCAAGCCTTTTGGCGAGGTGACGTCACATGGCATCGCATGAAAGGTTGGCAAATGTCGCCCATGTTGCCGCCACGTAATGCACAACCGAAAGAGGAGGTGAGCAGCGATGGATGTGGGTGTCAATGGATGCATCGCGATTGCGCTCACACCTCTTCCGTCAAGGCTCTTGACAACCTCCGCGGAAGGGCTTTTAGGGAAGCGCCAGCGTCTGTCAGCGTATGTGCGCCGGTTTTATGATAGACGACTCTCCGCGGAGCAGCTCTCGGTTGGGGATAGTGAAGGACCTACAAGCCCTTTCGCTAGGGATGATGCCTCTCGGGAGGATTGAGCCGCCGCTGGCGGGTCTCTAAAACCCTCTCCAGGGCCAGGCGGAGTTGGTCCTCAAAAAAGGGCTTCGAGAGATACCCCGCCGGCACCGTGCGCCAGATGTGCTCCAGGGTCTCTATCGAGGTGTATCCCGACATGAAAATCACGGGAATCTCGAACTGCGCCCAGATCTGCTGAGCGGCCTCGATGCCATCCATGGGGCCGCGCAAGCGGACGTCCATCAGCACGAGGTCAGGCTGGAGTCGTTGGGCGTGATCTATCGCCTCCTCGCCAGAGGCGGCGATACCCACGACCGCATGTCCTATCCGACTCAGTCACCGGCGAAGGTCAAAGCCCACGAGCCGTTCATCCTCGACGATCAGAATCCGCATCGGAGTCATCATGTACCCCCCACCCATACGGACTACGCCCCTCAGGGAACGCATGCCCTTGTACATCTATCACACTGTTTTGCTGTTGAACTGCAATCTAGGACCTACGGGAGGGAGGCAGCGATACACGACCGTAAGCTCCAACACCGCATCAGGACAGACATGAGGGTCCCAAAAAGCATTTACCAAACACACGGGAATCGGCACTTTTCCCGCTTAATTTTAGGCGCTAGAGCCCCTGAAATCAAGCAACATGGATGAGAAGTGCCAGAGCACAAGCGCAAAACGGAACTTGCTAGGCCCTGAGGGCCGTTTATCGCATGTTCCGTCCCCTAAGTCCATCTATCAGAAGTTGACGACAAGAGATTTCCCTATACCGTGCCCTACGGTCAGCCCCGCATGAATATGACCGCTTTCTTCGCGCTCCCCCATAAGGGGCGACATGGTGGGGTGGCACGCGCACAACAACAAGCCTAGAGAAACCGCACTCTGTCTCTAACTGGTAGTGGACCATTTGCCCCCGGCACCTGTGCTCACAAGGATTGAGCAGATCCTGGAGGCCATAAGACAGCCCTGTGCCCTCTTACCGCATGGCGTGACGTCAGCATGTCCGGGTTGACCTGGCATGGTATCCGTGTGAAGCAGACCCAGGACTTCTTAGAGGGTCTCAACCGCAAAGTTGGCATCGTGCCCCTCTTCCGCTACGGAACCCTCCGCTACGGGCTTGCTGAGTAGACACGGCCCGGAGTCTCTTCCCAGGATGTCGACGTCCGATGGAAGGCCAGCTTGCGCTCGTAGCTGCTACAGGCTCATAAGACATCCCTTGCCTGCTGCTTAGGGCTCGAACCCTTCATGACGGTAAAACTGGAGCAACGCTTGGGGGATGAGCCCGCGAACCACCTCAGCTCTCGCGATCAGTACTCTCAGCCAATGGCCGGCGGGAAAGAGGGCCTGGGCCTGTTCCGCGGTCACCCATTGATACGTGCAATGCTCGTCACTCAGTCGCATGCTCGTTGCACCGGGGATAGAGCAGCCGTAATGCACACCAACGATTTCATTCTCGGGGAGCGCGTCACCGTGATAGAAATGCGTCGTCCCGAGGATAAACTCGACGTGCACGTCCAGACCCAGCTCTTCGAAGGCTTCCCTCCGCACCGCTTGCACAAAGCTCTCGCCTTGCTCAAGTCGACCGGTGACACACTCCCACTGCCCGGCAGCGAAGTCCTTTGCTACAGACCGCTGAAGCAAGAGGTACTTGCCATCCGTCTGCCTCCAGACGAGCACGCCAACCATTGCGAGAAATCGGCCTACAGCCATTAGAGTACCTTGATCTGCAGCACTGCCTAACTGACCGCGGGATGCCCGGCCTTTTAGGATGACGCTCTCCTCTCCACCCTGCACACCACAAGCGCAGATCGTGTCCACTGGGCGACCATGCAGGGCGGGACAGGACCCAGTCTTCAGTGATCCGCAGGGTAATGAGTGGCTAGGCAGCGTTTTCGCAGATGGCCCCTCAAGTTAATCGCTTCTCAAAACAGACGCTGAACTGATCGTCCGCATACTCTCCGAAGCGTGGAATCTCGCTGTAGCCAGCAGATCTGTAGAGCCCGATCGCCTCGGGCTGGCGAGTGCCGGTCTCAAGCCGCAGAGTCGAATACCCGCGTTCCTGAGCTGTGGATTCGAGCGCCATGAGAATTTGCCGCGCGATGCCACGGCCTCGGAACTCCGGAAGCACGAACATCCGTTTGACCTCTCCGACGCCGGGCTCAAGATAGCGGAGAGCTCCGCAGCCAACCGCTTGACCGTCAACGCTGGCAACAAGGAACGTGAGATTCGGATCGGCAACGGCCTGCGGGTGCAGGCCGTGAATCGCTATGGCAGGGTAGCGCTGAAGGAGGTCTTCGTCGAGACGCTGGATGAGGCGGCGGCCATCGTCAGAGTCAGGGCGATCGGAACGGATGACAATTTCTTGTAGGTAGTCCATGGGACATTCTCTTGAGCGCTGCCTTACAGGGCGCAAGGTCAGCGGACCCCCTTATGCCGGGCGGCAGTCTCGCCGACACAAGCTAACGATCGTTTGGAAGCTCATTCTAGCATGATGAGCCTCATTGTGAGTTGGTCCAACAGAAAATTTGTATCATGCATATCACATATGTCAGAGCACCTTCGGCGCCCATCGCGCACAGAATAAAGCGAGGCCGGACGGGTCGTCGCCCCCGAGGTCACCGCCGATGATGACCGTCGTAGTCCATAGTAGGGAGATCTGGTGCTGGTGCGATGATCACGCAAGGGCTTGAATAAATTAGGAAGTTCTTCGGTATGCGCTGCTTAGAGCCGGCGATATGGTACAATAAGCGCACCACTGGCGGCAACATGAGACTGCTGAAGGAGGAGGACGCATAGCGATGACGACAAGCACCGAACCCTGGACTGAAGAGATCGTCGAGGTGGCCGGCACCAGGCTTCAGCTCGTCAAGGGTGGCAGCGGCGCGCCATTGTTGATCCTGCATGATGAGCTGGGACATCCAGGCTGGCTGCACTTTCACGAGGCCCTGGCTCAGCAGCATACCCTCTATATTCCATTCCATCCCGGCTTTGGGAGGTTGGAGGGACTGGACTGGATCACGAACATGCGGGATATGGCTGGTTGGTATCTCGATGCCCTGGATGACCTGGGGTTGGGGCCGGTGCCTGCGATTGGCCTTTCGCTCGGCGGATGGCTGGCGGCCGAGATGGCCACGATGTGTCCAGGGCAGTTCAAACAGTTGGTGCTGGTCGGTGCCATGGGAATTCGGCCGCCCTCTGGGCAAATCTATGACATGTTCCTGGAGGTGGCGAAGCAATATCTGACGGTCGGCTATTTCAACTCCGCCAACACGCCAGAGTTTCAGAAAATCTGTCCCGACACCCCCACACCCGAGCAAGCTGAAGCCTGGGAGATGGCGCGCGAGGAAGCCTGCCGTCTGGGTTGGCGGCCCTATATGCATTATCCTTCGTTGCCGCCTCTGCTCCGCCGGCTCCGGAAGCTCCCGACGCTCATCGTCTGGGGACGGCAAGACGCCATCGTCCCCCTGAGCGCCGCTGAGGTCTATCATACCTCGATTCCGGGCTCGCAGCTGGTCGTGCTGGACAACTGTGGGCATCATCCGGAGATTGAACAAGCCGACGAGTTCGTGCGGCATGTGCAGGCATTTCTGTCATAGGAGAACGCCATGTTCATCGGATACTTCACCGAGCGGCCGTATCAGGACCCGAAGTCGGGCTACTTTGGCGCCACCGGCAAGCCGATCATGGACCTGGCCGTCAGCAACGACATGTATGACCCGGAGCTGGGGGCGGAGCTGTATAACCGCTATCTCGATGAAAAAATCTACGCCGAGGAAATGGGCTTCGATGGGCTGATGCTCAATGAACACCATGGCACGCCCTTCTGTATGGGGGGCGCCATGAACGTGGAAGCGTCCATTCTGGCGCGCATCACCCACAGGGCCAAGATCGTGCTGCTGGGGAATATCATCCCCATCTGGGACGATCCGCTATGGCTAGTGGAGCAACTGGCGATGATCGATCTGATCTCCCGCGGCCGTCTAGTATCGGGGTGGGTACGTGGCACCGGTCGCGAGAGCGTGGCGCACAATGCCCCACCGCACTACAACTGGGAGCGCTTCCAGGAGGCCCATGAGTTCATCGTCAAGGCCTGGACGACCTCAGGTCCCTTCCGCTGGGAGGGCAAGCATTATCACTTCCGGCATGTCAATCCCTGGGTGAAGCCCTATCAAAAACCCCATCCGCCCATCTGGCTGCCGGGCGTGGTGAGCCGTGATTCGCTGCTCTGGGCCGCCAAAGAACGTATCCCCTACATCATGCTCGCCACCGAGATGGAACCCACCAAGCAGGCGTTTCAACTCTATCATGATACCGCCAAAGAACTTGGCTATGAGTCGGGTCCGCAGAACATCGGCTACCTGTGGAAGGTGCACGTCGATGAAACGGAGGAGCTGGCTGAGCAGGCCGGACGAAAATATGTCCAGGGACCGAGCAATCCCTTCCTGGCGGGCAATGAGGGCACCTTCAACCCGGCGCTCGCAACCCTGCCGGGGTTGACGTCGCGCACTAGGGTGCTCCCCACACAGGTAGTGGCGACGCGTGCTCGCGGGGGAGCAGCGGGGGTCCTGGGCCGACCCTACGAACAGCAGATCGCCGACTATACGATCATCTCCGGCACGCCGAAGACGGTCCTGCCCAAGATCCGACATGTCCTGGAGTACATCCGCCCCGGCAGCATCTTTTTCTGGGACGGTGACGGTGCCATGACGCATGACGACGCGATGCGCAGTCTGCGGCTCATGGGGGAGGAGGTCATCCCGGCGATACGCGACATGGCACAGGAGCTTGAGCTACCTGGCCCCTTTGAGGTGGACCCCGCCACCGGCACGCGTCTCGAGGCCGCCCCCGTCACCGCCCAGAATGCCGACAGCGGGTCTGGGAATGGAGCGCCGGAGATCAAAGCGTAGAGCATGTTTTGCACCCCCTTGGACTCTGTGTTCCCTCGCCCACAGGGCGAGGGAGAAATAGCCAAAGGTATGACAATGGTCCAATCGAACACCCCAGACCTGACCACTGACGTGCTCGTGATCGGCGGCGGCCCAGGCGGCAGCACCGCCGCCACCCTGCTGGCGCGCAAGGGTCACCAAGTAGTGCTGCTGGAACGAGCCCGTTTTCCGCGCCATCACATTGGCGAATCGCTCCTCCCCTCCAGTATGCCAGTGCTAGAGGAGCTTGGTGTCCTGCCTGCCCTTCAGCAGGCGGGATTCCTGCTCAAATGGGGTGCTACCATGGTTTGGGGTCGAGAAAAGACGCCTTGGAGCTGGTATTTTCGCGAGACGAACCGGAAGTATCCGCACACCTACCAGGTCTGGCGCCCACACTTCGATCAGTTACTCCTGGACAATAGTCGCGCTCATGGCGTTGAGGTGCGAGAAGGCCATGCCGTTCGTGAAGTCGTCTTCGAAGATGGCCGGGCCGTGGGAGTCCGCTTCACGACCGATGACAGCGTCGAGCGTATGGCCCGCGCCCGCTTCATCGTCGACGCCAGCGGCCAGAGTGCGCTGCTGGGTCGCCAGCTTGACCTGCGTCGTTGGGATCCGTCATTTCAGAATCTCGCCGTCTATGGCTATTTCGCCGGGGCTGAGCGTCTGCCCGCTCCAGATGAGACGAATCTCCTGGTCGAATCCTATCCGCATGGTTGGTTCTGGAACATTCCCCTGCACAATGGCTGGATGAGTGTGGGAGCGGTGGTGGACAGTCAAACCGGCCAGGAGGGGATGCGCCACAGCAGTCCGCAGCGCTTCCTCATCGAGCAAATCACCGCGGCACCGTACACACGGCAGATGCTACAGGAAGCGAATTTGGCCTATGGCCCTTTCGTCCTTAAAGACTGGTCCTACGTCTCCGACGAGGTGGTGGGCAATGGCTATATCCTAGTGGGGGATGCGGCCTGCTTTGTCGACCCCCTGTTCTCGTCCGGTGTGCATCTGGCGCTGATGGCCGGCGTGTTGGGCGCGGCATATGTCACGACGGCGTTGAAAGACCCGAGCATGCGCGACGCCGCTGGACGTGTCTACAAAGATTTGTACTACAGGGAATACAGTCATTTTCACGACATGGCCACGTTGTTTTACTCCAGCAACCGTACCATCGACTCCTATTTTTGGGAAGCGCGGCGCTTGCTTGGGAATGGCAATCTTTCGCCACGACAGGCGTTCCTGCACGCGGTCGCGGGCCAACCGCCACGCAGCTATGAGCGTGTGGTGTTGGAACATGGCGAGGCGCCAGCCGAGTTCGTGCACAGCGTGCAGCTGGTGGAATCCGAGCGGGTGGCGCGCCGTGCCCAACTAGCTACGATCCTGAATCAGGCGGACATGCAGCGCACAACGCTCTATCGCCTGGTGCCACGCCTGGACGCAGGAGTCAAAGTAGAGCGCCAGCCCATCTTGGCCGAGGGCGAGTTTGTCTGGGGGGATGTCCTGCGTACGGCCGGATATCCAGAAGGCATCCCCTGTAGCGGTCTGGTCGCGAGGTTGGTATGCCTCATCGACGGCGACACCCCGGTCGGGGCATTGGTGGCCAAATTAGGTGACGGGCGAGAGGCGAGTGAACGCGCGCTGATCGAGCGCAATGTCCTGGCAACCTTGCAGATTCTCTACGTCGACGGGACCATCGCCGATTTGCGGGGGTGGTAAAACCACGTAACCGTGCGAGCACTACTATTACAATGGTGTCCCGCCAGGCCGTCATTCAAGCCCCAAGCGGTCCGGCGGGAATCTGCACGCGAAGATCATCCGGGATAGCTTGGACCTTGATTCGATGATTCGAGGTGGTGCCGAGCCCCCACACAAACTCTCTGATCGTCAAGTCGCTCGAACCACCGGTGTAGTGCAGCGCTAGCTGTTCATAGATATTCGATGATAGGGTGAACTCATTGGCGTGGATCACGAGGATCCGGCCCGAGTACACAGGCAAGAATCCATGCGCACGGACGCGGGCATAAAAGCTGCCACATGACTCAACCATCACCTGGCGGTTTGTGAGGTCCGCATCCGAAAAGGCATTGGCGAAGGGCTGGTCCCACACGGCGAGGCATCGCTCGTGACAGCTGTTTCCTCTCCAGAAAATGTGAGGTGATGCACGGTGAATGCACGAGCGCGTTAAATTCTGGGGGGTAAGAGCCTTCGGTAGTGTCCCTCAACTGCCTTGATGAGATAGCCTGATGACCCTGTATGACCGTATCCTCAACGGACTGCTTATACCGTGCTCCGGGAGGATACGATGGACTGGGAGACGCTCTATTGTCCGAATCGCTGCTGTCGATTTTATGGAGACCCTCTTCCGCACAGCCGGCTGGTCAAACATGGCTCCAGTCATGGCCAGCCACAGGCGTGGTGTCGGGCTTGTGGGCAGAGCGTGACGGTGCGGGACGGGACGGCGTACTGGGACTTGACTGCCGAGCCTGCGGTCTTCGCGATGGCGATCCGGGCCTTGGCCGAAGGCAATTCGCGGCGGAGCACCGCCCGGATTGTGCACATTGACAAGGATACGGCCTGGGACTGGTTGGACCGGGCGGCTCAGCATGGTCGGAAGGTCTTGCTGTATCTGTGGCGGGCCTTGCCCGTCACCGAATGCCAACTCGATGAGTGGTGGAGCTTGGTCCATACCACGGAGTCCCACCTGGCCATGGCCAAGCGGGGGTGCGAAACCTATGGCGATGCGTGGATTTGGATGGCCTTTGCGCCGGTCTGGCGGCTGGTGCTGGCCTTGGTGGTCGGCAAACGCACCCAGGAGAGTGCGCACCTGGTGCGGCACCGCGTCGCGCACGTCAGCGCTCAGCGGCTTCCGTTGTTCACCAGCGACCAGTGGCCCGAGTACCGCACCGCCCTGCTGCACGTCTATGGGCAGTGGGTGCAACCGGCTCGCCACGGGAATCGCGGGCGTTTCCCCGAGCCGCGACGAGTCCCGCCGCCGGATTTGCTCTCTGCCCAGGTCGTCAAACACCGCCGCCGAGGACACGTCGGGGGGGTGACGACCAAGGCCATCTTTGGCAAGCCCGACGCCATCGCCGTCCGCTTGGCGGCGCTGCCCACCAGCACAACCGTCAACACCAGCTCTGTGGAGCGAGAGAACCTGACGTGGCGCCAGCACAACAGGCGACTGACGCGCCAGACCAATGGCTTTAGCAAGGAGGTGACCTGGCTGGAAAAACAACTCTGGCTGTCCTTGGAGTATGATCATCTAGTGCGGCCCCACGAGCGCTTGCGGCGGCGCCTGCGGGCCCCTGAATCCACCCGAGGCCAGGGATCGAAACGGCACTGGAAGCCAGTGACGCCAGCGATGGCGGCTGGGATCACAGATCATGTCTGGACGACCCAAGAACTCCTGTCCTATCGGGTCCCGGCTGCCGTTCTGGACAAGCGACAGGGATTCGACCACTTGTTTCAACCAATCAAGGACATCCGTCAAGGCAGTTGAGGGACACTACCCAGGATTGCAGTTTCCGATATTTCCAGGCATCCTTCACCACCGCCACACATCGGCCCTCGGCATGCGCCTCCAGGCCCTCCAAGGTTTCAACGAACGTCATCTCCCTCTGCCTCCACGCGCTCCCGACGTAGGCGATGCGACTCCACATCTGGATATATCCGTAGCGAGACACGACTTTCCGCTTTACCTCACACCGAGCGAAGCTCTCCAGGCGGTCACGAAGCTCCTGGGGTGCAACACGATCATGTTCGTCGAGGCGCGGGATCGAAGGTTTGCCGCCCAAGGCCTGGTGCCCCCTGACATAATTGCGGTAGTACCCGTACGCGGGCAGATCCTGGCGGAGGGGTTCCAACATCCACGCATCGTAGTGCCGATAACAGTCTTGCATGTCGTCTCGCAACGCGTGTTCCAGTTTGCCGTTGGTCTGCGGGTGATAGACCGCGGAGTGGATGAGGCGGATCCCCACGTTCTGACAACACGCCACCAGGAGCCTTCCCTTGAATGGTGGCCTGTTGTCGAAGAGCACGGCCTTGGGAACCACCCGCCATTGCCGCATGGAAGCGATGACGGCGCGCCCGGTCGGTCGCATGTCTGGGGCCAGGAGTAGAGCGCAAAAGACATAGCCCGGGACTCATCGTCCATCAACGTCACTTGGTAGGCCGTGCGATCCAGAGCTGGGAGGGTCACCTTCTCCAGGAAGTCCCCATGCCAGAGACTGTGCGGGTGGTGTCGTGCATAGAAGCGCCACACCGGGGGCGGTGGAGGTGGAAAGATCGCCGCGTCGATCGTGCGCTTGAGACGCTTGAGTGTGGCGGGACTGATCTGGAGGGCCTGTGCATTCCGACGATCCCAGGCTATGCGTTCAGGGCCACGGTGCCATTTTTCCTGAATCATCTGTGCTGCGCGCGCTTTGGCCGCGGCCGACAATCTCCGGCGAGGTACAGCAGGTGGTGCACGTTTGGGAACGTGCGCCATGCCGTGGCGCTCGCACACCCGCTGAATGGTACGAGGACTTGGGGTATCTGGGCCCAGCCGTTGGCGTACTTGGTAGGAACTCAGGGTCGGATGACGCTGACAAAAGGCCACCACTCTCTCCTCTGGGTGAGGGGCGAGACGATTGTACGGTCGCTTCGGCCGGCGGGGATGATCTCTCAGGGCTTCACGCGTCGCCGCGAGCGCACGCGCACGGAACTTGTAGAGATCACTGCGACCAATCCGGTACTGTGTCGACACCTTGATCACCGGTTCCCCCCGGCACAAGGCCAGGCCCCCCTGCAGGCGACGCTCGTGCTTCAGCGGGACCGCGTGGCGGTCATTGCTCATCGAAAATGTCGCACCTCCGAGCTCGGACATCGGGTATACTGGATTTCGCAGAACGCCTCAAGCGCGAAATGGCCGCCGGTTTTTGACGCGAAATTAGGCCTCCAGTATCCTCAAAATGGGGATTTATGCGTACTACATCCGCGAACGCGAAATCATCGCCCAGCCTCTTGCCGGTCATTGCGGCCACGAAGAAGCTCTGGCGTCAATACCACCTCACCTACGATCAGGCGCACTACGTGGTCAAGGCAGTGCGGCGGGCCTTGGCTATCGAACGGCCGAAGATGCGCACGCGCGTGGTCGCGCGGCTCTCCCGAGAAGACGAGCGCAAGCTCATCACGCATGCGTATCGGGTGCAGGGCACGCGAGGACTGCTCCTCAAGAGGCTATTCCAGACCGGCGCGCGCGTCTCGGAATTTGTGAACATCAAAGCCGATGACGTGTTCTTTGAGGAGCAGATGATCCTCATCTCGAAAGCCAAGGGCGGGAAGAGCTGGTACGTCCCTATCCTCCCATAGCTGGCTCAGGAACTCAGAACGCAATTAGCAAATCGTGCAATTGGATATCTCTTCGAGACCGTGCAGCATACGCACTACTCGCCCCGGCGCATTCAGCAGATCATCAAGGAGACCGCAGCAGATGCGCAGATCACCAAGCGGTTCTACCCCCACCTCCTGCGCCACTCAGTGGCGACCACGCTTCCGGAACGGGGCATGCCCCTTGAGCAGATCCAGAAATTCCTGGGCCATTCCAAACTGGAGATGACCCAGATCTATGCCGAGTCATCAGCCGAAGTGATCAAAGAGAGCTATCAGCGGGCGTTGGCCGGGTGAGCAAGGGCGTGTGTGAGGAGAGGATCGACGTCTCACACCTCTCGACCAAAAGCTTGGAGTTGAGAGCAGCATACAAGATGGGATGCATCACCATGCCCCACATTCACGAATTGATGGACTTTACCGTCGAAGCGTTTGTGGTCCACAACAACCGTGTCCTGTTGATTTATCATACGCAGCTCCACAAGTGGCTTCCGTTGGGAGGCCACATTGAACTTGACGAAGATCCGGAACAGGCGCTGTTTCGGGAAATCAAAGAAGAAAGCGGGCTTGAGGTCGACATCTTGAGTCAGAAGCCGGCACAGCAGTTCAACGGCAGGAAATTTTTATACCCACCCGTCTATCTGGATGTCCATCCGATTACCCCCACGCATCACCATATCGGGCTCGTGTACTTTGCCACAGCGGCATCGGATCAGGTGACGTTGGCCGCGGATGAGCATGAGGCGATCCGATGGTTCTCGGAGGCTGAGCTTCAGGACCCCGCATTCGGCATTCAGCCAGATGTCCTGTTCTATGCGTGTGACGTCTTGCGTCGTGCGGCAGAGGCACAACCATAATGACAGTGGTTTTCGTATGGCTCTGAGGGCAGCCCTGCGGTGACGCCACACTTCTGACGGGAGACCACCTGTTCGCGAATGGCTATCACACCGTGACAGTGACCCTATATCAGAGAGGAGATAACCGAGCACGAAAAGCCGCGTGTGCCTTTTCGTCTTGATCACTTGCAAACCGAGAGTGGCGGTGTATGTCGGGTCATTGTCCGCGAATGGCTGTCGCATATCGACAGTGACCCAGCACGCAGGTGAGGCGCCTCAGGAGATTCGCGCCATCGGGTAAGGTCGGCTTCATTCCCCACAGGCGGAAAGGTAATTATGACGAGGTTTGCATTGCGCTCTACAGGTGGGGGGAATGCCGGCACGGCGGCGAACGCCGTGGGCGCGGATTGCTACAAGACATATGTGAACGCGATCACTGACGAGTTCGTGTAGCGACATCACAACCTCCGCTCTTCGCGACCCCACTCTCTTGCATGGCCACCGCGTTCCCCAGTGCTTCCACCTGCTGGGCGTGGGGGGCATGCATCGAGATACCGTGGCGCTGGTGGGTTCGCGGTTTCTGGGCTGCATGCAACCTCGGGCCCAAGACCGTTAGGTGATCTCGAATGGCCAGAAGTACGTGGCTTTGCCGTCGAGGTGTGTCAGGATGGGCTTGCCGCCGCAGCGCCTGGAGTGCGCGCTCTTCCGAGAGTTCATGCTGACGTGCGCGCATGAACAGGACGTCGAGATACAGATCATACATGACGGTATACTCCTTGCCGGCCCAGTAGCACTGAAGCTGCAACCAGACATCATCGAGGATATCATGAGTCATCAGTTTTTCTGTTTTTCCATTCCGCATCTCTTGCTGGAGAGTTAACGGAACCATCGCGACGCCAGGCAAAGGGTGCACGTCAACAAAAACGCTGTGATGACGCAAGTCACCAGGGAGGCCAGGCCGATGTCGAGACCTAGCCAGCGCATGCGGATGAGCCATACCGGCCAGTTGACCGTCGTGAAGAACGGGTCGCAGAGGCGAGCCTGATGCTCCGGCGGGATCCCGATGCCTTCATTTTCGACGGCGAGGAACACGCAGCACCCTGCCGGTTCAAAGCGAGTGGAGACCATAACCCTGCGTCCTGGAACGGGCAGTGCCTTGAGGGCATTGACGACGAGATTGACGACGATTTGCTCCACATGCTGGCTCTCGCCCTGCACCGGTGGGATGTCCGCAGCCAGGTCGACGTGGAAGTGCGCCTTCTTTCGCCGGATTAGCGGTGTGAGCAAGCGCAGCGCGCGTTGTACCGCCTCGTTCAGGACGAAGGTCTCCGAGAGCCCAGGGGTGCGGGGCCGTGCAAAATCCCTGAGGTCCTCGACGATCCGCTCGATCCGCAGCGCCTCGTCGTGCATGTACTGCACTAGGGCCGGTAGGGTCTCGCGCATCTCCTCGTACAGTAATCCTGCTAACAGAAAATCGCCGCGCCCCCGCTGGTAGGCATCCAGAATCCCCAGGGCATCGTGCCAGGCGTCTGCCACCATCCCAGCGTTCATCAGGACGAGCTGATTAGGATTGTTGATCTCGTGGGCGACGCCGGAAACCAGCGTACCCAGGGCCGTCATCTTGTTGACCTGAATGAGCTGGAGTTCCTGTTGCCGGGTTTGCTCTTCCAGGCGTTTGCGCGCTGTGAGGTCGCGAATGATGCCTGTCACATAGCAGCCCTGGGTTGTGGACCATGTGGAAAGCGACAGCTCGAGTGGAAATTCGCTCCCATCTTTGCGCACCCCGGCCCATTCGACGGTCATGCCGGTAAGCTGCGCGTGGCCAGTGGCCGCCCACCGTGCGAAGGCCTTCGTGTGGGCCTCAAGGTAGCGGTCGGGAATGAGCCGGCTGAGCGGCGTGCCGAGCACCTCATCGGCCTCATAGCCGAAGATCGCGGTTGCCCCGGCGTTCCAGGAAACAATAGCTCCGGTCCGGTCAGCCGAAATGATCGCCGCGCTGGCCGTCTCCGTAATGGCGCGAAACCGTTCCTCGCCGGTCCGCAGGGCCAGTTCCGCCTGCTGGCGTTCGGCCATTTCCCGGCGCAAGTCGGCGTTGGCTAGGCTCAAGTCACTGGCGCGTGCCCGCAGCCGGGCGAACAGCACAAGGAGGTCCCCCAACAGGGCAACGGCGACGAAGTAGAGGAGCCAGCGAAAGATTTGAGCGCGCGCGTCAATCTGGCCGTAGTACTGGAGTGTCGCTTCCCGCAGCGCCTGGGTGTGTGTCATCGTCGGCGCAGCCATAAGCTGACGCAGCAGTGCATCCACCTGGGGGAGCACGTCGACGATGAGTTGACGATGGGCAACCAACACGGGGAGGTCCGACTGGAGCGGCAGGACTGATGGGAGGCGATTCATGATGGCCACGATTTCCTCGCCTATGAGGGGATCGGGCGTCTGCAGAAACCGCAGTAGCCCATGCGATAAGGCGCCGACCTCGACCGCCACTGTCTCATACCCAGCGGCCTCTGCCTCACTGCGGAGGGCCTGGCCGACATGGAGGAGATACATCAGAGAGTTCCGCAGCAGCGCGTTGTCGGTGCTGAAGTGCTCGATCAGGGTAAGCTTTTGCCGCAGGGCAACATCGAGGGCTTCCAAATGCTGGCCGAGGACCTTTGCGGCCTCGCCTGAGGCGTGTTGGCTGCCCTGCCGCAGGGTCTCTAAGGCCTGGGATAGGCCGCGGCTGGCCTGTACCAGGGGGTCATGATGGGGAAGCAACTCAGCGCGAGCCAGTAATACGTCGCGAGTGAGCCTCGCATCGTAGAGTTCAACCGCATGGAGTGCCCCATGCAGACGTGCCCGCAACAGCAGGTCGGGACTCCGACTCTGGAGCAACAGGTACGTGAGTACGAGGAGGCCGGCGACGAATGGCAGTCGCTTCCACCCCGAGCCCATCACCGGGCCTCTTCTGCATGATCTGCAAGAGACCGGCCCCTATAGTCCCCCGTCAGGGTGTGCAGAAATTGCACGATCAAGCGGATCTCTGCACTAGTGAGCGTCCGTCCCAGCTGCACCCCGCCATAGTCTCCACTGCATCCTCGAGCGTGCGGGCTCGTCCGTCATGAAAATAGGGCGCGGTCAATGCGATGTTCCGCAGGCTTGGCACACGGAACACCCCGCGGTCACGGGGGAGCCCCGTGACGCGAAAGCATCCCGGGTCATCCGCGGCGCCGGGGCGGACTGGGCCAACCATATCTGGGAAAACGCCGCACTTCTGAAACAGGTTACCGCCGGTATTCACCCCCTGATGGCATGCTATACAGCCATAGGCTTTAAAGAGCTGGTAGCCACGCTGTTCCTCGGTGCTCAGCGCCTGCTCTTGACCTCGAAGGTATTGATCGAGCCTGGCATTAGGGGTAATGAGGGACCGCTCGTAGGTGGCCAGAGCGCCCAAGATGTTCGCCGGCGTCAGCCCATTCGGGTAGGCGGCTTTGAAGGTAGCGCTGTAGTTTGGATCTGCCCGAAGTTTCCCCAGGACCTCGGGCCAGGTGGTACGCATCACCGCTGGGTTGAGCAACACCCGTTCGGCTTGCGCCTCTAGGGTGGGGACGGCCCCATCCCAATGGTAGGCAAAGTTGAACACGACATTGAAAACCGTGGGCGTATTGCGTGGAATGGGAGTGTCATTGGCACTCACGGCTTGGGGAGGCCCGTCGGCACCCCCAAGGGCAAGCCGGTGGCATGTGGCGCAGGCGCCCGTGTTCTGACCGGAAACCGAACGTCCTGGAACAGCTGCTCTCCCAGTGCCGCCCGAGCTGGATCCACCGCGAGTGTCAGCGGCAGGGGCACCAAGGGTTCTTGCAGCTCAGGCGAAGCCTCGGTCGTTGGGTGCGACGGCCTACCTGCCCACTCTGTCCCAAGTGCCCATAGCAGGCTGAGTGCAACGACGACGTGCAACGTAAAGCTTTGCAGGTGCACTTTGTAGCGACAGCCGTGTACTCAAGAATTCGTCATCGGAGGCTACTCCCATCATCGCTATAAGCGTCTGCTCGATCAGCCCGCTCGTCGTCTGATGGGGCATGTCCAGATCGTGCCGGGCGCCCATACCATGGTAGCTGGGTTGATTTTCCTCTGCACTCCGCTCCGAGGTGGATTCAGGCCATGATGGTGTATTGAGCAATGAACATGCCAATATGCTAGGCACGTGTATGGCCCTGTTTGTACGCGATGCGTGCCCATGAAACATCTCTGCCTGTCTCAAATTGACACAAAGTAAACAATGTCCTTCTCTCACTCTGAGAATATCTGTGCCACGGAAAGCCGCTGTGCGTTGGACACGCGGAGTCGGCAGCTAGAGCCCTGTTAGAGATGGAGGTAACCCCAATCGCCCGCCACCGCAAGCCAGTATCGGTAGCACACAACTCACGTGGCATGTTCTCCTTGGTCATCAACTCTATACGTCTTGACAACACCTAAGTGTAGGGATAGAGTCATTGTTCGTCCTACGAACCATTCGTGGGGAGAACAACCCTGGGCATCTCGGCACGCGAGACCTAGGGCGGCAGCACCGACGTGCGAGGAGGGTTGATGAAGGCACAGGCGGCCACGGTGATCATCCCAGATGGATGCGCACGCGAGGTGATGAAGACGGTTTCCTTTCACGCACGCCCCAGCGAATCCCTCACCGGTGGACAGTTCTGCAGCAGCATCGAGCGCCACTGAGAACCTTGGATGGGACGGTGAATTGCAGAGCCCTGAATAGCTGTCCGGCCATTGACAGGCGTGAGAAGCCGTACTATTGTCGCCTCACGAGTACCAGAGTGCCTTTGACATTGGCCCACTTCCTGATCCTTTCAAGAGCCGGCCAGGGTGAGTGCAGATTCGCTATAGCGGAAAGCCTGTAGTAATGGCGGTGTGTGCCATGCTTCGCTCACCAACAGAGGAGATCACCGATGCCTGAGTTAACTGAGCTCACGGCTTCTGAGGCAGCTCAACAGGTGCGACAGCGTGAATTATCTCCCGTGACGCTGGCCGAATGCCTGCTGCAGCACATCGATCGTTTGGAGCCAAGGGTGCAAGCATGGGTGACACTTGATCGCTCAGGCGCCCTGGCCACCGCCCAACAATTGGCAGCGGAGGCGCAACGGGGCAGCATACGCGGGCCGTTGCATGGCGTGCCCATTGGCATTAAGGATATCTACTGGACGGCGGGTCTCAAGACCACCTGTGGCTCACGCATCTTCACCGAGCACGTTCCGAGCTACGATGCGACGACGGTGGCTCGCCTCAAGCAGGCGGGGGCGATTATTCTCGGCAAGACGGTGACCACGGAGTTCGCCACCGCGGACCCTGGTCCAACACGCAACCCCTGGAATCTTGAGCATACGCCCGGCGGCTCGAGCAGTGGCTCGGCAGCGGGAGTGGCAGCGCGCATGGTGCCGGCGGCACTGGGTTCGCAGACCGGCGGCTCCATTCAGCGACCAGCCGCTTTTTGTGGCGTGTTCGGGCTCAAGCCTACGCATGGCCGGGTCAGCACGTACGGGGTGTTCCCAGTGAGCTGGTGTTTGGACCACGCGGGACCGCTAGCGCGCACCGTCACCGATGTGGCGTTGGTGTTGCAGGTCCTGGCTGGTCATGATCCGCTGGACGCCTCATCGAGCCGCGCCCCGGTGCCTGATTACGTTCAGGCCGTGCAGCGCGCCGATCGTCCTCCCAGACTCGGGCTGGTGCGGCAGTTTTATCTGGAGCGCGCCGATCCTGAGCTACGTGCCCATACCGAAGGGATCACGGAGCAGCTAGCACGTGCCGGAGCAGTCGTCGAAGAGGTGAAACTTCCCGACAGCTTCAGCGCGGTGCTGTCGGCACATCGAACCATCATGCATGTGGAGGCGGCCGCGGTCCACGCGGAACTGTTTCGCCAACATGCAGACCTGTATCGTCCGAGACTACGCGCCACGATCGAGACTGGCACCCTGATCCCGAGTATCTATTACCTCCAGGCGCAGCGCATCCGTCGTCAGTTCAGGCAGGACATGGGGCAGCTCTTCCAGCGCGTCGATTTTCTCTTGGCTCCTGCCGCGACCGGCCCCGCCCCACGTGGTCTGACATCGACTGGTGACGCATCGTTTAACTCCCCGTCAAGTTTTTCCGGGTTGCCGGCCATTACCATTCCGTCCGGACTCAGTGCGGCGGGACTGCCGTTGGCCATTCAATTCATGGGACCGGCCTTTGCCGAGGATCGTCTACTCGCCGCTGCCCGCTGGTGTGAAGGGACGCTGAACATCGATTTGAAGCCGCTAATCGCTGGCTGAACATGGCTGACACATCCGCCGCATGGATATCGTCAATACCGTTGAGGAGAGCTCTGGTCGGCTCGGCCTGTGGTCAGCCGCGGCCGACGAAAGGCATCTTGGTCGCCATCACCGTCATGAATAGGACGTTGGCCTCCAGCGGTAGACTCGCCATATAGAGCACGGCCTGTGCCACATGCTGCACGTCCATCACCGGTTCAGCGGCAATGGTGCCATTCGGTTGCGGCACGCCCTGAGGCATTCTAGCCGTGGCCTCAGTCAAGGCATTGCCGATGTCGATCTGCCCACAGGCGATGTCGTACTTCCGGCCGTCCAGCGCCGTAGACTTGGTCAGACCTGAGATAGCATGCTTGGTGGCGGTGTAGGGGGCGGAGTTGGGCCGTGGTGCAGACGCGGATATCGACCCGTTATTGATGATGCGCCCCCCACGAGGGTCCTGGCTCTTCATGATCTTGAACGCTTCCTGGGTGCACAAGAACGGACCGGTGAGGTTGGTCTCCACCACCGCTTGCCACTGCTCGTAGCTGAGGTCTTCGAGCAGCCCCCCCGCCGCGATGCCGGCGTTATTGAACAGCACGTCGAGCCGGCCGAAGGTCTCCTTGGTCTTGGCGAACATGGCGCGCACAGCGGCTGGATCACGCACGTCAGTCGGCACGACCAGCGCCTGTTTCTCCGACACCCCTGCCTCGCTCACCGCCTGCACTAACCGCTCCTGGCGTCGCCCGGCTAGCGTCACGCGATATCCCTCTTGCAAGAATGCCATCGCTACTGCCTTGCCGATGCCGCTGCCGGCGCCGGTGACGAGGGCCACTTTCCCTTGTGCATTCATGTATTCATCTCTCCTTGCGCTCACGTGCCTACTTTCAACGGATTCGCCAACGCTTTCAGCATGGCGAGGGTCGAGAGATACGCCAGTTTTCCCGTGCGCGGGTTAGTCTCGCTGGGTTCATTTTCAAGATGGATGCTGAAGCGGCCAAACTCGCCGTCGACCTCGATGTCATGCACATTGCGCGTCCCACTGGGATCGACGAAAATGCGGATGAGAGTTCGATCGGCACCGATCCCCGCCAGGCTCAGTGCCGCAGAGATGTTGACATTGGCCGGAAAGGCGCGGCAGGCCTTGCGCGCACTGCCCTCAAAGATTTGCGTTGCCTCCGTGAAGCTGTCGAGATCGATCTGATGTTCAACGACAAATGGTGACCCCGCCAGCGCTTTCGGGGGTTTGCGAGTGGTCATGGTAACGGCTGTGATATGACCGATAGCGGCGCCTTTAAGGCCGTCGAGCCCGACGATCGCGCCCGATGGAACATAAATGTGACTGCCCGTCTGTCGCGCCAGCTCCATCCAGTCATCGTGATCCAACAGTGCCCCGACACTTAATACCATCAGATCTTTGCCCTGGCGCAAGGTACAGGGGGCAATCGTGTTGAGGGCCTCCTGGGTGGCCGCCTCGATCACTAGGTCGCTGCGAGCAACCAGCTCGTCAAGTGGTAGCAACGGGGGCTGGTGGCACAGTTTCCGAAGAAAGGGCCTGGCTCGTTCGTGGTGACGTGTGGTGACCGCCACCAATTGCACCTCGACATCTCCCCGATCGATGGCCTGACAAAGGGTGCGGCCAATAGTCCCGAGGCCTACGATTCCCACCCGCGTCTTCATTCCTTCTCCAGAGGGCTCTATACGCGCCTCGTTCGGTGCTAGCGTAGCCAATTCATCACATCGATCAGAATCGACTGGCTCATCATTATAGACAGATGAAGCCTAGATTCGACGCCATACCGCCAACAGAGGCGCCAGGTGCATTATTGTTCAAGATCGTATCCTACTTCAGGCATCAGGGGGAAAATAAAGTGATGCAGACCGAAGATAAAATGGCAGATACCTTAGATCAGCATGAATCGGCCCAATCATCATCGCAACAGGACGACGACAAGAAACCACGATCTGGCGCCGACCAGCTCAGACTACTCGGGATGCCGTGGGGTGTCAAGGAAAAGACGAGGGATGGTGGCATTGTATTCGCCCCTGACCGTTTCCGTCATATGCTGGGCCAACCTCTCGATCTCTGCCCTCCTATGGGCTCTGGCACACATGTGCTTGGGTCATACGTGCAGAGCGTGGTGCCGAAAGGCTTGACTTTTCGTTCATATGGGCGGGGGCTAGAAGTACGCGGAGGCAAGCGCTATGGACGCAGGCGGCATGGATGCCAGAATGTTCAGCCTGTTCGTGACGGGAGGAGCCGGCTTCTACTGATTCTTGTCGGAGTACTGGCGTTACTGCTCCAGTGTATATGATGATCCTTGTTACACACTCTTGTGAAGCTCTGTGATATGATTGCTGTGTCTCTCTGCCTTATACCATGCCCATCGTCCGTTGATGGGAGGAAACGTTTCCGTCCATATAGCCTACGGGAATCGTGCAGACATAATCAATCTGTTTAGATGTCAATAGATCCTCAACCTCTCGAAGATGAAGACCGTCTTGAACATTCCGAACCGTTGAATTGTCAGGACTGTGTAGATCTGAACATCTCCCTGATGTACCGGTAGCCTCCTCCGGTGAAACGTCCCTGAATCATTTCAAATAGTTAACATTGAAGGCCCCTGAAGGCCTATTTCTTGTTAAAGGACAATCGCACCGGGAGGACAGGCGGCTGAGCCCGTGGTATTTGGCGGTCACCTCCAGCTGCATCGTTGAAGCATAACACCAGGAGCGAGTGTGGTCACAGCAGAATGATCCACATCATGAGCTAGCATTACACGCTGGGCTGGATCGTTGGGAACTGGCCACGCTCCACTCGCACCGGTACGTATACTTAATTCTATGACTGCGCCTGACACGATGACTCGGGTGTGGAGGGACAGGGCGATGCAAGAGAGCTATGATGTTGTCGTGATCGGTTCCGGCTTCGGCGGCGCAATCACCGCGTGCCGGTTAGCCCAGGCTGGCCGCTCCGTCTGTCTCCTCGAGCGAGGTCGACGCTGGGGGAAAGCTGACTTTCCTCGGACGATCGGGGAGCTTCGACACGCTTTCTGGAACGAGAGGGATCGGGGGTTCCTCGACTACCACAGCTTCCAAACTATCGACGTGCTTCAGGCGAGCGGAGTGGGTGGCGGCTCTTTGGTCTACTTCAACGTTCAGATCGAAGCCCCCGAGCGGACCTTTCAGCGCGGCTGGCCCAAAGAGGTGTCACGCCAGGTCCTCAACCCCTATTATGGCTTGGTCCAGGATATGCTCGATGCCGTCCCGCTGGATCCTCCCCAGGGCCGCAAACTGCCGCCTCGCACCACAGCCCTCCGTGAGGCTGCCCAAGCGACCGGAAGACAGGCTGACCTGGTGAAGATTGCCGTCTACACCGGTCCAGACCGCCTGAATCCCCATGGTGGAGTATCCCAGAGCGCCTGTGTATACTGCGGGAATTGCATGATTGGCTGTCACGTGCATGCCAAGAATACCCTCGATCTCAACTATATCCCCTTCGCTGAGCGTCACGGGGCTCGCGTCTTTCCATTGCATGAGGTGGAGAGGATCGAATCGATCGGCACTGGATACCGCGTGACCTATCATAATCTGGAGACAGACGATCGTGGGACGGTCGAGAGCGCGCGGGTGGTGATTGCTGCCGGAACCCTGGGATCCACCGAGTTGTTGCTGCGTTGCCGGGATGACCATAAGACCCTCCCCCGCTTGAGCCCGATGCTCGGCCATCACTTCTCAGGCAACGGCGACTTTATTTTCGCTGGCACGCGCCAAACCCCGCGGGACATCAATCCCAGCGAAGGACCGAGCATCACGGCCGGCGTCGACTTTTCGACCGACGACTACACGATCTTCATCGAAGATCTCGGCTACCCCGAGCCCATCCTCTGGTACCTTGAAGGGGCGATTCCTAATGTTGAGCGGACGATCAGCGTCCTCCAGTTTATCAAGACCTATGTCTTGCGAACCCTCGGTTTTGGGCGGTCTACTCCGCTTGGAGGCATCGCCCCAGAGCTGCTCCAGGGCGATCTCACGACCAGGTTCCTTCCCTACCTCGGGATCGGGACCGACGCCGCCGACGGCCAAATTCGCCTTCAGCATGGGAAGGTCGACATCGCCTGGAACATACGAGGGAGCCGCGAAATGTTCCGGCAGATGGAGAACGCCCTTAAAGCCCTCAGCCGTGGGATCGGCGGAAAATATCAGCCCAGTCCCCTGTGGCTCTGGCCTTTCCGAAAACTCCTGACAGCACATCCCTTGGGTGGCTGTCCCATGGGGAATGATCCCGAGGCAAGCGTCGTGAAGCATACCGGTGAGGTTTGGGGCTATGACGGCCTGTACGTGATAGATGGCTCAATTGTCCCTACAGCCATAGGAGTGAACCCCTCGATGACAATCGGGGCCTTGGCCGAACGTGCCTCCTTCTGGATGATCTATGGTCGGGAAATGAGCGCAGGTGACCCACAGACCCCCTGTAATCGGTGATTTGGCTGTTGGCGCCAACAAAGGATGTAGCCGCCGTCCTATACAGGCTGTCCCCACCCCCACGTTCCTGGTGGCGGTGTGACCTGAGCCAGTGCCCTCACAACCGGTCCGTGCTATATTATCAGGCCTAGCGCATTCCTCGTGGCTGAGCACACCATAGGGCAGAAGGGGTTCCGCATGATGGCGATTCGTCCGATGACAGCCGATGACATTCCACAGGTGGAGCACATCACTGACGCAGCCGCCTCCTGGCTGAAGCAGGATCGCGAGACCGAGCTAAACCCACTTGCGAGCCGTTTGATCGCTGGCCGGTTTCAGAAGGAGCCGGACGGCTGCTTTGTCGCCGAGGATCAGCCCCACGGCGTGATCGGAGCGGTGCTATCGATTGCTTGGGGGAGTGTCGCATGGCTCGGACCACTGGTGGTGCATCCCGAGTTCCCGGGAAAAGGCGTTGAGCACCAACTCCTGCAGGCAGTGCTGGAGTATTGGGAGCCGATGACGCTCTCCGTGCAAGGCCTGGAGGCCGATCCAGCGCTCCCGGCTGAGATCGAATTCTACGCCTCCTTCGGTTTCCGCCCGCAATTCCTCACCGCCACACTCATCGGAGCCGTCGATCCCGATGCACCACGAGAACCCATCCGCCAACGCTCCCCAAGCTTCGAATTGAATCGCTTGTCACAGCTCACTGGCACCCTGGAGGAGACCATGTTGGCTAATTGCCGCCGCATCTCCGAACGCCATTATCCGGGGTTGGATTACAGCAAGGAGTTACAGAGTGTCACAGATCTGCACCGTGGTGATACCCTATTGCTAGGAGTGGGGGAGCGGCTCTATGGCTTTGCCGTTTGCCATGCAGCGTCCGGCAGCGAGGCAGATGCGGACAGTTGCTATGTCAAGGCCCTGCTCATCGATCCAGCCATTGACGACCAGGAGACACTGCTGGCATTGGTTGAAGCGTGCGAAGGATATGCCCGGACGCAGCAGCTGAAAACGGTGCGGCTTGGGATCAATCTCGCCTGTTGGGAGGGCTATCAGGCGGTGGCCGCACGTGGATACCAGATGCGACAATTGCGGCTGCGAATGGTACGACCGATAGACGATCTGCTCAGCGATCCCTCGCCGTTTCACTTCAACGATTGGCGTTGAGGAGCGGGTCGATGCTACTTCTTCACCCTGCCCTGCTAGCGCTTCCGATGGAAGAACCAATCGCCACGTATAAGGTTCGCCTAGATGGTGGTGGCGAGGGCGAGGCGTGGAGGTGCGTTACTGGACCAGGAGGAAGTCCGTCACCACTTCGACGAACTCATCGTCTTTCTCAAATGGCAGCATATGGCTGGCCCCCGTAAACAGGGTCAGACGTGCCCTCTGGATGCGTTTGAGGAATGCCTCGCCATAGATCGGCGGCACTAACCGATCGGAGGCCCCCCAGAGCAGCAGGGTGGGGGCGGCGATCCGATGGATGCGCTTCTTCAGTCCTTTATCGGGGATGGGCCAGAGAAATTTCCCCGCCGCGCTGAGGTTCTTGGTGCGCTCCAGCACCGCTTCCAGTTGCGCCTCAGAGTCGGAAGGCAACGTCATCAGCTCTTTGGCGATGGCAGAGCCAGGGTCATGGAACATTGCCGACGCCAGTTCCTCCGGCGTGACAGCGAAGAAGTCCAGCACCGGATGGTCGTCCAACCACAGGCCGACGGGAGCAATGAGCACCAGCTTGCTCGCCACATCCGGCACGATGGCGGCCACCTCGGCGGCGATCATGCCACCGAACGAATGACCCATGAGGTATGGTTGATCCAGCCCCATCGCTGCGATGAATTCAGTGTAGTACAGGGCCAGGTCGACGACATCGTCCAGGTGTTCCAACCCCTCTGACCGCCCAAATCCCGGATGATCTGGCACGATGACGCGGAAACTGCGGGCCAGGCTTTCCAGAAATGGAGGCCAGCCCCGTAGGCCGCTAGCGCCGTAGAGGAAAAGCAAGGGGTCACCCTCGCCCTCGATACGTACAAAGGTTTGGAATAATCCGTTCCGGATCGAGACCAGGCTTTCGATCATAGAATCTCTTTCTTCTTTGTCGATATCTCCGCTGACAGCGTGCCTGATCTAAAGGCGGGAGCGCTTGAGCAGGGCAACCAGCCCGCTTGCTAGCGCTTTGCTGGCTGTAGAAGATGTACCGATGATAAACCCCAGGATGAAAGCGGCCAGAACGCCCTCCTTGGGATAGTTCCTCACCCAAGACAAGGCCTGGCCTCCCGTCGCGGCCGCGCGCAAACGCGCCTTGGCGTCCTCCGGATTCAACGGCTGAGTCGCCTTGCGCTCCATACCAATCCTCCCGACACGAGCAGGGTAACCACGCCTGTGATCAGGGTGGCCGTGGGCGGGCTCAAAAAGATGGCCAGATAGAGGTAGAGTGCCCGAAGGATCAGCCCGACACCCACCAACATCAAGATCCCGGCTGTCCCCAGGAGCGCCAAGCTCAGGCCGAGGCGGAACGACCCCGAACGCAACGCCCTGGCCTCGGCCTCAAGGAGTTCCAAGAGGGCAATGATCAGCTCGGCCAGGCCTCTCAAGACCTACCTCCGCTGCAGGAATTTGCCCACCAGGAGTCCTAGCCCAAATGCTGCGAGAAGGCTGACCAGTGGTCTATCCGTCAACAGCTGTTCGACAGACTCAACCGTCTTCAGTCCTTGTTCTCCAGTCTCGTTGAGTGTCTCGCGCAATCCCCGCCCAAGGTTCCGAGCCTCGGTCCTGACCCTATTTCTAGCGGTGCTGACCTCGCTCCTCCCCGTATCGATGAGTTTTTGTGTCAGCTCGGCGATGTCCGAGCGGAGTTTTGCGAGATCTTCCTTCACTGCATCCAAATCCTTTTGCAGATCACGTTCTGCCATGAGCCTTACCTCCATTCACGACGCTTTTCTTCTGGCCTGCGCCCAGACGAATGTTCTCGCCTGTCATCTTTCACCCCTCCGGCAGCAGAAAGTCAAAATCGCAGCCGCGATGGGCCTGCAGCACATGGTCAAGGAACAGTTTACCATAGCCACGCACATACGCGGGCGGCGGGGGCTGCCACTGCATGCGGCGGGCATTCAGCTCATGGTCAGGGACGTGCAGTTCGAGACGACGATCGGCTACATCGAGTTCGATCTCATCGCCACTTTGCACCAGTCCAAGCGGGCCGCCCAGGGCCGCCTCCGGCGACACGTGTAGAACAACCGTGCCGAACGCGGTGCCGCTCATGCGGGCATCCGAAATCCGCACCATGTCCCGCACCCCGTGGGCCAGCAGCTTTTTGGGAATAGGCAAATAGCCCGCCTCGGGCATCCCTGGGCCGCCGATCGGCCCGGCGTTTTGCAGCACCATCACGTCATCGGGACCGATGTCGAGGGCTGGGTCATCGACGCGCGCCGCCAGATCTTCCAGGGATGCGAACACCACGGCACGTCCCCGGTGTTGCAGCAGGTGTTGGGAGGCCGCTGATTGCTTGATCACCGCGCCGCTGGGCGCCAGATTCCCGTGCACGATGGCGAGCCCCCCCTCCGCCTTGAAGGGTTTTTCGAGGCTGGCGATGACCTCACGAAAGCGCTCAGCAGGCTGGGTCGCCTGCAGATTCTCACCGATCGTCTTGCCGGTCACCGTCAAGCAGTCGCAATTCAACAAAGGTGCCAACTCTTTCATCACGGCGGGGACCCCACCGGCTTCATAGAGTTCTTCCATATGGAATTGTCCCGAGGGGCGCACGCTGGCCAACAATGGCGTGTCTCGGCTGAACTGATCAAAGCGCTCCAGAGGGAGGGCAACCCCAGTGCGACCTGCCACGGCCGTCAAGTGGATCACCGCATTGGTCGAGCCCCCCACCGCCATCAGCATGCGAATGGCATTGTCAAAGGCCTTGGGGCGCAGGATACGTGAAGGTTTGAGGTTCTCCCGCACCATCCCGACGATGCGGCGTCCGCTCGCTTCCGCCATACGCAAGCGATCCGATAAGGGGGCAGGGATCGCCGCACACCCTGGCAGTGCCATCCCTAGGGCTTCGGTGAGGCTGGCCATGGTGCTGGCGGTGCCCATCACCATGCAATGGCCTGTGCTGGGACAGAGAGCGCCCTCGATCACATCCAGTTCTTCACGAGACAGCGTATCGGCGCGGTACTCCACCCAGAAGCGCCGGCAGTCAGTGCAGGCCCCGAGATGTTGATGGTCGTACCGTCCGCTCAGCATAGGGCCAGCGGTGACGACAATGGCTGGCACATCAGCGCTGGCGGCCCCCATCAGTTGCGCCGGCAAAGTCTTATCACACCCACCGAGCAACACGACGCCGTCGATGGGCTGCGCCCGGATCATCTCCTCAGTATCCATGGCCATGAGATTTCTGAGCAGCATACTGGTCGGACTCAAGAATGTCTCACCCAGCGAGATGGTGGGAAATTCGAGAGGGAGACCTCCCGCCTGCCACACCCCGCGTTTCACCGCTTCCGCAACCTCGCGCAGATGGCGATGGCAGGAATTCAGCTCACTCCAAGTGTTGCAGATGCCGATGACCGGCTTCTCGAGGTCTTCATTGCTGAGACCCATCCCCTTGCAGAAGGCCCGCCGGATAAAGGTGCTGAAGCCGTCGTCACCATATGACGTGAGCCCCCTCCGAATTCCTTCCACCGCCATCGCGTGATCTCCTTCTTGCCAAAATCGCTGGCGTTGCAATTGTATCGTGTTGGGGGGGGGCTGGGTGGGGGTGAAGTCGCACCTCGTCGGCATTAGGCCGTGGGCTCCCCTGGGCGCACAAAGATGGGTGGGCCCTGTAGCAACATCTCCTCCCAAGTATGGATATGGTCCGGGGGAACCTCCCCCTCAAGTTTGCACTGTCAAAACGTCGCCGCCTGTTCGAAGAATGGCACGTCGACGCGCGACACGCCGTCGCGGCGGGCGGCATCGACCACCTTCTGAATGACCATCTGCCGCACGAACGGAATCGGGATACGTTTGACGCGATGGACGACCTCATCCGTGCAGCGCACGGCAGTGCCCTCAAGATAAGGGCCGTCCGCAGCGTTCACCGCAGGTGGATGCTCACACGTTTCCGGGACGAGTTGCTGGAGTCGCAGCGCCACAAAGTCGGTCACCCAATGCTTTAGGCCTTCGATAGCCTCCGGTGCCGGCTCTGCAGGCCGGTTTTCAAGCTTGCGGGCGATGTCTAGCAGCAAGCTCTCAAGGCGATCCAGACGGTTCTCCACCGCCGCCAGGCGTTGTGCGACATCTTCCACAAAGGCCCCCTTTCCGTGGACTTGCCTTTGATAATGGGTGGACGCCACGACCCTCTATGTGTCTGTGGCAGCGCATGATCGGTTGTAGCTGGCGCCTACACACTGACGATAGATAATGATCGCTGTGACTTATAACCGAATCCACCGGCTGCTGTCAATGCGCCCCGTCACCTAGCGTTGAACCACCATAAACCTGGATTCCCAACGGTCCAGTGTGCCATTCATCTCCACGCCGATCACCACCTCATAGCGTCCAGGCGCTGCCGACTCTGGTAACTTAATGGGCAACGTGCTCCAATACGTGCCATCCTGGCGCTGGACGTCTACCACCAGATTGCCGACGAGTTCCCCCTGGTAGTAGATGTGCCGGATTTCACGGACGCGCATGGGCTCTGTACCCCCCCTGGAAACGATAGCATATTGGACATTGACATTGACGGTTTCCCCCGGACGAATCGACTGTGGATTGAGACTGACTTCTTCGATGCGCACCACATTGCCCTTCTCTTCAGTGTACGCCAACGCTTCAGCCGTGGCCGCGCGCGGCCGCTCCTGTCGATCGAGCAGGTGGCCTATGACTCCCCCTGCCAACACCCCGGCCAGACCGCCGACGAGCGCCCCAGTGCCGCCGCTGGCCAGGCCACCGATGAGCGCCCCACCGGCTCCTCCCGCTCCCGCTCCTACAGCTGTCTTCGGGTTATCCTTAATCGCCCGTTCGATCGATTCGCACCCGTTCAAGAACGCCATGCCTCCGACGAGCAACAGCACGCTCGCCATCTGTTTCAGAGGCTTTCCGTCAGTATCTCTCATTCCAAACTCCTCCATGCGTGATGGCGATGAGGCCGGTGTGCTGCTGGTGTCATCATGTGTATGACCCTTATGCGTTGAGGCGAGGTAAAGCGTGGCAGAGACCTCACGTCGTGCGGATCAGTCCAATATGCCATCGGTTTGACACCTCTGCAACTCTGCTGTAGCATGCCGGAGCTATGGCGCGCAGCGGCATGGTATGAGGCAGCCCGCGCCATGGGTGACCGCGAGCAAGGCCGCCCGTGGGTCATACCGAGTGGGAACCACCGCGAGGGCATACACCATTGAATGAATCGCGTGCGCTCCGTCGGCGACGAACCAGCCTAAGCCTCCTGCTATGGGTGCAACTGGGTGCGCTCCTCGGGTTCAGCGCCTTATTATTTATCAGCTATCAGCTGTACCAGCTGTTCGAACCCTTCTTAGCTCCAATTGCCTGGGCGATCATCCTGCGCTTTGCGTTTCAGCCCGCTCACCAGCTACTGCGACAACGTCTGCAAAACCGGCCCACTCTGGTAGCCTTGTTGGCCACCGGAGTGGTCATGCTCGCGGTGGCCATACCTGTAGCGGCGATCTCAAGCATCCTGACGCACGAAGCTGCAGGCGCCGTTGAGCAGGTGACACGTTTCCTTCAGACCGGAGGGCTCGAGCGCTGGGGCGAGCAATTGCGCGAGCTGGCATGGATTCCCCTATGGAGATGGCTGAGTCCGTGGCTGGACACGACGGCGATTGACCTGCGGGGTATCATCCTGCGCGCCGTGAATACCGGTGCCAACGTCCTCGTCGAACAAATGACCGTGGGGGCGGCGAATCTTTTCGTCATTGCCCTCAAGTTCATTCTCATGCTGCTCACCCTATTTTTCGTTTTCCGCGATGGCGAGGCATTCTACCATTGGATGCGCACCACGCTTCCATTCGCTCCTGCGCAGCAGGAGCGAATCTTTACGCGGCTAGGGCAGACGGTCAATGCCATTACCTATGGCATCGGCATTACCGCCGCGGTCCAGGGAGTCTTAGCCGGCCTCTTATACTGGATTCTCGGGGTGCCATTTCCGGCTTTTTGGGGGTTGCTAACCGCCGTCGTGGCGCCTATCCCCATTGGGGGGACGGGGCTGGTCTGGGGGCCGGCGGGTGTGTATCTCATCTTGGCGGAATCGTTGGTGCGCGGGGTCATTCTGTTGGCCTGTGGAGCGTTGATGGTGAGCACCATCGATAATGTGCTGAAGACGTACCTGATCAGTGGACGGACGCAGCTGCCGCCGTTGATTCTCTTCTTTGCCCTTCTGGGTGGAATTAGGGCATATGGCGTCCTAGGGGTCTTCGTCGGGCCGTTACTGCTGGCACTGGTCATCGATGGGGTGGCGCTCTACCGCGACATCAGCGCCGAACGTCGACCCATGAAAGCTCCGTCGCCTTGACCGCCCGGCGAATCTTACGCGCTGTCGTGAGCTGCATGAGCGTCATCCGAAACTCCTTCCTTCAGTGTACACCCTCTATGACGCCCGGTTGGTTACCAGCAGCGGCACCAGCAAGAATAGCATCGCCAGGACCAAGCGTGCTCAACACTATGGGCCTCCAGCAAGCACCATGGGTGATGGAGCAGTTTAAGGCAGCAGACTTTCAAATAGGCGATCAGGTCGGTAAGCCACAGGCAGGAAGTCGAGCCAGAGAAGCTCAGGTATACTGGTCGGGAAGATCGTTTTCGAACAACACTGTATCTCCCACCCCCACGATGGTGGGCAGGACGATGGTGGCGCCCTTGAGGTCGCGGACGACGCGGATCTTCTCGGGGGGGAAGCTCTTAGCCTGTAGCCCTGCCACTAATGGTTTCGTCCGCTCCACCCCGACGAGCACGACATAGTCGCACACCTCGGCGGCCTTTGCCCCTAACTCTTCATTCAGGTGCGTCTCCAGCGGCCCCAATTCGATCATTCCTGGGGTGACCAGGATACGTTGCCCGGCGGTGAAGCTGCCGAGTACCTCCAAAGCCTCCGTGGCGCCGATCGGGTTGGAATTGTAGGAATCATCGATGACCGTCACGCCGCTGCCATTGTCGAGGAGCTGCAAGCGGTGCGGCACTGGGGGGAGCTCCTGAATCGCCTGCGCCAGATCCGTAAGGGGGATGCCAATGGCCAAGGCCGCGCAGGATGCCCCGAGGATATTTAGGACATTGTGGTGTCCGAGGAGAATCGTCCGGACATTGACGCGCCTGCCATCCTGGCCCGCTATGGTAAACGACAAGCCCTCGGGCCCCATGGCGATGTTCTCCGCCCAGAGGTCAAGGATCCGCCCTGTCGTCTCCAGGCCATAACGCATAACGTGCACATGGGTGGTGCGGTCCGCGAGCGCGCGACAGCGCGGATCATCGTTGTTGAAAATCGCCGCGCCAGAGGCCGGCAGCGCTTCGATGAGCTCGTACTTCGTGGCCTGGATGTTGTCGATGGTCTTAAAGCGCTCCAAATGCTGCGGCCCGATGGCCGTTAGGATACCGATGATGGGATGCACAAAATCGCTCAGTTCCTTGATGTCCCCCCGACGATAAGCCCCCATTTCGGCGATGAACACCTCGGTATTGGGTTCCAAACTTTCGTTGATCACCCGACAAACGCCCATCATGGTGTTATAGCTCAAGGGCGTCTTGAGCACTCTACGATGGCTGGCGAGTAGATGCTCCAGGAGATACTTCGTCGAGGTCTTACCGTAACTCCCTGTAATGCCGATCACCAGTGGCTGCACGGCACGCAAGCGATTCTGGGCACGCCGCAGGTAGGTCCGATTAATGGCGTTCTGCACGGGTGATAGGATGAGGTTGGTCAGCACGGTCGTCAGCGGGCTCAACTGGATCACCGCCAGCGCCGCTAGCACGATTACCAGCACCGCGTGCGTGCTCAAAGCTGTCGAAAGGTCTGACTGCAGACGGGATAGTGCTAACCAGGTGCCGAACACCATGACGGCGCAAGAGATGGCCAACGACGTCCCTAGAATGCGTAAGGCGCGACCGGTGTACACCAGCGGTTTTTTCGGTGGTTCGCCCTGGCGATAGGCATACAGGAGTATACCAGCCTCACACACGACCCAACCAGCGAGCAGGAGCGCCCCGTTGACGAACCCCGTTGGCAACACAAGCGTCATGGTCAGGAAGAGCACATGGCACAATCCAGAAGGAACCTCTATAAGGCGCCTTCGCGGCTGGGCCATCAACCACTGCACCAGGCGATGGTTGGCATAGCTATCAAGTTGAAGCATGTGCAAAGCCCGCTGGGTGCGCAAAAATGCCCACCCAAGGGTCAAGGTGATAGCCAACGCAACGACGATCAGATTGAGCGGTAGATTCATGCCGAGGTACTCTCACTCCGCTCGTCAGGCTCACGCAGAAACCGACCGACGAGCAGGCGGAAGCGGTCGAATTGATCCAGATAAGCAAAGTGACCGGCGTTCTCAAACACGACAAGCCGTGCGACGGGAATCAGTCGCGCCATTACCTGCGCAGCCGCTAGAGGCACATCGCGGTCCTGTGCACCCCACACCAGCAGCGTCGGGGATTGGATCAGCGGCAGCAACGGGGTGAGGTCTTCAGTGATCACTCGCACCAGCGTTGGTCGTAAGGGACCAGCCATGGCGTAGTCCTGTGATTGCACCCGGCGATAGATCACCGTCCGCAGCTTCTCCCCGCTCCACCCACCATGTGCCGCCAGCCATTTCCCCAGGCGCGCTGCTGTCCGCTTCAGACGGATCGCCAAGGCAGGGCGCGTCCGGATGCCTGCACTGCACACCAGGACCAGTTTGTCGACTCGTTCTGGAGCGCTGGCCGCGAGCTGAATGGACACTTGTCCGCCGAAAGAATGACCGATCAGGTGAGGTCGGTCCAGCTTCAAGCGGTCCATGATTCTCAGAGTCAGACGCGCATAATCAGCGGAACCCCAGGTGGTCGGGGGCAAGCTGCTCTTGCCGAAGCCGGGTAGATCAAAGGCAGCCACCGTATACAACCGGTGCAGGTCGTCCAGCACCGGGGCAAAACTCTCGATGGCTCCCCCCCAGCCATGCAGCAACAGCACTTGGGGGCCCTGACCACCCACCTGAGAGCGCACAGTGAGGCCATCGATCTGCAACACATCCTGGCGCCAGGGGTTCATGGCGGCATCGTCGAGCGAGGTTGAGGCCTGCATCATGGCCTCTGACGCACGCTTTCGGAGGTGGGCTCGTCTTTCTTGCGCAGCAGATTCACCTCAAACGAGAATTGGGTCTGGACTCGCGCCTGATGGCGCTGCAACGCGATGGTGATGAGCTTGTCCACCAGCTCATCGAAGGGAATGCCCGTCGCTTCCCAGAGATAGAAGGCCAGAGAGCCAGGGATGGAATTTATTTCGTTGAGATACAGCGATTCGCGGTCTGACTGGTAGAGGAAGTCGATGCGCGAGGTTCCCGCCGCGTCAATGACACGAAACGCCTGCGTAGCAAGACTTTGCACCCGTTGGGCGAGCTCTGCCGAAATGGGCGCAGGGATGAGGCGATCGAGCGCTGCCATGCCTTCGGGTTTCTTGGCTTGTTTGGCGCCTTTACCACCGCGCTTGTATTTAGCATCGAAGGAGAGAATCGCCTCATGTGTGACCGGTTGTTCACACACTGAAACACGCTCCGGTGGTCCCATGACGGCGCAGTTGATCTCGATGAAGTCGCTGAGAGCGGGTTCTACAAGGACACGGTCATCGAGGATCAGCGCCGTGGCAATCGCCTCGCGCAGGGTCCCACGGTCGTGGCAACGCTTCACCCCGATGCTACTGCCCAGGCAGACGGGTTTGACGATCACCGGATAAGCGAATGCGCTCTCGATCCGTTCGACGACCCCGGTCGGTTCCTGGCCCCATTCGGCGCGCGACAGCACCGTCCAATCCAGCACCGGGATACCAATGCCGCGGCAGATGACCTTGGTCAGGGCTTTATCCATGGAGATGGCTGAGGCGGCGACCCCAGCACCGACGTAGGGCACGTCGGCCAGCTCGAACAGCCCTTGTAAGCTGCCATCTTCTCCGAAGCTGCCATGTAAACACGGGAAAAACACCTCGGCCCAGAGCTGGGCCGGTTTCCTGAAGAGGCCCTGTCGCGTTCCCGGATGTACGACCAATTGTCGGATCGAGCGGTCCGGACTCAAACTGACGCGAGCGACGCCCGCGGCACGGGTCGGCTCACCCGCCGGATCGGTATATAATTTGAGATTGTGCAGGCTTTCACCCGCATACCATTCGCCATCCTTCTCGATGTAGATCGGCAGGACCCGATGTCCCGCCGCCTTCAGGGCGTCCATGATCTGATGACCGGTGATGACAGACACTTCGTGTTCGACAGAGCGCCCACCGAATAAAACTGCCACCGTTTTCTCTGCCATAGTGTCGCGCCAATCTCCTCGCATCGAAGCCGTGGTTCGGGATGACACGCTACCCCTCTATGCTCGGGCTTACAACAGCTTACTCCGCCCAGAGCCTCGGCGAGAACGAAAGGCTGTTGGCGGCGTGTGGCATGGGATTCAACGCCTGTTGGGACGGGTGTGGTGCGTCGCGCTAGCAACGCTCAATCTATCGCAGCGGGTCGTCGAGGTCAAGCATTCCCTTGCCGACGGAGTGGGGCGCAGCTAGAGCACCCGTCCAGGCGCCCGCCTGATGAAGAACACCAGAGGCATGACCACGACACACAGCGCCGTCATCAGCAGGAAACAATCCTGGTAGGCCGTCACGGTGGATTCGAGGATGAGCTGCCGCTGCACCAAGCCCAGTGATTTCAGCCCTAGCATGCTCCCTGCCTCACCAGCCTCGGCCAGGAATGCTCGAATCGGCGCCCACATGTGCGTCCAGGGGAGCGACGAGAGGACTTGCTGTTGGTCGAGCATCTGGGCATGATAGAGCGTCCGCTGTTCGAGAAACGTGCTCATGACTGCGATGCCAACGGTCCCCCCGAGCCCCTGCTGCATGATGTTGATCAACCCTGAGCCCATGCGCACCTGATCGGCGGGCAGGGTCATCAACGAGGCGGCGTTCATCGGTGTGAACACAAAAGCGATGCTGAAATAGCGCCCGACGATCATCCAGATGATCACCTGCATCGGCGTGTCGAGCGTTACATAGGAAAACCAATAACACGACAGGGCAAACAGCCCCAGACCGAAGAGCACGATCAGACGCCGATCGACGATATCCGCCAGCCGCCCCGCCCCCAACGTGGTAAACGCCATGATGAAGGCGCCTGGAAGCATCACAAAGCCCGCCTGCGCTGGCGTATAATCCAGGGTTCGTTGCATGAGGAGGGTTTGCATGAAGTTGCTGGCCCAGAAGTTCACGGCATTGATCAGGATCACCACGGAGACGATGGCAAAGCCAAAGTTGGTATACAGGCGCAGGTCCACCAGGGGCTCATCCCGCCAGAGCTCGATCACCACAAACAGCACAAACGTCACCCCGGCGACCACGAACAGACGTTGGATGAACGGCGCATCCCACCCATGACGATGCCCCTGACTCAGGGCGATCAGCAAGCACACCAGGAACACCGCCAGGATGATCAAACCCGCTAGGTCGAGCGAGCGCCGCTGCGCTTCCCGCGTGTTTGGCAGGACAAGGAAGACCAGCCCCATGCACAGAATACCCGGCACAAGATTCAAGTAAAACACCGCCCGCCAGCTCAAATAGTCGGTGAGATAGCCACCGATCACCGGGCCGACCGCTGGCCCAAACGCCGCTGCCAGCCCAAATAGCCCCATCGCTAGCCCACGTTCTCGCGGTGGGAACGCCTCGTTCAGCAACACCATGGCCATCGGAATCAGCGGTCCACCGCCTACCCCCTGCACGATGCGAAAAAAGATCAACGCGCCTCCGCTCCACGCCAGGCCACAAAGCGCCGAGCTGGCGATGAACGTCAGCAGGCTGAGTAGGAAGAGATTGCGGTTGCCCAGGCGGTTCCCTAACCAGCCGACGGTAGGGATGAGCACCGCACTGGCGATCATGTAGGCCGTAATGACCCACTGGACTTCGTCGAGATTCATGCTGAAGGTGGTCATGACCGGGGGCAGTGCGACGTTGACTGTCGCACCGCTGACCACCACCAGAAACGCCCCGAGCATCACCGTGGCAGTCACCCACCACTTGTAGGATGGATGATCGGGAGCGATCCAGGGCGTGGAGCTCTTAGTCACAGGATCTCGGTGGAGCAACGGCTGGGTCTGCAGTTGTGCCATCGAAGGTCGCTTTCAACAAGCGTAGAGGTGAGGTCTTAGGTCAACCGTTTGTTTGAAAATTTAGAATATAGAACAGATCGGCAGGCTCGTCAATTGTGGCGGCCAGATGCATGGAGGTCACACGCTCGACAAGTGGGCAGTGCTCAGCATGGCTGGCCATTCTGGAGAGAGGCACAGACAGGGTTGGCAAAGAGGGAAAGCACCCAGTTGCTGATGGCTTTACCATCAAACCAGGGAGCCGGATTGTCAAAGGTCACCTCTAGAGCCTCCGGGGCTTCGAGCCAGACCTGACGCTGTTCGAGCTTGGGACTCAAGCGCAATTGCAGCACCGTTGTCCCGCGTCGAGTGATATCCATGACCCCGAGGTTGCCGCGAAATTCATAGCTGCCGGAGACCACGACGCGCTGCTGCTCGCAGTCGATGCTGAGGATCGACAGCGATGAGAGTCGGGCATTGCCCTCATCGAGCTGCGCCATCATGGGGAAGCCATGCATGAGGCGCACGTCGAGGATTTTCTGTAAGTGTGTGACGCTCTCTCGTAGCAAGAGCTGGCAAGGATCTTGTGGCGGCCCAGCCTGCTGGGGCACCTGTCTCCCTTCACCTGCCAAGGTATAGAGCATCGGGACGAGCGACCACCATAACAATCCGACGACGATCCAGCGTCGTTGCGTCGGCTGCGCCGGGGTGCCAGAGCAATATCTATGGCGGGCTTCCCAACCCATCAACGAGGCTTTCCCGCGACTCAGGCAACGGGGGTGACTTTCAGCGTTCCCGTCCGTGGTTGAACCGTTTCGATGCGCACCTGCACGGGGTCACCTGGCGCGAGTTCCTTACCGCCGACGGGGATATCGATCTCCTGCATCACCTCAGGGAGCAAGACCAGGTAATTGCGTGGAAACCGATCCAACACGATGCCCGTGAACACGGCGCCTTGGCGCTGGCCGAGATAGCGCAAGAGCCAGTAGCGTCGCCGGTCGTGATCAACCGTCCCGGCCCGGCTGAGTACAGCCTCGACTTCTGCCAGGATGGTCTTGAGCCGCTCTTCATCGTACAGCGGCTCGCCGTGCTCCAGATAGGCATGCAATTGCCGGTGTGACAGTAAATCAACGTAGCGCCGTAGGGGTGAGGTGAAGGTCGTGTAGATATCGACGCCCAAGCTGCTATGGCGGGTCGGCTGCAGTCCGATTCTGGCAGGACTCATCGCCCGTTGCTGGCGATAATGCAAGACAGGATCGTAGGTCAAGGACGTCGGAAATGTCTCGCGGGGGGCGGCCTGGCCGCGGTACACAAGAGGGATTTGCCGCTGAGCGCAGAACTGCCCAACCAGCGAGTTGGCCAGGATCATGAACTCTGAGACGAGGATCTGACTGGGTGCCTCGCGGTCGGTCAGCCGCACGATGATCTGCCGGTCGCGATCGACAAAGAGATCGACCTGCGGGATCGGCAAGGCGATCGCCCCGTTGTCGAATCTGGACTGGCGTAGACGTTGGGCGATCTCGAACCCCTGTGTCAGCCGCGGCTCATGGCCGATGCGGGCATCGGCGTCCTGGTAGGTCAGCCGTTCAGCGACGCGGATGAGGCTGGGCGTGATCTGATAATCGACGATCTCTCCCTCAGGTGTCAGCGTCACCAACAAACTCATGGCTGGTCGCACCTCCCCCGCGACCAGGCTCAGCGCTCCTTCAGACAGTAGCGGCGGGAGCATAGGGATCTTCCCCTCGGGGAAGTAAAGAGAGGTCGCCCGGTCGCATGCTTCACGGTCGAGCAGCATATCTGGCCGGATCACGCTTGCCGGGTCGGCGATGTGTACCCCCAGGAAGATCAAGCCATCGGTAAGCTCGCAGCTCACCGCATCATCGATATCCTGGGTCAACTCACTATCGATGCTCATGGTGTGAAGCGCCGTCAAATCCCGGCGCTGATCAACCTTCCTCACTTCCCTCTCGGTGGCTTCGCACGCCGCGTATGCCGCCTCCTGCAACACCTCGGGGCTAAAACTCGTGGGTACACCCAGCCGCAGCAACAGCAAATTTTCGTCCTCATCCCACACGCCGAGGCGAACCAACAATCTGAACGGCGCATCGGCAGCGGCGACCTCTGCCCGGTTCAGGAGGTCACGCGCCAAGCGGTAGCGCGGCGCCTCGGTGTCGTGCAGAGCATATTCCTTGAGGAGCTCGATCCAGGTCCCCTGCGCCGTCAATTCTGCGGGCGTTGGGGCATATCCTTCCCAGATGGCCTTGACGAACGCCGCAGCGGCCGTGAGCTCGCGTTCGCGCTCGGCTTTGCGAATCTTTTGATGGAGGAGCTGTTCGACCGTCTCCGGAGGGTTGGGGACGAAGGTATCCGCCTTGCGGGCGAAGTGGATGGTGTCGTCCCAACAGGCGCGATACATGGCCGCGGTATGATCGGGCGTCACCTCCTCGCCAAAGACGAGGCTAGCCAGAAAGGCGCAATCATACGCCTCCGGCTCAGCCCAGACGAGCTCCCATACTTCGGCGAGATCGATCCGCGATCGCAGCTCCTCGCGACGCTTAGCGATGTCCCGCAGCGATTGAATGAGCTGATCGCGGCCCTTCTGGACATTCAGGGCGTGCGGGGCAACATGGAGAAAACGGCTCTCGGGGAGATTGATCTCACGGTCGCCCTCAGTCAGGATCAAGAAACGCTCCCCCTTGGCCTCTAGACAGACGCCGAGCGTCAGCCTCTTATCGACAAAGAATTCCACGACCGTGCCACGCCACTGCGCCTTCGGGTCCGTTTTCGTCGAGGTCGCCATTGAGTCCTCAAGATAGGTGGTCTCACCGCGGTGTGTTGCGCTGCTCCCTTGAGCCATCCCGTCACTTGCCCGGGTAGTGTGTAGCCGCTGCGGCACAACCACGATAATGAATCTTCAAAAGCGTGTCAACTGTTGACGCGGCGCCTTCCGCTGGCTACATTTGAAAAGATTGGCAGGAGCTGTCTCCTCTAGCATAGATTGAGAATATACCATGGACATGCGCTTACAAAAAGTGCTCGCACAAGCCGGCCTGGCGTCTCGTCGAGAGGCTGAATACTGGATTCAGGCAGGGCGCATCTCGGTCAACGGCAAGGTGGTCACAACTCTTGGTACACAGGCAGACCCGGTGGTCGACCGCATTGCCGTCGACGGTAAGGTGATCAATCGTCTTGAGCCCAAAGTTTATTATCTCTTGAACAAGCCCACTGGCTATATCAGTACCTGCGAGGACGATCTCGGCCGTCCAACGGTGCTCGAACTGCTCAAGCCGATCAAATTCCGTCTCTTCCCCGTTGGCCGTCTAGATTGGGACAGCGAAGGCCTGCTGTTGCTGACCAACGACGGCGAGCTGGCGCAGCGGTTGTTACATCCGCGCTTTCACATCCGTCGAACCTATCTGGCTAAGGTTGAAGGGATTCCGACGGCGCAATCCTTGCTGCGCTTGACCAACGCAGGCGACCCAGCAGCTCCCCAAAAGCGTCGCCCAACAGCGCGAATCATCAAGGTCGGAGAACGCCATGCCTGGCTAGAAATACGTCTCTGGGAGGGCAAAAATCGCCAGGTCCGACGGATGTGTGAAGCGGTGGGGCATCCGGTCAGACGGTTGCGTCGGGTGCAGTTTGCCGGGCTCGACACCATGGGATTATCATCCGGCCAGTACCGCCCCCTGACCCTTACAGAAGTGCACATCCTCAAGCAGTTGGCCGGGCTTGAACAATCGTCGAAGCGCGTCCACTAGTGAGGCTGCGCACCGGTCCCACCACCACCTATTGTGACTTGAGAACCTATCCCACTAAGTGCGTCAAAGTGTTCCCTCGCCCGCCGAGAGAGGGGTAGGGTGAGAGCAGCAGGCTACACTGCGAGATCCCCTTGGGGCGTTCCCCTGATGTCAGCGGCGGATGGACGTTTGCCGTAGGCTTTCTCTTTGACATCTCAGGAAAAATTCTGCTAGAATAGCACGGTTCTAGTACGGAGCACGACGCCCACACTCCCCTCGGCGTCTTCTCGCCCCCACATGGTTGTTGGTTCCATTCCACCACGCCGGGACGCGATGTGCCAAAGCCTTCGGGTTTGCGCGTGGGAGATGCGTCATGCATACTAAGTGGGCGCTGCAGGCTTCGACCACAGGCGCTTACATTTCCGAACGCGGAATAGGACTTTGATGACGCTGGCCAATCAACTGACGGTCCTTCGAATCCTTCTCATCCCGGTGTTCGTCCTCTTGCTGGTCTACGATGCGCGCATCGCTGCGCTCATCGTGTTTTTGCTCACCTGCATCAGCGACGTTCTGGACGGATACATCGCACGCACCTGGCGGCAGCAAACCACCCTGGGCACTTTCCTAGACCCAATCGCCGATAAGTTACTGATGGTGACGGCCTTCGCCACACTGGCTCTGCTGCAGGCCTTGCCCGTCTCCTTGACCATCCTCCTCATTGGCCGCGATGTGACCCTGAGCCTGATGATCGGCATCGTCTTGTGGACCAGCGGCCGGCGATTACCCGGGCCCACTCAGTTGGGCAGGGCGGCGATCTTTGGCCAGATGTGGACCGTCGCCCTCGGACTCTTCTTCTATGTTTTCGAAGATTGGCCAGTGATTGCCACCCTGCGGCCCTTTATTCTGCTGCCGATCTTCGTCGCCACCGCCCTGTTAGCCATCGCTGCGGGCGTACATTACATCTACCAACTCGTGCGTATGCTGTACCAAGTCGAAGCGCCTCTCGGCAAACGCATGCCCGTCCAATAAGCTCGTGCTCGTCGTGGAGATGGCGTAGGTGCTGGTGGGTGGGCAGATTGTCGGTTTTCTCGGGATTCTCCTGGCCGTGCCGACGACGGTAGTCATCAAAGTCTTTTAGCGCGATGTGTTGGCCTTCTACCGGCAGATCTGAGATGGTTGTCATCCCCTGTGGAGAAGCAACACCTGTTGCAAGGCATTGCTCAGTCGGGCAAACTCATCCAGGGTTAGTGTTTCCCCACGACGGCTGGGTGCAATGCCGCTGTTCTCGAGGATTTGGCGCAGGATGGCGGGCTCGATCGGCTGGAACGCATGGCGCAGCGCGTTGGCGAGCGTTTTGCGACGCTGAGCGAAAGCTGCATGAATGAGGCGGAAGAGACAGGCCTCGTCCTGGACGGCCACAGGAGGGGTCGCGTGAGGAATGATGCGGACCACCGTTGACATGACCTTTGGTGGTGGAGAAAAGGCTGATGGCGGGACATGGAAGCCTTTGTCGACGGTCGCATACCACTGCATCAGTAGCGTCAGACTCCCATACGCCTTGGTGCCTGGACTAGCATAGAGTCGCTCGGCCACCTCACGTTGGAGCATGATCACGGCACAGCGCAAGCGGGAGCGCCGGTTAAATAGTCGAGTCAGGATGGCTACGGCCGTACCATAGGGGAGATTGGCGACGGCTTTAATGGGGGCGGGCAGTTGATCGAAGTCGAAGGTTAGCGCATCAGCATGAATGATCTCGACCTGCGGCCTATCGGCAAAACGCTGGCGCAGGGGTCCGATGAGATCTCGATCCAACTCCAGGGCTAGGAGTCGCCCGACTCTGCTGGCTAAAGCCGCAGTCAGTGTGCCCGTTCCAGCACCGATCTCCACCACTACATCGTCTGGAGCGAGTTCGGCCAGCCGCAGGATACCGGCGAGGATGGTCGGGCTGACGAGAAAATGTTGCCCGAAGCGTTTTTTGGGACGGGGCGAGAATTTGTGGCCCACTTCACTAGTAATCAACCATGTCGTGTTGAAATGTCCTTCTTCCTCGGCTCATGAAGCGCTGTGGCATGCAGCCTTCACAACTCCCGCAACCATACTTGCTCGACTTCATGGAGAACCCCATAAAATCGCGATAGTATACTGCTCCCCGTCTGTCTGCTGCAAACGCTGGATAGGCGTTCGGTTCACCAAGGGCGCTGACCGCCCCTGCAAGTGAAGGCTACCAGCAATGGCAAGCGCTCACGACCAGAGTCGTTGGACATTGAGCGTAAACCCAGCAAGTAGCGGCTTTCCTGAAATCGTCAAAGGATTCTCTAGGCAACACACCTCGGCATGTGGGCGGTAAATGTAGATCTTTTTCTCGTGTGGATCAATGAGCCAGCCAAGCTGCGCACCGTTCGCCACGTATTCCTGCATTTTTGTCTGCAAG